>Ga0209192_10000171_pt1 | contig 74108 bp, 52 predicted proteins | sample ArcticOcean_MG_C_11_FD_187433 | JGI IMG/M metagenome (GOLD analysis project Ga0209192, IMG submission 187433) | Marine microbial communities from western Arctic Ocean - ArcticOcean_MG_CB2_154 (SPAdes) (version 2) | ecosystem: Environmental > Aquatic > Marine > Oceanic | place: Arctic Ocean... | reverse complement strand
CGCCCCCGCGTACGCCCCCGCGTACGCCCCCGGCCCCGCCGCCGCCGCCGCCGCCACGCACTACGTCAAGGTCGTCGACGCCGGCGGCACCACTAAGTACGTCGCCATGGACAAGCTCGTTGCGGAGGCGAAGGACGTGGTTGACGAACTCAAAACAACGCTTCTCAAGAAGCTGGACGACATGCGCGCCGCCGCGGAGAGCGGCGACGCCAAGGCGTACGCCGGGCTCAAAACGCAAGTCGCCGAGGCCAAGTCGAAGCTTTCCGTGGCGGAAACGAACCTCGCCGACGCGTACGCGCTCGTCACCAAGCACGGCTACCAAGGCGCGGCGCCCGGCGCGGCACCCGGCGCGGCGGCGCCGCCCAAGTTCGTCCAGGTCACCGTGCCTGGCAAGCCGCCGACTTACGTCCCGGCGCCGCCCGACGCGCCTACCGGGCCGCCGAAGTTCGTCGAGGTCACCGTGAATGGCGAGACGACTTACGTCCCGGCGCCGCCCGCGCCGCTGGTTGGCGGCCCGGGAGGCGTGCAGTTCATCGAGGTCACCGTGCAGGGCGAGCAAATTTACGTCCCGGACAACAGCGAAGAGTTCATCGAGCTCATTTGGAATGATGAGCCAACTTACGTTCCGGCACCGCCCGGCGCCGCGCCTGACGGCGAGGAAAAGCTCATCAAGGTCACCGTGAAGGGCGTCACGACGTACGTCCCGGCGCCGCACGACACGGCGCCCGGTCCGGCGGCGCCTGCGCCGCCGAAGTTCGTCGAGGTCACCGTGGCCGGCAAGCCGCCGACTTACGTCCCGGCGCCTCCCGACGCACCGCCCGGTGCGGCGCCCGACGCGGCGCCCGGCGGCGAGGACAAGTTTATCAAGGTCACCGTGGAGGGCGAAACCACCTACGTCAGCGCAAACGCCGCGGCGGAGGAAGCGGAGATCGCGCACGTCGCTTCCACTGAAAAGGTCGAGGAGCTGAAGCAGGACTTGCTTTTGGTACTCGCGCGGATGCGCGTCGCCGCGGATTCCGGCGACCTGGACACGTACAACGCGCTCAAGGCCGAGGTCGCCACCGCGAAATCAAAGCTGCGGGTCGCGGAGACGCGCGCGGAGGACGCCCTGCGGGCGTACAACACCGCCGCGATCGTCGCGCCCGGCTTCGACCCCGTGGTGCCCGGCCCGAGCGCGCACGACTCAATTTTGGTCTCCGACGTGGAGCTGGCGAACAAGGAGCTGGCGGCTGTCAAGATGGACGTCCTCGATTTGCTCTCCAAGATGCAACGCGCGGCGGATGCCGGGAACAAAGTCGCGTACGACGAGATCAAGAAGCAAGTCGAGACGCTCAAGACGAAGATGGCGGTGATGACGACGCGGGCGAGTGACGCGCAGGACCGGTTGGACGGCGTGCACCACACCACGCCTGACGTGTACACGCGTCCGGTGGCGGTGGAGCCGCCACCGTCACCTCCCGCGCCCAGGTACCAAGGCCCCTTCGCCGTCGTTTCCGTGGACGCCAGGCACGTCACGTGGCTCCCCAGCGCGAAGGGCGCCGTGACCGGCACGATCGGAGAGGCGACATCCCACGGGACGCACGTGGAGCGCGGCGAGATTGAAAACCTGGAGGCTTACGACGTCGTTGATACCGACGGCCTTTCCCTTGGTTACGGCGGTGACATCAAGCTCCCGGCGATGCGCGACATGAAGGACGAAGCCGTGTCCGTTACGATCCGGCTCAAATTCACGCACGCCCCCGAAAACGGCGCGTGTTTGTTCCACATGGGCAACGGCGACGGCGACGCGGTTCAAATCAAGGTGGAGGACGGCGTGTTGACGTTCCAGGCGTCGCCTTCGCTTGCCGCGGGGGGTGACGAGAAGATGGCCATCATCGCCATGGAGGAGGATGTGTCCAGCTTCGTCCTGCACAACGAGTACACCATCGCTGCCGTGTTGGGCAACGACGGGTACATGTACTTGTACGTCGACGGGGACAAGGTGGCGGAGGGGAACGGCATGGTGAACGAGCTCAACGGGTTCATTCGCGACGTCACCATGGGGCCGCGTCGGGATAACTACGTGGGCACGTGCCACGTCGAGGAAACGGTTCCCCTTTCCGCGGGGATCCTCGCCGTGGATGTGTTCGACGGGGAGTTGAGCGACATGGACGTCGCCATGGTGTCCGGCAAGTTCACGGTGGATGAGAATTTCACCACGGAGCCGGAGGTTGAGATTTAAGAAAAGAAGGCAAACAAAAAACACCATTATTTGGAAGCGCGGGTGCGGCGGAACGCAAACCCCGCCGACGCTGTGCGAGAACATGTATAGAAAAAGTTGTTGTTAATACGCTGAGATATTTTAAGTTGAACGATCGCGAGGAAACGACGTGAACACGTCTTCATGCAAATCTGCCACACAAATCCTAGTACGAATCGAACACTCGAAGGTCGCGCGGAGCTTCGAGCTTTGATTGTCAAGGCATCATTCTCTTTCGACCTCTTCAAATATCACTCGGATTGGTCTCTCTGAACCGACGGACTGTCGCTTCGGCAGCATCACGCGCCATGCGTGTCGCGCGGTTTTAACTTTTTCAGCGCGTTTCGGACGTCACACGTATCCATCGATGCATTCGTACGCGGCCCATGGGTTCGTTCTCCAAGCGCGCTCTCCATGGCAACATGATGACCGGAACACTGAGCGTTCAATTAGGCGTTCAGTCTGATTGCCCATAGAGAAATGTAACCGCCCAAAACGAAAAAAAACAGGAACAAAGTGTTCACGATCCGCGGTTACTTCTTGGACCCGCCGACGCGCCCCTCCCCACTCTTTGCGCGCGCGTCCCAAGCGACCGCGTGTTCCATTGAGTAACAGGAGCCCCGACAGGTTCAGGGTCGTCCGTTTCCCCGTAGGTGGTGCTTCACACGCGTCACCGTCCTGGAAGAGATCGTTTGCGGATCTTGGAAAGGAGAGGGCACGCTCGTGGTGTTACCGGGTAAAATGAGCGATTCGAGGACGTCGCTCTTCACCGCCGCGGGCGGCGATGGGTACGGCGCGCTGCCTGATTCTGCGCCGCGTTTGAAGAAGGAAAAGGGAACGTCTTCGCGTTCGCGCGTCGTGGCGAGCGTTGCGGGCGCGGGCGCGGTGCTCGGCGCCCTCGCGATGGTTGCGTCCGGGCAGACGCCTTTTTACGCCGCGCCGCTCGGGGTGGAGGAGACGCGCGCGATCACGTTCGCGGAGGTGCTCGCCACGAAGGGGCACTCGTTCGCGAGCCTGAAGAAAGCGCGCGTGGAAAGCATCGAGCTTCTTTCGCGAATGACCGTGGGTAACGCCGCGCGCATCAACACCCCGAACACGAAGGCGCGTCTCGGGTCTTCCGAGTACCGCAAGTGCGTGGGGAATGGGGCCAAGCCGAGTGGCGAGTACGTGGTGAGCGACGAAAAAGAGTGGCGAAACGACCTGGTGTTCGTGGAAAACAGGGAGTCTTTCCCCGCGGTGACGTCGTACAACGACAGCAAAGCGCTCCTCATGAACATCGCGTGCGAAGTCCCTCCTCCGAACATCTTTGGCGAAACCACCTTGTGCACGGACAAGGCGACCGCCGGGTTCTGCAACAGCGACTGCGGGATGCCGGCGCCTCGCAACTGCGACCCAGGCGCGAGGAACTTCGGATCCTGCGAGCCCACCGTGCGAACGTTGTGCGGCTCCATCGAAACCTCGAGAATGACGTGCAAGCAAATGAAGGACCAAGTCGTGGACAAGGTGGATCACTACGACGCCATCACGGTCGGCGCCTTGCCGTGCCGCACCGAACCGGACGCCCCATTCGCCAAGGCGGCGTACGCGCAGATGAAGTACGAATCATCATACCTGGACTGGGCAAACGCCCTGAACGACGCCACGGAGGTGTGCACCATCGGCCACGCCCTGTACGTGCAAAAACTCGGGCTCTTCGAATCCCACTACGCCGTCGTCGTGTCCACCACGAACGACCTCAAGAAGATGTGCGCGGAGGAAGGTAAGTATTTCCCATTTACCACATTCCGCCGACTGCTTGCCCATACGAGACTGACGTTTCTTTTTTACAATCAGGCGCGTTCGACGGCGAAGTTCCCGCTGACACCGACGGAAACGCCACCAGCTCGTTCGTCGCGGCTCCACGCTTTGACATGTCCGAAGCTATTGAAGACGCGGAAGAAGGGTTCTACGAGCCCAGCAAGCACCACCACATGGGGCGTAAGCTGGTTTGGTGGAACCAGCTCTGCGAGCCCACGATTGACGCCATGGAGGGCCTCGCTCGCTCCCTGGAGGTTGAAACCCCCCAGCTCATGTGCTTCGCGGAAACGTGCAAGCACAAGAAGGAACGGGAAGACTTCACCTTCGACGCCCTGGTAAAGGCGCACAACAAGTTCGCCATCGTGTTCGCCAAATACAGCGAAGGCGTGAAGGAGTACAACGCGCTCGTCACCAAGAAGGACACAGCGCTGGCGCAGACCATCGCGTCGTTCGAAACCTTCGGAGCCGTGCAGGCTGAGATGTCTCGCGCGTACGACGTCGACTTCACCAAGTTCGACAGGTTCGATTCCGGCGCGGACAAAGGGTTGTGCGGTCTGTCTTCCTGCCAGGCGAACAACCTCTGCCACGTGTCGCTGCACAACCGCTTCGAGACGTTTGTCAACACGGACACGTGCGCGGCGATTCCCTTCGACGCGCACGCGCACGCGTGCCACCCTCCGCCCTCGCCGCCGCCGCCGCCGCCGTCTCCGCTGTCGCCGCCGCTGCCGCCTCCCTCCCCCAGCTCGCCCCCGGCGCGGGCGGTCTCGATTCCCAAGATCGATTCGCCCGTCTCGACTTCGCGGATCAATTTGCCCGTCACGGACGCGTCCGTCCCGCCCAGCGCGGTGCACACCGCGGGCACGGATGCTTGGGAAGACGCGGAATTCAAGGCTTCCGAAACCAAGCAGGAAGTGGAGAAACTCACGCTCAAGCTGGAAGCGGGCACGAAAGCCGTGGCCGAGGCGGACCAAAACGTGGCGGATGTCGAAGAGCAACTCGCCGCCGGCGTCGCCGCGGCGGACCAGCTCAAGGGCAGCGCCGCTGCCAACGCGCTGACTTCTGTGGACGAGTTACGCAAGGAACTCGCGACCGCCAAGACGGACGCGTGGGAGGCGCACGAAGCCATCGCCTCTATTGAAGAGGATGCAGAGGAGGCGCAAGCGGCGTACGCCGCCGCCGCCGACGCTGCGACGTCCGCGAAGCAGCTCGTCGGCGCGCTGAACAACCTCGCGGAAGCGGAAGCCACTCTTGACCAAGCCAACGCGGCTCGCGCGGTTCTCCGTTCAGAGATTTCGGAAGCCGAAGCCGTGGTGGAGGCTGCTGCTGAGGCCAAGGAAGCGGTGGAATCGCTCGAACCGGCGCTCGCCGAGGCCAAGACCAACGGCGCGTCGGGAGAGGAAATCGCCGGCCTGGAACACGAACTGGAAGAAGCGGAGGAGGCGGTGGCGAAAACAACTGCCGCCGCGGAACACGCCACCGCGCTCACCAACGTGCTCGCGCCCAAGCTGGTTCAAATTCAAACAACCGTGAACACCGCCGCCGCCGCTGTTACCACCGCACAGGCCACCGTGACCAAGATTGAAAACGGCGACGTCGTCGCCGAAACCACCGACACCGCGGAGGAAGCGCAAGCCGCGTACATCAACGCCGCCAACGCCGCCGCCGCCGCGGAGGAAGTCGTGGCGCACCTGGAGGACGAAATCGTCGCCGCGGAAACCGCCCTCGAGGCGGCGTCCACCGCGCAAGCCGCGGTGGACGACGCCAAGTCCGACCTCGAAGAAGCCATGAACGGCGGCGACGCCGCTTTGGTCACCGAACTGGAAACCACGCTCGCGGTAACCGAAACCGCGCTTTCCGAAACCAACGCAAACGCCGTGGACGCCACCGCCGACGCATCCACGCTGAAAGCGCAGCTCGTCGCCGCGTCCGCCGCGGCGGTTGAAGCCAGCGCCGCGGCGCAAGAAGCCCTGGCTATTGTCGAGCAAATCAACGCGCAGAAATCCGCCGAGTCCATCGCGGGCGAGGACGTGCACGGCCTCGAGGCGCTCAACGCAAAGTGGGAAGCCGCGGAGTACGCGCAGGCGGAAGCCACGTCCGCGGTCGCGGAGGTTACCGAGAAAATCGAGCAGGCGAACGAGAGCATCGCGACGGCGGAGTCCGCGCGCGCCAACGTCGACGAGGTTACCGCGCAGATTGCGGAACAAACGCTCATCGTCGAGGCGAGTGCGGAAGCCACCGCCTTGGTGGCGGACATCGAAGACAAACTCGCGGTGGCGCAAAACACCGACCCCGCGGATGAGTCAATCGTCACTTCCCTGACCGACTCGCTGGAAGCCGCCGTTGCGGTTGTCGAGACCAAAACCGCCGCCGCGGCTGTCGCGAACGAAACAAGCGCCGCCCTCACCGAAACGCTCGAAGAGAAAACCGCGGTGCTCGTGGAAGTCGCGCCCGCGGCCAAAACCGCGGTCGCGACGATCGAACCGTTGGAAACGGAGCTCGCGAGCGCCACCGCCGCCGCCGCGAGCGCGACGAGCGCCGCCACCGCCGCCCAAACCGCCGTGGAAACCGCGACCGCCGTCGCCACGGCCACCGCTGCACAGGAAGAAGCCGTCGCCGCGGTCGCCGCGATTGACGAGGAACTCGTCGTGGCGAAGACCGCAGATTTCGTGGACCAGACGCTGGTCGAGGAACTCACCGACCAGCTCGAGGTCGCGACGGAAGCCGCGGCGGAGGCGGAGATCATCATGTCTCGGGTTTCCGACGCCGCGGGGGTGACTACTCCGGAAACGGCGGGGTCCGGGAGCGCGATTTCCGACGAGGAAATCGCCGCCGCCGCCGCGGAGTTTTCCGAAACCGCCGCCGTGGACAAGACGCTTACGTACGTCGAGGAAACCGTGGTGCTGACCGGGTACTCGCTTGAAACGTGGACCGCCGAGGTCCAAGCCGAGTTCAGAGAAACCGTCGCCGCGATTGTGCAACAGGTGGACGCGGAAGTCATGCGGGACGACGTGGTGGTGGAAACCGTGGAGGCCTACGACGCTGGCGCCAACGCGGGGCTCGGGAGGAAGCGAAGCACGAAGACAACCAAAAGGGCAAAGACCACCAAGAAAACCGCCAAGAAATCCTCCCTGGGCGCCGCAAACACCGCCAACGCCGCGCCAATCAAAGCCACGTTCGCGGTGTACACCGCCGACCCCGGCAACGTCGCGGTGTTGCTGAACAGCATGCCCCTGGATGCGTTCATGGAGGCGCTTGTTAACGACGGCCTGGACGAACTCGAGCAAGTCGCCGTGTACGACGACGCCACCGTGGAAACCGCGGGGGTTGCGCCGGTGCTCACGGATTCCGAGCTCCTCACCGCGGAGGAACTGGAAGCCGCCATGGAGTTCCAGTCCACGCGCGACGCCGATTACGCCGCCGACAAGGCGAACGCGACTTCGGGGGAGGACGACACGGAAGAGGCTACCGGCACGACCACCGCTGTGAAGATTACCACCACCACCACCTCGACCTCAACCAAAGCCTCCGTCGTCACCGAAACCGCGGTTGCGGCGAGCTCAGTGGAGGAGGTGAAGGGCGTCGCCGCCGCCGCGGCATCGGCGGCTGAAACGGCGCGCACCGCCGAAACCAAAGCCGAAGAGACCCTGGCGTCCGCGCAGGAAGCCGTCGCGGCTGCGACAACTTCCGTGAAGGTCGCCGAGGCGCAGACTGCGGTTGAAACAGCCACGGAAACACTCGCCGTGGCGCAGGAAACCCTGGAGCTCGCGACGGAGGTTGCGAAGGACACCGCGGGTTGGGTCGCCGCCGCCGAGTCGCACGTCGACGCCGTCGACGCCGCGGCGGACGTCAAGACCCAGATCGCGGTCGCGCACGTCGCGGTGACCAAAAACACGGAAGACCCCGAAGCGCAAGCCACCGCGAAGGTGCTTCTCGTTGAGCTTGAAGAAACGCTCGTGGACGCCGAGACGCTCGTCGCCGACACCGCGGCCGCCGTGGCGGAGGCCAAGGCGGTTGTGATCGACACGTACGTCACGGCGCTTGAGCAGACGGAAACGGCGGACGAAGCGTCGGGGGCGATGAACGCCTGGGAAGCGGCGGCGACGGAGCTCGCGACCGAAAACGCGTTTGTGGACGAAGTCACTTCTCAGCTTGAGGAATCGCAACGTTCCGGCGACACCGAGGCGATTGTATCGCTTGAGACGCAGCTGTCTCAAGCGATCCAAGCGCAAGCGGACGCCAAGGTCGCGGAGGACAACGCCAAGGAGCTTGTTGACGAGCTCACCAGCGGCGTGAAAGCCGCGGAGCGAACCGAGGAAATCGCCACCGCGCAAACCGCCGTGGACGAAGCCAAGGAGGAACTTCTCGACGCCAAGGCTGTGGTGAGCGACGTCGCGGCGAAAATCGAGACCGCGACCTCTGGTGGGGACACGGAACTCGTGGAGACGCTGGAGGCGCAACTGCAAGTTTCGCAACAAGCCGTGGTTGTCGCGGAGGAAGCCGTGGAAACCGCGGACACCGCCGTGCTCACCATCCAAACCTCGCACTCCGCGGACATCGCGAAGTCCATCGCGGACGAATACGCCTCGTTTTCGGAGGAGTTCGACGCGGAGGAACACGCGTCCGCGATGGCCAAGCTGGAGGTGGTGGTAGAGGACGCCGCCGTCGCGGTTGACGTGGCGAAGAAGAACGTCGATACCTTGCACTCGAAAATCGAGGACATCGTGTTGATCGCGGCGGACGCGTCCGACCCGGTGGCGCAGAAAACAGCGCAGGCCGAAATCGAAAAGCTGGAGCCAAAGCTGCAAACCGCGGAAGGGACGTTCGCGGGCGCGGTGGCGCACCTGGAGGATGTCAAGCAGGGCAAAGACCAGTACGAAACGGACGCGCTGCAACACAAAGCGTCGTCCGAATCCGCAATCGACACCGCCGCCGCCATCGCGGACGCCATCGAAGCGAAGGTGTCCGCGGAGACCAACGCGAACAACCCTTCCCCCCCGAGCGCTGCCACTGTGAATGGCACCAGCGGCGACTTCCATTACGTCAAAGCCACCGACGCCAGTGGCGCAACGCGGTACGTCGCGATCGCCACGTTCGTGGAGGAGGCGCAACACGTGGTGACCGAGGTTAAGGCCAAGCTCCTTTCGCAAATCGCGGAGGAGAAAACCGCGGCGACGAACGGCGACGCGGCGACGTACGCCAAAATCAAAGCACAAGTGGCGATCACCAAGCAGGAGCTGGTCACCGCGGAAACCGCGCTGGAAGACGCGATCGCGCTGGTGAACCAGCACGGCGGCGTCACGCCCGCCCCTGTGCCGCCCGGCGCGAACAACTCGGAGGTCTTCCCAGACAAGTTCATCAAGGTCACCGTAAACGGCGTCACGGAGTACGTCAGCGCGCGCGCCGCCGCCACGGAGGCCCGCGCGGTGTACGACGACTCGCAAGAAAAGGTGGACGAGCTCAAGCATGACCTCCTCGCGGTCCTGGCGCAGATGACCGTCGCCGCCGACGGCGGCGACGAAAAAGGCTACACCTCCCTCAAGGGCGACGTCGCCACCGCGAAGTCCAAGCTGCGCGTCGCCGAGCTGCACGTGGAGGACGCGGTTGTCGCGTTCAACAAAGCTGCCGCCGCGGCGCCTGGCGTCGCCGCCATCGCGCCCGGCCCGTCCGCGCACGACAGCATTCTGCGCAGCGACGTGACCAGCGCCGGGAAAACCGTGGCCTACATCAAGCAAGCGCTCGTCACCACGCTGGCCACGATGCAAAAAGCCGCGGACACCAAGGACAAGGTTGCGTACGACGTCCTGCACAAGCAAGTCGACGCGGAAAAAGCAAAGCTGCATCTCGCGGAGACTCGCCTTTCCGACGCGGAGGACCGGCTCAACGGGGTGTACCCCACGGAACACGTGGCGGAAACCGTGGCGCCGAAGGTCGTGGCGCACAAGGCGCCCCCCGCGCCCAAGTACCAAGGCCCGCCCGCCGTCGTCTCCGTGGACGCAAGCCACGTCACTTGGTTCCCCTCGCCCAAGGGTTCCGTCACCGGCACCATGGCGTCGGCATCGTCCAAGGGCACGCACGTCGAGATTGCCGAAATCCAAAACGTCGCGAAGTACGACGTCGTGGATACCGACGGTCTTTCCCTTCGTTACGGCGGTGACATCAAGCTCCCGGCGATGCGCGACATGAAGGATGAAGCCGTGTCCGTCGCGATTCGCCTCAAATTCACGCACGCCCCCGAAAACGGCGCGTGTTTGTTCCACATGGGCAACGGCGACGGCGACGCGTTCCAAATCAAAGTCGCGGACGGCGTGTTGACGTTCCAGGCGTCGCCTTCGCTTGCCGCGGGGGGTGACGAGAAGATGGCCATCATCGCCATGGAGGAGGATGTTTCCAAGTTTGTGCTCGGGAGGGAATACACCATCGTTGCTGTGTTGGGCAACGACGGGTACATGTACTTGTTCGTCGACGGCGACAAGGTGGCGGAGGGGAACGGCATGGTGAACGAGCTCAACGGGTTCATTCGCGACGTCACCATGGGGCCGCGTCGGGATAACTACGTGGGCACGTGCTACGTCGAGGCGGGAACCCCGTTGGCGGCAGGCATCGTCTCGGTCGATGTGTTCGACGGGGAGTTGAGCGACATGGACGTCGAAATGTTGTCCGGCAAGTTCACGGTGGATGAGGATTTCACCACGGAGCCGGGGGTGGAGGTTTAAGTGTTTCGAGAACGGAAACAAAAAACAATATTTGAAAAATTCAAGCGCGGCTGCGGCGGAACGCAAACCCCGCCGACGCCGTGCGAGAAGATGTATAGTTAGCGATGCCTAATTTAATGAACACGCTTTGACTTAAACTAAAGGGAACAAATACTTGTAACTTGTAAAGGGAACAGGCGCCGCGGCAGAATGGCACTGCCGTTTATGAAAATGACGTCCAGAGCATCTGATCACGTCTGAAAAATCAGCGGCGAGCCCTGCTTTTTTCACTCATATCCGAAAACGTTCCTTCCCCTTTCGCACTTCCACGTGCGCCCACTCGTCGTCGAACCGAAAACACACGCGAGTCGCCACACCTTTGCGCGACCGCCTGAATGTCGGACTCCGACACCGGCGTGGGACCTGACGTGCGCACCCCCCCCCCTTCCGCGCGCTCTTCCTTCTTCCTGACCCCCCGCGACCACGACTGTTCTTTTTCTCCTCGGAACGGCGAGTCGCCGCGCGACGACGACCAGCGCGCGCGCGACACTCACTGACCCACCGCCACGCCGCCTTCCTCGCATCTACTCACACACAAGGTCTCACCCTCTACGAGCGCCAGCGTGCCGAGCGCATCGTCCGGAATGATGAGATGATGCTCCGCTTGGGACTGCCCGCTCTCGGGTCGAAACTCCGCTTGCCCACGACGCCCGCCGCGGGCGGCGCCGGCGGGTCCAAGAACCCCAATTCCTTCAAGCCCGTCAAGCGCCGCAACCCCAAGGGGAAGCCTACCCAGCCGGACCCCAACTTCGATATGATCCTCCGCGTCCGCAAGGCCGTGGACTACACCGACGTTGCTGACGTCCCAAAGCCAGGACCGCCTAAGTGCCCCCGTGTCGAGCCCGCAACGCACAGCTGTCCGGCGCCGCGGCTACTGGGCCGGGAACCACCCTGGAGACCCTCGATTCCAAGTACGAGAAGGACCTGGAAGCGCGCGAGCGCGCTATTCGATTGGATGTACGTCGAAATTCCGTCCCGCGATGTCCCATTTTTTTCTCGAACCGAATCGCGGGCGTCGGCGCACAGCTGTGCGTTTTCGCTCGCGACGCGACGCTCGCAGCGCAGATCTGACTTTTTTCCCGAGTTCCTCATCCGCATCCTTTCGCGTCGCAGGCGCTCCGGCACACCGACCCGGTCCAGTGGAACGAAGAGTGCAAGAAGCACTGGAGAAAGATCCACGAAGATCGACGCGCGAGGCGGGTTGCCAAGGCTGCCAACGCCGCCGCTGCGATCGAGCGCCGCAAGACGGCGGCGGACGAACTCGTCGCCGTCGGAACGACGCAAAGCGCTCCGCCCTCGGCGAACGACGAGCCCATGTGCTGCGAGCCGTGCCCGGTGGATACGACATCCTAGACCGATCCGGTGGCGCCCAAGAAGACGGGCATTGGCGGCAAGGCCTGGTACGTGTTTCCCTTCTCCGCGCTTGACGATTTCTTTACCTCTATCCGTGTTCTTGTTCCTTCGCGGCGTTCTCGCAAAAGCTGACTAAACGCGTTTCGCTCGTCTCCGCGCCGTCAACAGGAGGGACCCGACGACCATCCCCTACGCCAAGAGGTGGACCGACCAGGTACGTCGCGATACCCACGACCAGTCCTTTGTCATCATGTGTTCCCACCGCGTACGTGTATAACTCATCCTCAACCATTCCTTCGCAGGGCATCGAGCTGGTCTGCTCTGTCACTGAGTGCGGCACCGACCAGACAAGCGAGTGGCGCGCCAGCAGGGTCGAAACGAACAAACCGGTCTGCCGCAAGTGCTACCTAATACAGGCGGTGCCCGCCGACCGCGTGTGCGGCGCCTCCGGGTGTGGCAAAGGCATGTCCGACGCGAAGGAATGGTGCCACTCGCAGCGCGACAAGGACAACAAGGTCCTGTGGTTCTGCAAGTCGTGCTACGACAAAGAGGTGCGCATTCCCCGCTTCCCCCAACTCCACCACGAAGTTTCCTCCCGAACCGTTTCGCTGACGTCGCGTCGTTCGTTTATTTTTCGCAGTCGCTGGAAATTGCGGACGAAGTGGGGAGGACGTGCGTGAGCTGCCCGTCTATCAAGACCTGTAAGTGGCACACATGCGACGGCGTACCCGGTGGCTGGGATTGCGCCTCATGCTGGAACAAAAGAGACAGCATCAAGAGCTACAAGAAAGAGTACAACAAAGAGTACAAAAAGACGAAAACGCAGAAGAAAGACTAAGCGTCGACGACCCCAACCCCTTGTTTTCCTTCCTCGAGACGCCCCATGACCCTGAACCGATACGCAACCTGATACGAGACGAAGAGAGACGAGATAAAATAGTGACGTAGCGAAGACGTTTATTACATGTAATAAAAAGAAAAGCCAATTCACTGCCATTGATTACTGCGTCAAGTACAATACTCGGCTCGGTGTTCGCGTATAAAAACGCCAATTTCGTTAAAAACCTGCCTTGCAGTCCGAACACGCAACGTCTCAACCTGAATCACTCCACGCGCGTATCTCCGCCCTTGTCCATTTCCTTTTCCACAAGCCTTTTTCTTCGTTCCTCGTACGTCGGCTCGGTGGCTCGGCGCAGCAGAGGGACGTGCGCTGCTTTGGCGGCGGCGTTTCCTCCCGCGACGCGCCCTGGCGCGCTCAAAGCGCACACCGCGGCGACGACGTCCCCGGCGACGTCGAGGAGATTGGTATCCTCTCCATTTACAGTATCTGTTCTCAAATCACACCACGTCTCCGCCCACACGCCCGCTCGGCGCAGTTGCGTGGCCATGTTTTTTGCCGCGTGCGTCTGCGCCTGCGTTCGGGCCGCGGCGCTCATCGTTAGACTCAACACGTTTTCCGGAAACTCGCACCGCCACAAAACCAGGGGCTCGTCGGGCGCCATCTCGTACTGCGGTTTCCGCGGCGTCTTCGTCACATCCAACAACGCGTCCACCACGTCCGGTTTTTCTCGCCCCAAACCCACCAGGAACAGCACCGTCGCGATACACCGCACTTGGTGCCACAGAAACGCGCTTCCTTCTATTTTTATGTAACAAAGCCCGGGAGGCGCGCCGGGAGACGGTGGCGAACGTGCTGCCGTACCGCCAGAAGAGGTAACACCAGACTGATTGCGCATACGAGTTCCTCCAATGAACCCGACGGCGCCCGCTCCGCTCTGAGCGCCGCCGTCGGCCCACTCGGTTTCGTCCAAACAATCCACAATTTCGCACTTGTACACCTCCCGTCGGTAGTTGTGCACGTTCCGCGCGTCCATCTTGCACACGTTCCTGAAGTCGTGCGTCCCCTCGAACCTCGACGCCGCGTCTCGCATCAGCGACAGGTCCAGACCAACACCTCCACTTGAAGCTCCTGCGTTTGTGCAAGACTGTTTACTCCCATCATCCGGGAACTTGAGGAAGAAATACTTGTACACTCGTTTCGCGCAGTCGAACCGCGCACTGAAGTTTTTGTCCACGTACGACCACCCCAAAACCCGGATGTCATCGGGAAGCGCCCGGTTCAGGGTCGTGACGTAGTCAATTTCGTGGTGTTCGTGCTGTGGGAGGGGAGGGCATGGCGGGTGTTTCCGGGATTGACGCCGCTCGCGACTGGATTTGGTACCGTCGTCGACGTCGCCATCCGCGCCGCGCGTACTTTCGGTGTTTTCGTTTTCGGTATTGTCATCTTCTTTTTTCGCATCGCCGTCGCCGTCGCCGTCGCGTCTTCCCTTCGACCGCAGTTTCAGCGATACGATCTGCCCGAGCGCGCTGACCCCGGCGTCTGTCCTGCCGCACCGCGTGTACTCCACGGTGTCCCAACTCGCGTCGTGTGCGATGAGCTTGGTGCGTTTCAGCGCCGCGAACAAAGCACCCTCCACGGTCGCGATCCCGCTCGCCTCAGCGCCTTGCTGCGCGAAGCCGTGGTAGTCCCACCCGGCGTACATCACCCTAAGCGCGACGTGCGCGGAGGGGTAGTCCGTGACGTCGAAGTGGCGTTTTTGTTTTGGCGTCTGGGCCTGCCCGGAGGGTGACACACTCTCGGCCTCGAGAAGCGGCGGGGCGCGACCCGGCGGCGGTGCACCTTCCGATGAATCAACGTCATCAGCAGCGGTGCGGAGGGATGCCACGAGCGCGCGACGCCCTTCCGCCGTGTTTTCCAACCCGAACGCATCTAGAAGCGCGCGTTCCGTGCGCGCCGCGAGCGGCATCGACACGAACACCACCGACGCGCGGTGGGGTGCCGCGCGACTGTACGCAGTCCAGACACCGACTGCACCTGATAAATGATGATGAGAATGGGCGCACTTTCCACGTGGCAGGTGCACTTTGGGCAAACACAGATTGGCGCGCTGCTCGTCCCGTGCGTCTTCCGGGGAGGCTGCGACCGTAAGTGCAGTGCTTGTGACCTGTTACGCCGCGATGGTCGTCGCGATGGCCACGCCGGCGCGTCTCGCGTACGGCTCCAATCCCACCGCACTGCGTCGTGCGTCGAACACCAGAATCACGCCCCGCCGATGTGTTTCCGTGGTCGTGGCGTCTGGCCGACGCGCGTCGCTCACGTCGTTCCCGCGTTTCCGCAACGCCGGTGTCCCCGCGTCGCGGTTGGTGTCCTCCACGCGTACCCGGGGCGCCGCTTCCCTGGATGCGGCGTCTGTGCTGCCCGACGAAACGCGCGCGCGCCACATGTACCCGCCCACCACATACTTCACCAAACCCGGCGAGGAGGTTTTAATGCAGTTCGGGGAGTCCATGAGGATCGAAGAACTCCCTACGAACACGCGGGTGGCGTACCCTGGAATTCGCGCCAACGCGCCTTCGGACCCGAAAACCATGCGCGCGATGGTGGAGCACGCGCTGGATAACCCAATCGGCCAGCCTCCGTTACGCGAGAAGATTCGCACTCTCTTGCGGAAAAAAGAAAACCCAAAGATCCTCTTCGCCTTCGACGACGTATCAATCCCCCTCCCCCCCATGCGTTCGCCTGATATCCGGGTACTGATATTGGAGGAAGCGGAAAGGCGGTGCATCGAGGAAGGGATCGATTCCAAAAACATCAAGTTCGTCTGCTCAATAGCGCTGCACCGGTACATCCGGGAAGAGGAATTCAAGCACGTGTGCGGTAAAAAGCTGTTCGCGAAGTATTTCAAGACCGGCCAAATGACAAACTGGAACGCCGTGGATAAAGAGTTTTCCACGGAAATAGGAACAACCAAAAACTGCGAGAAAGTACGCGTAGCGAACGAGTTCGCGGAAGCGGACCTGATGGTATACGCCAACGTCAACTACGTCGCCATGGATGGCGGGTACAAATCCTACGCCACCGGGTTGGTGCATTACGAAACGCTGAAGTACAACCACGATTCGTCGACGTTAAAAAAGACGCAGTCGCTGTTCGACCCGCCGAGGTCCGCGCTTCATCAAAGCATAATTCGCATCGGCAAAGTCATGCAGAAGCACACTGACGTGTTTCACGTCGAAACTGTGTTGGACGATAACAGGTTCCCGTGGTACCTGTCCTGGGTGCAAATCATGTGGCGGAGGATGAACGTGTTGCAAAAAATCGTCGCCAAGATTTCGTGTTTCTTTTTGAAGTTCACGCCGAACTGGTTGCGGTTGCTGCTTTTCTGGGGGCCGCTTGTTAGGGGGCAGTTCGGTTTGGTGCAGGTCACCGCGGGGGAAACAGAAGCGGTGCACGAAGAGACGCTCAAGGCGAATTACGAGGATAGCATCGTTGATATCGACGGGCAGGCGGATATCCTGGTGTTAGCCCCGACCTGCATCGGTCCGTACACGAAGGATACTTATTTGAACCCCCTGTTGGTCAACACCTACGCGTTAGGGTATTACTACAACATGTATGTCGGCGGCGTACCGTTGTTAAAGCAAGGCGGAGCCATGGTGGTGGTGAACCCGATGCCGTACAAGTGGACCTCGCCCACGCACGACGCGTACCGGGCGATTTTCGAGGAAGCGGTGGGGCCACTAGGCCCCGAGCGGTTCGAAACGCTACAGGAGCGCTTCGCGAATGATGACAAGCTGAATGACATCTACCGCGCCGGTCTGGGGCCAGCCGCAGTGCACGGCTTCTACATGTACACCTGGGCCAGCCATGGCATGGAGAAGGTGGGTAAGGTTTTCGTGGTGGGCGCGACGGATGACCGCGGGCCGGACGCGCTGGGGTGGGAGAAGAAAAATTCGGTGAAGGAAGCCGTCGCCGCGGCGAGGGAGTGGATGGGCGACCCAGACGCGACTGCTACTTTCTGGCAGGCGCCTCCGGTTGGGTACGCGAGGGTTTCGGTTGGGTCTGAACAAGAACGCGCGCGCATCGCGAAGGAATCGGAGTGCCCGAAGGGACAGGCGAAGCGGCTGAAGAGCGAGGCGGAGACAAAAGAGGCGGAAACGAAAGAGGCGAAAGTCGCGACCGAGAAAGCCGAGAAAGCCATGGCGCAAAAGGCAAAGGCGGACGCCGAGGCGACGAAGGCGATGATGGCGAGAATGGGGCAGGCGAAGAAAGAAGAGGAAGTAAAGAAAGAGGAGGCGAAGAAAGAGGCGGAGACGAAAGAGCAGGCGAAGAAGGAGGAGGCGAAGACAGAGGAGGCGAAGAAACAGGAGGCTGAGAAAACGCAGGCGAAAGAGTTGAGGAAAACGGTTGGCTCGAACGCGGCGGCCGTCGCCGCGAAGACCCCGACGGAACCTTCCACTTCTACCGCGAGCGGTTCCTTCAAAAAGCCTCGCGCGCTCGCCACTCCACGCACCGAGCGCGCGATGTGGCTCGGCGCCGTGACCGTTGCGCCCGCGCATCTGGACGGCGCGCTTCCCGGCGACCAGGGTTTCGACCCTCTTGGTTTGGGAAAGGACGGTACGCGAATCGCGTGGTACCAGGAAGCGGAACTGGTTCACGGGCGCTGGGCCATGGCCGCGGTGGTGGGCATCGCGGGCGCGGAGGCGTCCGGCGCGTCCTCTTCTTGGTGGTCAGCCGGTTCCGCGCAATACGCGCTACCCACCAACGCGTTACTCGCGGTGCAGTTCCTCGCGATGGGGGTTTTGGAGCTGAAGCGACTGCGAGGGTTTGTCGATTTTGGCGAAAGCGGCGTCGCGGGGTCCTTCCCGTTTGACCCACTTCACTTGGCATCCGACGGCACCAAAATCGCCGAGGTGAAACACGGACGGCTCGCGATGCTTGCCTTCGTCGGGATAGCGGCGCAAACAGTGGTGTACCGAGTCGCCCCCCTAGCCGCCCTACGAGACCACGTGGAGTCCCCGTTTCAGTGTAACGTTTTTCAAAACGTGCAACACCTGGGGCAGACGTTTGAATTCGTCGCGTCGACGATGTAAGCGTCGGAGGAAGCCGGCTTTTACGGCATTCAGTGTTATTATGGAGGTGCCGCCTTTTAGTGGTATCACGTGTATGTCAATAACAGTACACCTATTTATACACGGTATCACGGATAAATCGTTCCACCGTGGTTGAAAGCCAGAATACATATTGCGCTAAGTACAAACATCAGCGAGCGCCCTCATGTCCGCCCTTACCTTGGCCATGATCCGCGCGGATTTCGTGCCGCCAAAGTCATCGCCCTCCGCAGAATCCGCCAGCTCGCCCGCCGTCGCCGCCGCGCGCGCCGCGACCGCGACGCGTCGCCGCAACTCCATCGGGTCAATTTTTGTGGAATCCGCGCGCTCCAAAAACCGCAACGCTTTCGTGAGCTGCCGCACCAGCGTTTTCTCGCTCGACGCGGAGGCAGGGGTTGGTTTGTGGAGTGAATACTTTGAATTGTTTGTGGCATTGATGCCTTTGACGGATAAAACCACGTCCGCTTTGGATCGACCCAGGGTGGGTTTCGTCCAAGGCGCGCCACGACTGGCGGCGCGCGCAGTCAAAGCAGTCGCAGCGGCTTGCGCGCGAAGAGATGCAGGTTTTGCAGAGGCATCTTCTTTTGCGTTTGCAACTTTTCGCGGCGGCGCTTCCAAAGTCACCCTTTCTGTGTCCGTAAAAAACGGAGACTGCGGAAGCGCGCTTTGCGGCCTCGCCGAGCTGGAGTGCGTTCCGAGGTCGTTCCACCGGTTCGCGGTGGCGCCTGACGCTGGCGTCCACGTGCGCCGCGTGGTCATCTCAAGCTGCTTCGCGAAACGGCCGCTTCCGGGACGCGCCGTGCCTGGTCGGACACCAGTCGGCGGCTTTAACTGATCGCGCTGCGCTTTTCTGGCCACTTGTTTTTGAACCGCTTCGCGTCGCGCGCGCGGCGACGAAGGAACCCACTCCATGTCCATGTACACGTCTTTTTTTGTTTCGCGCGCGTTTTTGTCTTTCTCGGTATTTTTTTCACACGAAGTTGACACGGGAGAGTCCTTCGCACTGTTGTTCCCTACCCCTGCCACCAAATCTACCCCCGCCAGTCTTTCCGTCGCCTTGAGCACCCCCAGGTCCGCCCCGCCGAGGCGCGACTGACACAGCGAAATCGTGGACAGCGTTCCGTGTGTCCGCATCGCTTTGCCGAGCCGACTCGCGTCCTGGTCGCTCAACCGGTTCCCTCGCAAACCGAGGTGTGCCAACTCGTTGTCCTGCCGCAGCGCATGACACAGCGTCTCTACCGTGGTCGACGTGAAGTCGTTGTACGAAAGCTCAAGCCTGGCTAAGCCCAAGTGTGGCGTCTCGGGCTCGGTTGACGAGAAGCTGCTTTTTTTTCCCGCTTCGGCGTTTCTTCCGCCTCCTTTTCCCGGGGACGGCGAGTACCGTCGCAAGTTGGTTTCCCAAGCCTCCACGGCTCGTCGTCCGGCACGCGCGCGTACCACGGACGCCACCGCGGCGTCGCTAGTGTCCGTTAAAGCGCACCCGCTTAGGTCGATTTCGCGCAACGCGTCGTTTTTCCGAATCCCATCCACCAGCGACGAAAACGAGGCGTCGCCCATTTCGGAATCTCGAAACGAAACTCGGCGCAAGCTTTCGCTCGATGCGATGGCGTGGCCGAGCTTGCCCATCACGGCCGGTCCGAAGTCAACCCCTATTTCAATCTCCAGAAGGCTCTTTGAACGCGAGACGTGCTCCGCAACCCTCTGGCCTAACAAAGGCAAAACGTCTTCGTGTGACCGGTTCGCGGTGGCGCCAGGAGTGTGACTACTGGCTCGCGCCTTCGCGGAGACCACGGAAACCAGGTCCCGTGATTCCAACGCCTTCGTCACGCGCACGGGCAAACCCCCGCCGCGTGCTTCGCGAACCAACCGAATGCACGTCATGCCTCGCACGCGACGCAGGCCTTCACTCAGGGACCGCATCTCGTCCCCGGAAAGCGGCACCAGGTTCACCACGATGGCACCGGCGTCGGACATGTGCGCGGCCAGCGCCTTGGCGCCTTTCGCGCCATCGGGACGCAACAGCCGCTTCGCGTCCGTGTTCCGCCACGAGTTCCAGTAAGGGTCACCCGTGGGAGTGGACATCGGGCCGACAGAGTGAGCGCCTTCGGCCACGAATGACGTTTTCGTTGTTCCCCTTTTTTGTCCGGTCCAAGTACGACCGCCAAGCGCCACACGCCCAAAAGCCACATCCACATCTTCTTGCCAAGAGTCGTTGTGTCCTGCATACTCGGGCACGCGCGCCATGGCGGACGACGACGCCGCCGCGGGCGTCGCTGGTGGGTCGGACATGGACACCACGTTCCCGGTATGGGACGACGCAAAGGTGGAGGATATTCTCGCAGGGGAAGACGGTACGTGTTGGAACTGCTGAGAAGACAGGCCCGTTATAGATGCGATGCGAGCTAAAGTGACCGTGGTTTCCGACGTTTTTGGCACCCCGTTGACCGGGCTGCCCGGCCCGGTTCGTGGGCGGGGGGCGACCCCCGGGTTAGTTTCCCGTGCTCGTTGGACGCATCAGTACCATGTGATACGACCCCACCCCCCCAAAACCCTCCCTAAACCCCCCGCTGACCCCCATCCACCCCCTTTCCACCCATCCGCTGCAGACCCGCGCGGTGAAGATGGAAAGTTCGTCGATTTGCTGGACGGCACTGCGCATCCGGCCGCGATGAGTACGTTTTTGGTGGACTGGGTTCGCCCTGAGAGGTTACTGGAGGACACCCCGGACGTGCCCGTCGTGGTGCTGCGCGCACCACCCGAGGAAGGCGAGGGGGGCGAGGAAGGTAAGGAAAGCAAAGACAATACAGAAGATGAGATGAGCAGCAAAGGCAACCGCAATCTCGTCGACACGCATTGCTTGTACTGGGGAACGCCGTGCGTGGAGTGGCTCGCCACCGCGTTGAGGCTGATATACGAGCGCAGGGACGTCATCCCACCGGGGTACATGTTGTGGGAAAACATCTGGCCCAAGCACCCGGAGACGCAAAACCCGATCCCGAGCCCGACCGGTAAGTACGTAGTGCGGATGTTCGTGATGAACCAATGGCGATGCGTGGTGGTGGATGACCGCTTACCGGTGGATTTGTTCGGCGCCACCTTAGGCGCGGGATCGCGGCCTTTAATGTCGTGGCCTGGAATCATAACCAAAGCTGTTTTCAAGCTCATGAAGCGGTACGGGGTTGAGCACCTCGCATCAACGAACGAGGTGCCGATAACGCAATGGCTCACCGGGTGGGACCGCGAGAATTTGGGTTTACACACGTTTGAAAACGGCCAGATGTACGACTCACTGTTCGACGCCCTGCGCCGCAACAAGCGCCGGTGTTTACCGACCGTTACCTTGCGGAACCGTTTCCTTCTTCCAAAACCGCCGCGGATTGTTTGCTTAACCGGCCCCGCCGGTATTGGCAAGACAATCGCAATAAATACCCTGGTGCAGAGGTACCCGAGCCGGTTCGGGCGGTGCGTGGCGAGCACGTCGCGCGCGCCGGGCGCGCACGAAACGCAGGGCGCGGAATTTCTGTTTCTGCCGCGTGCCGAATTTCGCGATTCGGAAAAAAAACACAAGTTCCTCGAAACCTCCGTCGTGCAAGACCCTCGGCTCGGGTTTTCCAGCGACCACCACATTCACCCTGACGACCGCAAACTGGACGGCGCGCCGTACAAATACGGCATTTCCTTCCACGAAATAACCAGGGTCGCGGCGGGGGGGAAGGTTTTGCTGGCGTCCACGGACTTGCCGGCGAGTGCGTTTCTGAAAAGCCAGCAAAACTTTGAGACGTTCGTGATTCGGTGCGACTGCGAAAATTCCGAAACCCTCGCTTCGGTGCTCAAAAAGCGGCTTCGGGTACATGAAAGCACAGTCGCATCGCGAATTGCGTTCGCGAAACGTGAGTGGGAAGTGGCGCAGCCGGGCGGGCCGGCTGTTACACTGGGCGACGACGCGACGGAGGAGGAGAAAGAACAAGAAAAAGAAAAACAGCCGCAAGACAAGTACCACGCCGTGTTACTCGCAAACGACCCGGACCAGCTTTTTTACCAGTTCAAAGTCCGGTGCGCTGAGCTCTCACCAGTGGTGCGTAACCGGTTACTAGGCCTCCCCTCCTACATCCTAGACTACGCCGACGTCATCCCGGCGAACAAAACGCAAAAGCCAAAGGTGAAGCCCGTGGTGGTGAGCGGACCTAATTTTCTGGAAAAAAACGAATGCGTTCGGCGCGTGTACGAGGAGTTCGGGGACGAGGTTTTCGCGTTTCCCCAAATCGTCACCACCGAGCCGGTGTCGCCGAAGTTCCCTTCCGAAGATGACCCGGAAACGGAGACGGGAACGGACGACTCGGGTGGGAACGACGCGGAGAACAAGGAGAATGACGCTAACGAGGCGAACTCGGAGATTTCGGCAGGTTCCAAAAAACCTGACAGCAACCCGGGCCACCCCTGGAGCGCGCGGCGCATGACGCACGTGAGCGATGTCGATTTCGAGGCTGCCCACGGCGACTACGCGTGCGTGTGGCAAACTCAGTTCGCGCACGCGGAAGTAACCTACAAGTACGCAATCTTGAAGTCGTCCTTAACCGAAGCGGCGCAGGACGAAAAGCTGGTGCTAGTCAACACGCCTTCGGTGGTACGTATTACGCGTTTCCCAAATCCACCACACACCGTGGAGGCGCGATTACGGGTGATTGTTTCCTGCTCTGTATGGAGTACAGATTGAAAGTACGCCCGACTGTTTTGCCGATTGTCCAGAGTAATTACTCACTCACATCACGAAAGACTGACACTTTTCAAATACACTCACAGGAAACCCTGGATTCTTTTATGAGTTTCTGCGCGAGCGACACGTCCGTCGCGCCGGCGGGGGGCGCGATGGCGATTTTTCTCGGCCCCGCAACCATGGAGGAACACGAAAAACGACTCCGGGCGTACATGACCGAGTCGAAGGAATCAATCGCGGCGCAGGTTTTGGTCGCGGAACAGGATTTGAAGCAGGGCGTCGACTCCCAAGTTTTCGACGCGTTTTTGACCGTGGCGGATTTTCATTTGCAAAATTCCACCGAAAAAGACACCGAAGCGCTCCACGAAACCGTCGATGCGCTCGCCGAGTTGATTTCGGGAAAACGGCCGGACATGATCAAGCCGTCGGACAGTGCGGCTGAGGCGGGTAAGGTGATACGACCTCTGGTGGTGTGCGGGCCTTCTGAGGCGGGAAAGAAACAGCTGGTGGAGTTATTACTGAAAGAGTTCCCGAAACGGTTCGCGAAGGTCAAAACGACCACCACGCGTTTGCCGCGGGATTGGGAAACCGGCGAAGCGGGTGTTTTGGGTGACTCGGAAACGAACCTTGAAAAAGAGCAACCCGAAACCGACAGCGTGGGGCCTCGGTACCACTTCGTGTCAAAGGAAACGTTCGAAGCCGATGTCGCGAATGGCAAGTTCTTGGAACACACCACACGGAGTCCCGCGAGTACCGACGAAGCGCGCGCCGCGGGCGAAACCGCGGGCGAAACCCCAACCGAAACTGTTTCTCCCGAAACGTTTTCCTACGGCGTTGCCATGGACGCGTTTGAGTCGGCGTGCGAAAACGGCGCGGTGCCTATTTTGGACGTGGACGTGTTTGGCGTGCGCGCGCTGAAACTGCTGTACCCGGAAGGGGTTTTCGTGTGCGTCGCGCCCGCGGACGTCGAGGCGCTGGAGCGCAAGATAAGGGAACGGGAGGATTTGGCGAATCGAGCTGCAGACGAAAACGAAAATGACGCGGCGACGGGGGCGGCGGGTGACGACGCAGAGGGTGCGGCAGGCGGCGAAGTTGACGCTGCCGCTGACGCGGAAGCCGCGCGACTCGCCGCGGAGGCGGACGCGGACGCTGTGTTGGCGCTGGAGCTGCGCATCGCGTTCGGGGTTGATAAAATTGTTCGCGCGATGGATTGTTTTGACGAACCGAATTTGTTCACCGAAACACTGGTGGTTGACGAAACCGAGGAGTTTGGGTTTTCGCACGAGTCGGAAAAGAACGCCCTTGCGTGTGCGTTTGGCGATTTCAAGCTGTGCCTTTGGAACTCACCGCTCGGGCCGCACGTGAAGTCTTTCCTGGCACCTCCCCCACGACCTTTAGTTGTCGCGGGGCCTTTAGGGTCGAGACGCGAAAAAACGTTCGAGCTTTTGTTAACAGAGTTTCCCGAAAAGTTTGGGTTTCCAATCGGGGTCACCACGCGGGCACCCGAGGAAGGCGAAATAAACGGCGTGCACTACGAGTTCATCACCCAAACAGTTTTCGACCAAAGAGTGGCAAACGGCGAGTTCATGGAGTGCACCGAGGTCATCGTGGGGTACGACACCTGGGACGAAGAAACGCAAAGCAACCCGCCGATCAAGCACGCGTACGGCGTGACCACGCGCGAAGTGAAACGCGTGCGGGTAAGTATTTCCCATTTACCACATTCCACTGACTGATTGCCCATACATGACTGACATTTATTTTTTTACAATCAGGGTTTGGGGAAAATGCCCATCCTGGAAACCGACGTCGCGGGCGCGCTCGCGATGAAGGAAGCGGGGCTGGACGCGGTGTACGTGTTCTTCGAGCACCCGGTGGGTGGGCACCCGGTGAGTGCTTCTGACGAAACTGGTTGCAATGGGTTGAGTGCTTCCGAAACACGGGGTAACGCTTCTGCTGAAGAAACGTTCACGAAACATAATCAAACGCACGTCGACAATTTAAAGCTCGCGGGTGAAACCGCCGCGACGATTGACGCGCGAGTCGCCGAAGCCGCGTTTGAGCTGAAATCCGCGACCGAAGCTGGTGACTTGTTCAACCTGCGGTTGCCCCACGACACGGACGAGCTGCGCCGCTACGCCAAGTTGAAGGAGATCATCGCACTGAAAGAACCGGACATAACCCCCGTGTCCTCCGTCTGGGGCTTCGGCCGACCGAGGTGGGACGTGCGCGAGCGAAAGCACGGCTACCTGCCGCTTCGCGTCGCGGTGATCGGACCGGCGGCGAGCGGCAAGAGCACGGCGGCTCGCGCGTTGGCGTCCCGGTACGACCTTCCTTTGATTTACCCCGGCGCGCTTCTTCGCGCCGCGGCGTACGACACCCCCACCCCCCTCGGCGTGGAGGCGAAGCGGTACCTAGACAGCACACAAACCGTCCCTGACGACTTCATGATGAAACTCGTCTGGCAACGCATTCAAAAGGAAGACTGCAGGCGCAAAGGATTTCTGCTTGACGGGTTCCCGCACAACCACTACCAGGCCACGGAGTTACAAAAACACGGCATCTTTCTGGACAAGGTGTTGGTGCTGGAGATGGACACCAAAAGCGTCATCGCGCGAACGGAAGGACGGTTAATAGACCCGGTTACCGGAAACACGTACCACAAAGACTTCGCGCCGCCTAGCGATGACGAACCTGAAGTTCAACAGCGAGTCGTGACAAGACACGACGACGAGGTAAGGGCCTTTCCCAATCACCACATTCCGCCGACTGTTTACTGCCCTGTATGGAGTACAGTATACCCTTTCCAATCCCTCATACACATGGTCCGAGAGACTGACACTTTCTTGTTAATCGTATCAGGAAACCAACGTCCGCGCGCGGCTGGCGAAGTACGACTTTTCAAACGCCCCCGTGCGGTCGCAGTTTCCGCACGTCAGTTTCTACCTGGACGGCAACAAAGCCCCGGATCAAGTGCTTCGTGAGATGGTGGAGTTCATAGAACTGGAAGACGCGCTTCACGACACGCGAGTCATAACCCCGGTGCTTTCCCTTCCGTCGCTGGAGTACGAAATAACGCGAGTCGGCAAGTACCGCGGCAAAAGCGTGTTGAACCTTTTAGCTCCGGGGTGCGTGTGTGAAACCAGGGAAGCGCCCGTGTGGGTGGACCTTCAAGAACTGATGACCACGGCGAGGGAGGTTATTCTGAACACAGACCCGGGTTTGTATGAGCACACGGTGTGCGATTTGCGAACCGATTTGACTTCGCTAGGCCCGGGAGGAAAAGCGAGCCAATTAGGAAAAATGATACACGTCGACTCGGAGGAACCGGTTGAGTTAGTCGTGAGGTACGTATTTTATTTCCCAAATCCGCCCGACTGTTTGCCAACGCAAGACTGACACTTTCTTTTATTTATCGTAAGCGTGACTTTAGCGCCGAGGGAACCGCCGGCCGCTGCGCCGACACCGGCGCCGCTCGCGCTGTGCGGCGACGGCGCGGAACTTTTAGCCAAGGCGCTTTGCGATTTGTACCCGGACGTGTACGAAATAGCGGAGCTTCAGGAGCTGCCGCCCGCGGCGGAGCCGGATGCTGATCACGACGGGGAGGAGAAGACAGACGCACCGGATGGCGGTGATGCCGAAAAAGAGGTGACCGAAAACGAAGATTCTCCCGCTGATGAACGAGACACATTCCTTCGCGAAGCCTACCCCGGTGCGAACCACTCGAAAACGTTGATGCGAAGTGGGCTGTGCCCTGTTGTGTGGCTGGACGCTTCGGAAGCGGGGGCGTTCAAACAGGCCGTGCTTGCTGCTTTGGAAGCTGACGCGGCAGGGGAAGGAGCGGCGCCGGCGGAGTCCGACGCGGCGGCAAGCGCCGAACCCGAAACGCCGTCGCCCGCGAAAAACGCGCCGACCGTGATTTGCGTGGGCATGCCCCCCCCTCCGAAAGCAGCGGATGACGCTGATGACCCTGACGACGCGGAGCCTGCTGAAGACGCCGAAGAAGGGAAGAATCCGTCTGGCGAAAACTCCACCGGCTCCGGTGCCGAAAAATCCCCCTTCGACGCGATCGTGTACCCCCCGTCCTCAAACTCGTGCGTGCCTACCCTGGAGCTGCTCAAGGGCGTCCCTTCCATCGCGGCGCGGCTCGCGTTGCGGCGCGCACCGTCCAGCGACCCGGACGACTTGTGCGCCGTGCTGGTGCGCGACTACGACTGGCACGCCAGTGGCTCGCCCACGCGAATCCTGTGTAACCTGACCACCACCACGCACTGTACTTCGTTAATAAAACTCACGCGAGGACGGCACGTGCTGCAACTCAGCGTGGATCCCGGGTTCTACTTCAACGCCGCGGTGCGGTCGCGTACTCCGTTTGCAATGGACGAGCCCGCAAAATTGCTCGCGGAAAAAGAACTTGCCGCCCCAGTGGTAACCGAGGGCACGTACGGCGCGGCACAACCAGGGGACTTCGTGGTGTGGTTCCGCAGAGTGTTCACGTGCGGCGACGCCGACGCCACGCTGGCGTCGTGTCTCGAAATCGCCGATCCCGTCGCCACGCCGTTCGCCAGGTTCGCGGGTACGTATTCCCCAACCCAAATCCCGCCTCCCTGTTTGCCGATTGGCCGTACGTACACTGTTTGCCCATACATCGCCCAACACGGGACTGACACTTTCTTTTATTTATCGTAAGTGGTGAACAACGACGACGCGGCCGGCGACGCGACGCACTTCCCGGCGGGCGCCGTTCCGGGCACCAAATTTGCCAAGAACGAGTTCGGGTACACCCTGATGGCGTATTGCAAGACGCTCGTTCCGTTAAATCCGGGCAAGTGGCGCCTAAGCGCGTTGAGTGAGAGCCCTTTGGGATCTTTCGAAACCGAAGACAGGCCTGGGAACGGTTGGGAGGACAAAGAAACTTTCGTTGGTCAATACCAGCCCAACTACGCCCTCACCGCTTGTCGCTTCCGGGTGCAATTGAAAAAGCGATGTTTGATAAGTTTCCACTTTGAAACCGACATCCCGTGCGGGTTCAAGGCTGTTTTCGTGGACCCTGAGGATGGATGGGAGACGAAGCAGGCGGAGTATTTGAGGGGCGGGCACCAGGGGCATTTAGTCGGGATCGAGAAAAAGCGGTGGAACGCGTACGGGGCTTTGACGTGTCCTTCCGTTGTTTTCGACGCGACGAACGATGGGTATTTCGTTTTCGAAGTCAAACTAGTCCCTGAGCGGACTTCGTTTTCCATCGACACGAACGGGGACGTGCCTTCGCCTATCAGCTGGAAGCTCACGACGTACTCGACCGAGCACGGGGACACCAAATGGCAAAGGGACGACGCCAGAGAGCAGTACTACGACCGAACCGTCGCTAACTGGAACTCGGCTACTGCCGAACGCGCCTTGGCGGCGCAGGCGGCGCTTTTGCGGCGCATAGAGGAGAGGGAACTAAAACGCTCGGGCGAGAACGTGCCGCCGGTTACGAAACCAATAAAGGTGGGGAAAGACGCGGAAGTGACTGAGAACTCGAGGGTCATCACCTTGGGCCCGTACGAAACGCGGCGCACCTCAAGAGCGGGGGGGGAAACCGTGACCGCGGCGAGGGCGGCTGCGGCGGCGACGTACGCGGCGTACGCGACCGCCGGGAAAACCGCAACCGCGAAGACGGATGTTTTCGGAAACACGTTGGGGAAATCATCTACCTTGGGAAGCCGCGGTACAGGTCTACTGGACGTGCCTTTCATCGAGCAAGTCACGATTCCCCCCGACGTGTACGCGGCGAGGGAAACCAAACTCACGAGCTCCATCGAAGCCAGCAAGCAACGGTTGCTTGCGTTCGTGCAGAGACGCGACGCGGAAAAGGAAAAGCGGTCGGCGTTGGCGGAGACGAAAAAGGGCTCGTTCCAAGACTGGCGACAGAAGGAAACCGCGAAACGAAAGGACGACGACGCCACAACGTGGCGCGCAAAACGAGCCGCGTACCTGCAAAGCGTCAAGCCGGCTCCGGTGGTTTCAGTTGAAGCGGAGGGGAGAGCAGCGGAGGGTGGCGAAACACGATGATTTGGGTGACTTGTTATCGAAAGAACGTAACTTGTTTCTCTCCAGTACGTAGTACTCTCGCGTATTACTCTCGCGTGTGCCGCCAAACCCGAAGTAGCCGCGAATCGTGAACGGCTCTTGCTTGATCTCGGGCTCGAGCTTGATTTCCGGCGGACCCGCGCGTGCTGACTTGCACGCCGCGCAGTCGCGTTTCAGCTTGCCGTGGGGGCATGGGGTGCACGCCGCGCACTTGCGTTTCAGCTTGCCGTGAGGGCAGGGGTTGCAGTTAGCGCAGTCGGTTTTCAGTTTGCCGTGAGGGCAGGGGTTGCACGCAGCGCAGCTGCTCTTCCGCTTGCCGTGGGGGCAGGGGCTGCACTTCACACAGTCGCTTTTCAGCTTGCCGTGGAAACACCGCTTATGAGCCCCCCCCATCACTCGCAGCCGGTCGTCTGCTTCCCCTTCCCTCCACACGCAATGCGTCTGTTCACGCTCGCGCGCCACGACGTCTGCTCGCCCAGGCGAAGAGCGGTCGTCGTTGCTTCGAGGTTCTTTGTTTCGTGCGTTCCTAGAAAATTCTTCCAAACCCAAATCCTGCGAAAGCGCAGCACCGCCGACACGCCGTGCGCACTTCACGTCGCGTCGCGTCGCGGACCATGCTCGCGTCCGCCCGTGTTTCTCCCCGCGTCGCCCCCCTAGCACGCTCCCGGATGTCGAAACGCGGCGGCCCGAAACCGTCCCCCCAACAACGCGGCGCCTCCGTGGTTCGCAGCGCAACGAACACCGAGGAGCCCGGCGATGAGGATTTCGTGCTCTTCAACGCGCTGCTTTCCAGTGGCGACATCGCGGGTGCGGTGCGCACGAGCGCGGTGGAGGGCACGCTCACTCCCAAAACCCTGGGCGCCGCGTACGTGGTTTATGAGAAGTGCAAATCCCTTGACGAAAACGCGCAGGTGTTGAAAACCCTGGAGGGTGTTATTCTGTTAATCACGCAAACCCTGCAGCAGCTCAACGCCACGCCATCCGTACGGCTGATCGACGAACTCATGACCATGGACCCACTGGTGGAGGCGCCTCTTGTGAAGTTAAAAATTACCCAAGCCATCGAGGGTGATTCATTAACCAAGGAAGACCTGCAAGCCGCAATAGACATGATGATCGACGGCATGAAAGAACAGGACGAGGCGTGGGAGAAACACGTCGCGACGGCGGTCACCACGGAGAGCAAAGAAAAGTTTACCGAAATCGTCGCGCACGCAAACGGACGGATGGAGGCGAAAACGAGGCTGGCGCAACTGCGGAACTTGGCCAAGGAATGAATAGCCCGGGGGTCTTTCATGTGTATCAGTGTATGCGTGCCCGGTTAGTATGAGCTACTCTATAATATTATCAGCTACTCTATAGCTATAAAGTTTATCTCTCGGACTCCTTCGACTCGCGTATAATCCAACGAATCAATCAATCCCTCGTGTATCAGTGTATGCGTGCTTTCGTTGGAGTTCGGTGGGTATGAGCTACTCTATACTATTATAAGCTACTCGTAATGAAGTTTATGCTCTTGGACTGCTTCTACTCGCTTGCGTTCAATAAATGAATCACTCACTCGCCTGATCCTTTCAACACCTCGATAACCTCCGCGAGCGCGGCGCGTATTTCGCCATCCAGGCTTTCGTCCACCACGCGTTTCATTAACTCCACCACGAACGTTTCTCTACCTGCCATCACATTTCTAGTTTCAGTTGAAACCTTGGCGAGCTCGACGAGCGCGAAACACGCGTCCACCGCGAGCGCGCGTCGCGCGTCCGCTTTCGCCTTCGCCGCGTTCATCCCAGTGTCGGATAACGCATTCGTACTCGACGACTGTTTACTCATAAGACCTCTGCTTCCTTTTTTCTTCTCTCCACCTCCACCTCCTGCACCCCCCCCGTCCTCCACTATCAGCCTGATCAGAATCTCGCACGCGCCGTTCTCCACGGCGTGCTTCACGTGCGCGCCGTCCCGCGAAACGCGAAGCACGTTCCGCAACCGCGAAACCCCCGCGCGTCGAAAAAGCACATCTTTCGACGTGCACATCTTCACCGCGGACGACGCGGTGCCTCCCCCAACTAACGGGAATATGAAGTAACCCAGGTACGCAGCCGCGGCGACGCTGGTTATTGTGAGCAGGCGCGACCGCGTTCTCGCCTGAGATGCGTTCAAACCAGCCTCTAACGAAGCGGATGGGACTTTCACCAGGTACTCGCGCGTGTTTTCGCCCGCGATGGATGCGCTGGCGTTGACAGGGGGTCGCGAAGCCGCGCTTCGGGAAACCGACACGCCCCTTGTGTGAACCACGACCACGCGCCGCGCGTCCAAAGGCGCGCGCCGGGCCAACGCACGCCACATCGGAGCCGGGCCGAGACGCGCGAGACGGACTGCTGTTTTACTGAAGATGTGGAGTACATTTGAGCACGTTTTTTTACAGAATGACTTTGCGTAGTGGTATTTCAAAATCTCACACCCTTACTAGTCATCCTTCGTGGCCTGCACGATGATAGGCACCACGATGTACCCGAGCACGCACAGCACGAGGGTGGCGAAAATAAGCTTGAGTTTCATCTGCCGCCACCACATCATGCGCTTGATGTGTTCGCTCCTGCGGTTGAACTGCGTGGCGCTGCGATGAAGCAAAGAAAGTGTCAGTCTTGTATATCGCGATGTATGGACAAACAGTCAGGGCAGAGGTAATGCTCCCTTCTGGTACGAGTATATCGCGATGTATGGACAAACAGTCAGGGCAGAGGTAATGCTCCCTTCTGGTACGAGTATGGGCAGACAGTGTCTGGATTTGGGAAAGCCTGACATACGTACCTGTGCCTGAGCGCTTCGCTCTTGTCCTCCACCGCGCCCACCGTCTCCGCGTTGTCCAGCATGCGGTTGATGTTCCCCTCCATCATTGTCTGCACTTCCTGGACTTGGCCGTGTACCTGGGCGATCTTGGAGTTGCCGCCGCCGGCGTTTTCGTTGCCAGAAGAGCCCATCTCGGCGTACCGAATCACGGCTTCTTTCATGAACGGGAGTTGTTTCGCGAAGCAGTTTTTGGTGTGCGCGGCGTCCACGTCGAGCGGCGCTATGGACGCCTGGCTCACCTGCGCCCTGATTTCGTCAAGCAGCTTGAACGCGTTTTTTCGAGGGTAAAGGTGGGACGTAACCACCGCGATGACGTCGTTGCTGCCCGCGTTTAGGTGAAGCGTCCCGATTTCAGGCGTCACCGTCACCGTGAGCTGCGCGTTTTGTTTCAAGTTGCCGCTCTCCAAAACTTTACCGCACGTCTCTTCACACGCCCCGGGGGCTCTGCGCGATTTGTGCGACGCCATCACCAAGCCGTCGCTGAGCCGGCCGTAGGCGAGGAAACGCACGGGGTCGTCGTGCTCGGCCATGGTTAAGGCGAATTTGGGTTCTTTCCGAGACCACGGTGGCGCTGGCTCTGTGCGTTTATAGTCTGCGACGCTGCGATCTCACTCGGAACGAACAGGCGTGCCAACTAAGGCCGTTGAGCCCAATGCCTAAAACGACGGACGCGTGCGCTGTTGAAGCGAGCCTTTGACCGCACACGGTAGTCGCGGGTGGAAACCGACGGTCTTTAGGTCACGTCTCGCGTACCACGAAACGCGGGTTCCGAGGTTGCCCCGCACCCACCGTGACTCAGGTGCGCGGTGTGAAGTGCCCGACGCGGGCGTGACGAGGAAGCTTTTTTGTTGAACCGAACTTCAAAACAAGTCGTTCTGGCACAAACAAGCTTGAAAGGCAAAGTTTGAAACTGGAGCACAGCTTGAAAACACATCAGACACCACGTGCGGGGTCGTTGAACGGCACATCGGATGGCTTGAAAGGAGGTTGCGTGGTTTGCGGCAATCACAAAAACTCGTCGATTGCGTTTTCCGGCAAATGTTCCCTGCCGCGCCGCCCCGCGCATCACACGCACACACGCCTTCGGGACCGCGCGCCCGTTGCCGCCGCTATCACGGCACGCACGCTTCGTGTCACACGACGCGCGCTGGGCGTGTGCGACACTTTGTTTGCACGAGCAGCGCCTGACAGAACTACACGCACACACGCGTCGTCTTTCTTTTTGCTCGGCGGCGGCGGCGAAGGAGTTTCTTTCGGCAATCGAAACGCGAAAACCGGCGCAGTAGCAGCACTCCTTTGGAATCGATTCCGAGCAGCAGCAAACCACCACAAAGAAGCCGTATACTCAACCCTATCCACCCCGCAAGAGTTCATGTCTCCCACGGACGAAACACCGTTACCCCCCCCCGAGGGGTACACCGTGCTTCAAGAAGGCAAGGCGAGGATTTTAACGATGCAAAACGACGTGTTTTACAACAAGGCGCAGGTCGTGAACCGCGACATCTCGCTCGCGGTGATGCGGCAATTCCAGAAGGTCCGTGCGCAGGAGCACGCCAGTGACAAGCGGCCCCCCAAAAACAAAAGGAACAAAGGCAACATGTGTGCCACCCCACGGGATTCGCACATTTTACCGCATCTCTTAAATCAAGAAGAGATTGACCAGATGTTCGCGTCGCCCGAGGACCACGCGCAGAGGATGGCGTCAGAAAAAGAACAACGCGAAAACGACGACGAGCCCACAGAAAAAGACAAACCGCCGCTAAGACCGATTCGCATTCTGGAAGGCATGGCCGCGAGTGGTTTGCGGGCTATTCGGTACGCCAGGGAGCTCACGGATGTGGGGTGCGTCGTGGCGAACGATTTGGATCCGAGCGCGATCGAGGCTATTAAGCGCAACAAAGAATTCAACGCGGCGCACTCGGGCGACGCCAAGGCGCAGATGGAAAAAGTCATCTGCGCCGGACAAGACGTGCGCATGCTCATGATGCAACACGAGAAGATGTTCGACGCGGTTGATCTTGATCCGTACGGCACGCCCAGTACCTTGTTAGACGGCGCGGTGCAGGCCATCGGGGACGGCGGCCTGCTGTGCGTCACCGCCACCGACATGGCGGTGCTTTGCGGGAACAACGGCGAGGTGTGTTGGACGAAATACGGGAGCTACCCTTTGCGGGCGAAGTACTGCCACGAACAGGCGGTGCGTGTTTTGCTGTCCTCAATCGACGCCGCTGCGGGTCGGTACAAGCGCCACATCGTCCCCGTCCTATCCGTGCACATCGATTTTTACGTCCGGTGTTTCGTCAGGGTGTACAGCAGCGCGTTGGAAGCCAAGCTCGCGCCCACGAAAGTTTCGTACGTGTTCCAGTGCGCCGGGTGCGACACCTTCGAGCTGCAGCCCGTGGGCAAGTGCGTCACGAAGCACAACTCAACGAAGCACCAGGTCGGGGACGGCCCGGTGGTGCCGCAGCGGTGCCCGCACTGCGGCTGGGGGTTCCACATGGGCGGTCCGTTCTGGACCGAGCCGATTCACGACATGAAATGGGTCGGGGAAATCAAAACGCAGGTCGAGGGGAACAAACAAAGCTACCCCGGGTACGACAAGATCCACGCCCTGCTCACCACCGTGCAAGAGGAGCTCGTTGACGCCCCCCTGCACTACGACATCCACGCCATGTCCATGACCTTGAAAGCGACGCCGCCGCCCATGGCGCTGTTCCGCTCCGCCGTCATAAACGCCGGGTACAGAGTGTCCCCGGCGCACTGCAACCCGCTCGCGGTGAAAACGGACGCGCCCACCGTGGTGCTTTGGGACCTTCTGCGGTGCTGGATAAAGGAACACCCGGTGAAGCCGCAAGCCACGAAAACCCCGGGGGAGGCTATCCTTGCTACCGAACCCACAACCATCGCGAACTGGCAAAGGCACAACGGCGCGTTCACAAAGGCGCAACGCGACGGCGTGACGCGGTGCGTAATTGCGCCTCTCCCAAATCCCGGAAGACTGTTTTATCTCTCAGCTGGTGACTGTTGTCCATACATCGCGATACACAAGACTGACCTGACACTTTTCGTTCACAATAAAAGGTACCCAAACAACCCTTCGTCGAACTGGGGACCGAAAGCGAGGGCGGGGCGGCACTTGATGGACGGACAGCACCCGGGCGTGGAAGGCACGGTCGGGCCGAACGGAAACGCGAAAGGCACCGCGCACCCGGAACCGAAACGACGGAAACGGGAAGAGAAGTGACGTGTTTAGGCTCTGTATGGATTGGAGTTTTGTTACCGTATGTATCCAGCTATCCACCCGTGAAACGACATCGCGTCGCGACGTCGCGTCTCCTCTTAGATGCTTTTTCACGTCAGAAAACTACTGTTCAGGGCAGCCGTTCGCTATCGCCCAGTTTACCACCTCGAGATGACCCCCAGCTCTTGCCAATAAGAGCGTACCACTGTTTCACGGGCAGCCGTTCGCCCGCAACCACTGCAGCGTCTCGAGGTGCCCGCCACCCGCCGCCCCACGACACGTTCTTGCGACCCACGGGCAGCCGTTCGCGCGCGCCCACTGCAGCACCTCGAGATGCCCGACACATGCCGCCTGCGAGCATGTCTTCTCGTCCCAAGGGCAGTCGTTCGCGCGCAACCACTGCAGCACGTCTAGGTGTCCACCCATCGCCGCTTTGGTGCACGTCCACACGTCCCATGCGCATCCATTCGCGCGCGCCCACTGCAGCACCTTGAGGTGCCCGCCCGAAGCCGCATACGTGCACGTCAACGAGTCCCACGGGCAGCCGTTCGCGCGCGCCCACTGCAGCACCTCGAGGTGCCCACCCCACGCCGCGTAAGCGCATGTTACCAAGCTCCACGGGCAGCCGTTTGCGCGTGCCCACTGCAGCACCTCGAGGTGACCGTTCTTCACCGCTATCGCGCACGTGTCCTCGTCCCACGGCCAACCATCCGCGCGATACTCCTTCAACTTCTCGAGATTTCCAATCCTCGCCGCTGTCTGACAAAGGGCTTCTTGACGCGGCAGAAGACCTCGCCGTTGCAGGCGCTCCAGCGCGCTTAAACATGCGAGCTTCACGGCACGCGTTTCTTTAAGCTCTTCACACCGAAGCCCTGTTTCTGCCATCGCGTTGTCCATCGCACGACTCACCGCTGGGAGCCGTGCGAGATCGGCGGGGTCGTCGAAATAGTCGGATCTGAGGACGTGAGTTACGACAATGTCGTCGAGAAGGCCGGGGATGGCTTCTTGCGCGTCGGCAAGGCTCGCGGGAGTAGCGACGGTCGCGATACCACCGCTCGCGGCAGTCATGACGGTACGTGCTGCGTAGGAGAACACGTCGAGGGTGTCGTGTGCGCGTCGTTGTGCGTCGAGGCTTCCGATAACGCTATTTGAAACGAGTCAAAAAAATCTCACGTCACCAGCGGTGTTCTGGACTCCACACGTCGCCGCGCGCGGCACGGCACGGAGTGCGCTTCAGGCCACGTCCAGGCGCTGCCGTCGGGAACGCGATGTGTCCCATGCGCGTGTGGTTTTTGTTTTTCTCCGGGATCATCGCGGCGTACCTGGCGTGGACTTCGTCGCTGTTCGGAAGCGCGTCATCGTCAGGTGACGCGACGGGGAAAGGTTCTGGTGCCAATGATGCGACGACTACCAAGCCGGGATGGAGGGACTGGGCTCGGTTTGTGTTCGACGGCTTGAGCGGGCGGTATCTGTTGAACGCGGTGTTGCGAACGGAAAAGGGGGACACGAAAAAAACACCGCCGAGGCGGTCGCCGAGAGGTGCGAAGGAGGCGTGATTTAGGGATGCGAGAAGCTAATAATGCAAACTAATTAGGAATGGATAGACGTGTACACAAGCGATGCGTTTGACTGTATTACGTATTATTGCCACACATCCCTCATCACACCATCTTCGCCGCACACGCTTTTATTTCATCCGTCCCGTCGCATTGGTCGCTGACGTTCAGACCAAGCGCGCCCGCGGCGCACGCTTTCGCGACGTCCTCCACGCTGATTGGTTCGGCGAGGGTCAGCTTGATCGGGCCGGGCATTTTCGCCGCGATGGATTTGACAAGTCTTGAGCCTAGCACTTTCACCAAGATGTCCCCGTACTGCTTTGTGACCCTGGGCGGGGTAATTCCGAAGGTATCGCCGCCGTAGATGAAAGAGGGCTTGACGATGAGGCTATTTTTCTCGCCGAACGATTCGGTAACCGCCACATCCGCCGTTTTCTTCCCGTCGAAGTACCCGGTTAAAACCCCCGCCCCGCCCACCACCTCAGACACGATGCTCGCCACGGAGACGTACACGAACCGCTTGACACCCGCCGCGGACGCGGCGTTCACCGCGACAACGTTCGCGTCGCCGTTCCCTAAACGGTTCGCGTCGTCGTCACCGCCGATCACGCCGACACACGACACCACGGCATCGCACCCGGTAAGCGCGTTTTTCAACGCATCAGCGCTGTCCGGACCCAACAAGTCGATCGCGACGCCGCCGGACCCGCCGCCGGACTTGGAAACGGAAAACACGTCGTGGCCGGCGGTGCGCAGAAGCTCGACTACTCGGCTTCCCACGAACCCGGTGCCACCGAGGATTGCGATTTTCGTCTTGGACGACGCGACGATTGTTGCACCTGCAGCGCGGAGAGGCGCGACCGCGCCGCGCCGCGCGGCGGTTCGCGAACGCGAAGGCGCAAAGGTCGCCACGCGCACGTTGACCAAATGCGATGCGAGGGACATCGCGGGTGAGCTGCGGTGTCGGTGTCGGTGTCGCGCGGAATGAGACCATCGGAGAAAGACACGTGTCATCTCACCTGGTGAAACTGGTGAATGAGAATGAAAAATAACAATATTGCACCCCACCCACTCCCACAGTGCGCTCTCTCTGCGCTCGTTATTTACCCTCAGCTCGGCCATTGCCCACCTTCCGGCAGCACACCTTAGCTCGGCGCGCCGAGGTACTGGCACACCCTAAGCACGTCTCCGAACACCCCCCCCGCGGTGACTTCGGCGCCGGCGCCCGGCCCCCTGACCACCAGGGCCTGCCCCGCGACGTACCGCTTGGTTTCGAAGGAGATGATGTTATCGCTGCCCGCCAGGCCCGCGAACGGGTGCTCGCTGGTGTACGCCTTGAGCTCGACCTTCCCGGTGCCGTTCTTGACGTCCACCACGCCTACGTAGCGCAGTTTCTCGCCGTTCTTCGCGGCAGCCGCGACCCGCGCCGTCATCGCTTCGTCGTACTCCGAAAGCTTCGCCATGAACTCCTCCACACTCTCCACTTCCCGCAGCGCCTCGGGTACCAGGCTCTGAACCGGCACGTCACACAGCTCCAGGTCCAAGCCGCACTCCCGCGCCAAGATAACAACCTTCCGTGCGACGTCCATCCCGGAAAGGTCGTCGCGCGGGTCGGGCTCCGTGTACCCCAGCTCTTTCGCCACCTTCACGATCTCGCTGAACGGCTTCGCGTCGCCGCCGAAGGTGTTGAAGATGTAGGACAGGGTGCCGCTGAAAATACCCTCGATCTTCGAAATCCGGTCACCAGAGTCGAGCAAGTTCCGCACCGTGCTGATAATGGGCAAACCAGCACCAACCGTGCCTTCGTAGAAGTAATGCGTATACCCGTTGCGTTGGATGTTCCGGAGTTCTTTGTAGTACCTTTTTCCCAAAAAGAAAAGTGGTTAACGTCTTGTATATCGCGATGTATGGACAACAGTCACCAGCTTCGGTAAAACAGTGAGGGATGGATTTGGGAAATGGGGGGGAATACGTACTTCAAATCCCCGCTATTTGCTTTTTTGTTCGGCGTCACGACGTTGATACCTTTTTGTAACCACCCTTTGTACTGCATGGCGACGGCTTCAGACGCGCTGCAGTCGATTATCACAGAGTTCGGGGAGCCCGCGTCTAAAATGTGCGTGGTGAACTTCTCCATGTCCGCACTTTGCGACAACTCGCCTCCCGCGTACAAACTTTCCCAAGTAGTCAGATCGAGAACCGTTTCGTGTTCGCTCGAAAGCAACATCTTATTGGCACCGGTGATCGCGACGACCCGCAGGTCAACGGCGTAGTCGCTTTTCAGTTCCGCGAGCTGCTCGTTCATTTGTCTTAACAGGGTCTTGCCTACTAAACCAGGACCCACGATACCAACCGAAATAACCGTCTTTGAGAGGTAAAACTTGCTGTGCACCGCGTTCAGCGCTTTCGTTATTTGTTTGTTCTTCACAACCACCGTGATGTTGTACTCGCTCGCGCCTTGCGCGATTGCCACGACGTTGACGTTGGCCTGCGCCAGGGCGCCGAAAAGCATCGCACTGACGCCAGGGGTCTGGCACATGTTCTTCCCGACCGCGGCGAGAACGGCGCAGTCGTCGATCGTGCTGATTTCTTTGATACGGCCAGCCGCGATTGCTTTTTCGAATCGCGCGCTCAGCGCTTTCGGTTAGTAAAAAGAAAGGGTCAGCCGCGTGTTGGGCGCGTGTTGATTATGTATTGGACGTGTATTGGACGATGTGTGGACAACAGGGAGGGTAATCGGTATGTGTATTGGACGTGTATTGGACGATGTATGGACAGCAGTCACCGGCCATCGGTCTGAACAGTTACCAGCGAAAGGTCCGAACCGTGACCAGCGTTAGAGGTAAAACGGGCGATGTGTCGGATTTGGGAAAGCCCCGTCCGGCCGTACCTTTCTTCGCGCTCGCGGCTTCGTGGGAGCGCACGGCGAAGCAAATCGAGTGCTCGCTCGAGGCTTGCGAAATCATCACCACGTTGCACCCCGCGTCCTTGACGGTTTGGAACACGGCGTTGGCGGTGCCAGGCACACCAACCATACCGGTACCCTCAACGTTGATTAAGCAAACGTCGTCAATCGTGGCGAGACCGGTGATGAAGTTGACCTGTTCTTTGGACGTGTCCTGATTGTAAAAAAACAAATGTCAGTCTTGTATATCGCGATGTATGGACAAACAGTCAGGGCATAAGGGCAGAGGTGAGAGTCCCTTCTGGTACGAGTATGGACAATCAGTCAGAGGAATGTGGTGATTGGGAAATACGTACCACCGAAGACACGGGTCGCGCGTCGCCGTTGGTTTTCACGGCGCAGTTGTCCGAGATTGAGGTTCCAGGCGCGGCTTGGTTGAAGTAGTTTCTTAAGGTAACGGGAATGCTGTACCTCATCGCAGGAAGGGTGGTCCTCGGGTGCAACACGTTCGCGCCGAAATAACTCAACTCCCAAGCTTCGTTGTACGAAAGCTGTTTCAAACAAACCGCTTCTTTTACCTTTCGCGGATCCGCCGAGTACACGCCGTCCACGTCCGTCCATATCGAGATGTTCGCCGCGATGAGTAGGGCGCCGAAAATTGTGGCGCTGTAGTCGCTGCCGTTTCGTTTCAGGGTGGTGGGGATGCCGTCAGGCGTACGCGCGATGAACCCGGTGGCGATTAAAACTCGAGTAGCGCCCGCTTTGTTGTGCCCGAGTCTGTCAAATAGCAGGTCGAGGTTTTTGTTGGAGGCTGGGTAAAAAAAAGAAAGTGTCAGTCCCGAGTCTCGTGATGGGCGATTTATGCACAGTGAACAGACAGTCAAGTCCTCTGGTGCACGTACTGTAGTGGTAAGACTTGCGTGAATGCACTCCTGGTAACGAGTACCAGTACTGGTAAATGTTACGTACGCCATACAGGGCATCAAACAGTGTGCCTGGATTTGGGAAAGCCCCTACGGCCGTACCTTCGTAATCCACATCCACGCCGCCGTCCTCGGCGTCGGTGACCACTAACACGTCCCGCGCGTCAATCCACTCCGCGTCGAACCCTTTGCAGCGGATCGCAGCCGCACAGAGTCGGGCGGTCCACAGCTCGCCGTGCCCCACCACGAAGTCCGCGAAAGCTTGTGTCGAGGTACCCGCGATGGACATGGCTTTCAACATGGCTTTTAAATCCTCGAGTTCCTCCGCGAACGAGTTCATGTACCTGTCGTACTCCTCTTGGTCCGTCAACAGCGCCTCCGCGGTGGTTTGGTGTTTCCGCTCCAGCTTCACGAGCTCGTCCATGTACAACGAGTTCCTCGTGCTGGCCATTTCCGTGGCGTTGATTAAACAGTCCGTCACTTTGGGCTCGCCTTTGTTCGCCACGCCCATCGCGCTGACCACGCCGAAAGTCTTGACACCACTCGTCGCACTTGCGATCAGGAGATCGCAACAACCCGAAATCCGCTCCGCACTGCCAACACACGTCCCGCCGAACTTGTGCACCTCATACCCCGAGCCGCGGTCCACGCCGCCCGTTCCAGCGGGCGCTGGGGCCTTTTCCGCGACCGCCGCAGCGCGCACGGCGCCTCCCGGGGCGGCGCGGAGCGTAGGCTTGACGCTCCGGGGAGCGGCGCGTAGCACGCGCGCGTTCTTGGCGTAGGAGCGGCGCGCGGAGGCGGCGCCGGGGACGAGCATGGGCGCGAACGCCGCGGCGGAGGCGGCGGAGGCCATTTTAGGGTTGGTTACCGTGGTTACGCGGGGCGGGGTGGAACGTGTGGGTGTGGCCCGGATGGATAGCCGAAACCGATGAGGGCCGAACGCGATTGATGACACTCGGGTCGTCGCTGGCGGAGCGTAGGAAAGTCGCGCTGAAGTCGAGACGGCGCACGAAGCGTTCGGGTCGAGTTTCGGTGGCGACGCGTGACACGCGACGAGACCGTGATCGATCGAGGGGTGGGCGAAGCGCACACCGGAAAGGCGCGATCTGTGCGCGCGGGGTTCCAAGCGGCGAGCCGGCGACTGCAACCGAAAAACGCGTTTCGATGCCAAGCCCCGTCTTTACGCCTGCGACGGACGACAAAACCACGAGTTCTCTCTCCACAGACACAGTTAGCTCGCGGGTGTGATTTGCGTGTGGCGTCCCTCGCGAAGCTCGGTTCGGGGTCGGGCGACATGTCCGCCGACCCGAACGCGCTTCTGGCGTTCAAACAGCTCAACCTCAAGGAGCGGGTACGTGTCCATCCCTCGTGTTCTCACCGCCGGAAATGCAAAAATGTTTTCCCGCCGCCAACACACGCGGGCGTCGTGCGATCCTGCTTACCCGATCGCGTCTGACCTGTACATCCCCAAACTCCATTTCGACCCCCCCCCCCCCTGTACCACAGCTCGAGGTGTACCGCGAGGAAATCACACTCGGCGAAAACGCGGTGGCGGCGTTGAGGCGCCAGCAAGCGGCTTACGAAGAGCGCGCCACCGTGGTTGCGACGGAGTGGAATGCGTTGCAGACGCACGTCGAGACACTCGCGTCTCGGGTCACCGGTGGCGCGGCGGTGTCCAACCCCAACGCAACGGCTGGGGGCGTGTCTCTGACCGATCCGTTCCTACAGAGGTTGGTGCATTTCGCGGGAGGCGATGCCATGGTTGGAGAGAGCCGGAAACGAGGACGGGATGAGGATGGCAATGTGAATGGAAACCGCGCAAAGAAAAACAACGCGGTCGTTGATTCGGACTCGGAGGATCCGGATGGTGCGGCGAAGAGTTATGACGGTCTGGATGACGACGCGCAGAAAACCGTGGATGCGCTGAAACACAGGTCTTGGTTCGTCAAGGAGTTGTTGGGGGCGGTGCTGGACGCCGTGGACGCCGCAAACAAAAATCAATCTTCCGAATCGCAAATCGCAAAAGACTTGGACGCTTGTCGCGCCAGAGTCGCCTTGCTTGACGCGAAGGCCACTGCTGATGTCGGCGAAATAGAAATGCTGCGCGAGCAAACCACGAAGCAGCGAAAGCGAAACGAAGAACTAGGCAAGAAACTCGAGGACACGGTGGCGGACGTTGAGTTGTTCAGGCGGGCGCTGCGAATGGCGAGGAGCGACGCCGGGCAAATCGAAGGCCTTCCCCCGATGGCCACCGCACTTGGCGCCAAGGCTGCTGCCGCGGTCGCGGTGTCCGCGGCCGCGGGCGGGGGCAAAGCGGAAACCGACACGCCTTTGGGTGCGAAGACCTCGGGGGGGGGGGCGGTTGGGACGCCCGGGCCGAACGGCGCCGGCTCCGCGACCGACGGCGCGTCCTCCGAGGAACTCGCGAAGTTGCAAGGCTTGGTGCACGAGCTGGAAGGTCGTTTGAAGGCTACGTCTGAAAACTTGGAAAGCACCAGTGTGACGTGCGCGTCGCTCAAAGGCGACGTCCGGGGGCTAAAACACGAGCTGATTGATGAAAACAGGCACCTAACCTCGCGGGCGTACAAACAACTGGAACGCCGACTGTACGCGGCGCACGACGAAACCGAAAGGTTCCGCGTCGCGATGGGCGAGTTACAACGAGCCTCTGACTTGTTACGACAGGACTTGCGAGCGTCAACCGCGATGGCCGACAAAACGCAGGAGGCGCATCGCAGAGCACAGCTCGCGGAAGCCCGGGTGTACGACGGTAAGTATTTCTCATTTCCACATTCCGCCGACTGATTGCCCATACAATACTGACATTTCTTTTTTTACAATCAGCGGAGACCCGCGCGCGGTCCGCGCTTGACGAGCGCGACAAGGTAAGTATTTCTCAACTCCAAATCCCATGACTCTTTGCCCATACAAGACTGACACCTTTTGTTTTCCAAAAAGGTATCGCTCGCCGGCCAAAACGCGCAAACGACGGCATCCAAACGCAAACTCGAGGAGGAAAGAGTGATTGCGATTGCGAAGCTGAGACAGGAAAACGCGCAGCTGAGGGTCAAGGTCACGGAGGCGCGATTGGTGAAAACCGAGCTGGACGCCGCGAGGGCGGAGTTGCGTAAAGCGGTAACGAACGCCGACGCGAACGAAGCGCGCGCCAAACACGCGGTCGCCGCGCTTGAAGCGGTTTCGCGTGGAAAAACGGGCGACGCGAAAACCGTTGTTGACTTGGAGCTGCGTTTAGCGAGCGCTACCCGAGAAGCCTCCGACGCTGCAGCTGCCGCGTGCGCAGCACAAACCGCGCTTGCCGAAAAACAAACAGAAACCGACGCGTTCATGGCGGAGATGGAGGCGATCGGCGCGGCGTACGAAGACGCGGCTAACGATAACGAGCGGCTCATGGAGCGGCTCGCCGAGCGCGACGCCGGCGTCACGAAAGCGGTCACGGAGAAGAACCAGGCGCAGCTCAGCGTGCGGCGCTTGCGGGATGACTTGCAAGGCATGGAAGCCGCGGTGAAGCACGAGCGCGGCGCGGCGCAGGTACGTATTTCGCCTTTCCCAAATCCCGCATCCCTGTTCGCCCATACGAGACTGACACTTTCTTTTGCATCGTATCAGGCGGCGCTTGCGCGCGCGAACGCGATTGAACGCGGTTTCGACGAGGCGAATTTCGAAATAAAAAACGCGAAGGACGCGGCGGCGCTGGCGTCACTGCAGATGGCGACACAAACCAAGACCCTTACGGAGGCGCACGAGGCTTCCGAGCAGCGGAAATTTCTGTTGCAGGCGGCTGAACAGAAGGTAGAGGCGTTGCTCTTGACGTCGAAAGACGACGCCGCGAAAGTTACCGAGTGCGAACGGAAACTCCAAAAGTGCGAAGAAACGTGCGCCGGACTGAAACGCAGGAACGAAAAATTAGCCAAGCACGGGGGAAGCGCGGAGGAGTACAAGGAAGAAATCGACGCGTATAAGCAAATGTTGCGTTGTTCCGTGTGCAACGACCGGCCGAAAGGCGTGATCATCACGCGGTGTTTCCACATGTTCTGCAACGACTGCATCGCGATTCGTTTGGAAAACCGCGCGCGGAAGTGTCCGGGGTGCGGCTTGATGTTCTCCGCGAGCGATGTCAAGGCGATTTTTTTCTAATTCGATTGATTGATTCGTGACGAGACACGCTCGTGACTATCTAGTCCGACTACTTTTTCTTCCCACGAACAGTACCCTCCCTGCTTCGATTGAGATACTTATGACTATCTAGTCATTTTTTTTTATTTCTTTTGCCATTTAATATCACTGTGAGATTTTGTTGCCTGACTCATTATTTCGAGCGAGGTCCCCAGTGATAGTTATTCTAGTAGCGATTCCCGGCAACAGCCGGGCAGGGGTTGACAAAAGAACGCAGTTCTTTTGTCTTTGCCCCTGGGCAGGGGTTGACAACAACCACAGGAAGATTTTGTGTTTGTAACGCGAGGCTCCCAAGCAGAGCAAGAACAAACTTCAGACCGATGGGCCGCATAACGGAAAACGAAGACCCATGGAAAGAGGACAACGACTATTGGAAAGCTGTCGCGATCAACATTCTTAGACCACAGTCCCGACCACAAGTAGTCACAACTTTTTATTCCAACCTCACCCGTAAAACCGCTCGGCGTTTTCCCGCGTGATTCGCGCGGTTTCGGAAACCGACCACCCTTTGGTTTCCGCGACGAAAAGTAACATGGCACGCAAATCCTTCTCCGCCTCGCCTGAATCCACTAAGTCGCTCTCGATGAGCAGCTTGTCGTGTGGCACGTGTTGGATGACCTGCCTGGTTTTCGGGCTGGCAAGATTCACGACCTTGGAGAACCCGAAATAAAACCGGTTGCCAAACGTTTTCATCTTGACCAGCGACGTCAAATACCCAGCCGTGCCTCCGAAGGAGTGCATTAATATTCTGGGTGGGTTTTCGGTTCGGCCGCGAAGCGTGTCGAACACGTCCCCGAACGCGCGAACGCAGTGCACCGCGACCGGTCGGTGTAACTCGGTCGCGATGTCGAGCTGAAGTTCGAAACACTTTAACTGATTTTCGTAATCCACGGGTTCGCCCGTAGCGCGGCCGTTTTCGTCAAGAGGCACCGCGACGCGGTCCAAGCCGATCTCACCCACGATCGCGGATGGCAGGGTTTCAAGTAACGCGCGCAACTCAGTCGGCCACGTCGTTGAGTTGTCCCGGAGCAAGTGCTTGTGCGCCCACCAAGGGTGCACGCCGAGCGCGACGCAGTAGCCTGGTTGCTTTGAATCCGCCGATGCCACTCGTCCAGCCTCCGCGCATTTAACCCAATCCGGCGGTTCCGTGGACGTGAACGCGGCGCCGGCGAGCCGAGTGGCGAGCGCTGCGCACGATTTTACGTCGCCGCCCAAGTGCCAGTGGCAGTGCGCGTCGAAGATTTCACTCGCGTCTATGTTTTCCGCCGTGACTACTGAAGCGATGCCAAATGAAGTGCGGCGTACCGGTGCTGCCACAGATGTCGAGTCTGTTGATACGTCACCGGTGCGTGCCGCGACAGACCGCGCAATGTCTGTTGATACGTCGTCCTCGTTATCGTTTCCAGCCACGTCCTCAAAAGTCTCACCCCCTGCTGCGACCGCGAAAACGCCCGCCGCCAGGGGAGCGCTCTTCGCGAAGACGTTTCCGTTTCCCTCGCCGTCGTGGTTCTCGTCGTCCTCGTCGTCGTCGTTACCGTCGTCGTCATTCCCGTCATTCCCCTCGCCGCCACCGCCTCCTAGCGTTTGCGTCATTTCTTGAGTCAAGTCTTGAGTTGTCAATTTTCGCGAAGTCGTTTTCGGCCACACCCGGGAGCGCCACCCCGTGGTTGCCGGTCCTTTCGCGTTGTGTATGTCCTCGTCCTCGTCCTTTGTATTTTCCGCCTCCGCGATTTCCATCAGCCGCACGACGATGTGCGACGCCGCTTTGAACCCGATCGCGCCTGTGACGAACACCGCGGAGCCGCCCACACCGTCGCACCCGATACCGCCGCGTCCTTTCGTGCCCTGTTCCGCGAAATAATTACCGTTCTCGCGAACGTACACCGCGGCGACGCCGAACTTGCCGTCCTTTCTTTTCGACTTTTTGGCAGCGCCGGGAAACGCCGCGTTTCCTTTCGGGAATTTGTAATCCCGCCGCAGCACTCGGCGCGCGCGCTGCAGTAACCGGTTGAACGTGGCGTTCGCCAGGTCTTCTATTATTACGTCACCGAAACTGTCGATGCCTCCCGCGCCGCCTGCCACTAAAACGGGCACGCGGTGGTGCACGCACGCCGCGACGATTGCGGCTTTGTCGTTTTCGGAGTCGACTGCGTCCAACACGAAATCGACTGGTTTGCGAAAGGGTGCTGTCATCGATGTCGATGGCGACGCGTCGTCATCCTTGCCCTCGGCGTCGCCAGCGCCGGTCCCTCCCTCCCGGGAAGCGAACAATTCGCCATCCTTCGCAAACCCAAGCATTTGTTCCACGTTTCCCTCGTTCACGAAGTCGTTCACCACCCTCACGTCGCACTCCGGGTTTATGTCGAGCACCCGCGCGCGCATCACGTCCGCCTTTCCCTCGCCGACGGTGCTGCTCAACGCGAGCACCTGCCGGTTCACGTTCGTGACGCACACGAAATCCAGGTCCACCAGGGTCAGCGCACCTACTCCGCTGCGCGCCAGCGCCTCCACGGCCCAGCTCCCCACGCCGCCCATGCCGAGCACCACGACGTGCGCGTCTTTCAGCGCGGCGAACCGGGTGTCGCCGTACAAACGCTTCGTGCCCTCGAACCGGAACGATTCCGCGTTCACTACACCGCACTGCGCATCTTCGGTGTCGGCGGTGGCACGAGGGCATTTCGTCTCACGTGTTTGCCGCGCTGGTCGAGCTTTGCGCCGCGAGGGCGGCACACAAGCCACGGTCGCGCACCACGCCGCGGCGGACATGTCGCGCCGAGCGCGTGCGTGACTGTGAGGCTTTCGTGGAGACGCGTTTTTACTTTTCGACATGACGATTACAAAACTGCCCTATAATAAATGAAATTCTACACATCTTCCCGCTGCACAAAGAGTGGAATTTAGAACCGTCTCGTTCAACGACATCTCCATCAGAACCAAGGAAGCCGGGAGGGAAATGGATCACCGGACATCCCAATGGCACCAACTTTCAGGAAACGTCGAAGGAGTGTTGCTGCGTCCCACGCCGGGGACCACTCGTCGTCTGTCCGTACCACCTCCTGGACTATTACCGATCTTTCAACTCGACGGTACCGCTGTCGAGTTCGCAACGGTGTTGTTTTGGGGTTGTATGTGACTTCCACCCGCTCCGGTCATGGTGAACACACCCATTTTCTCGGGACATCAGCGTGCGCGCTACAAAAGTATCAGCCTCGCACACACCGCCCATCGACAGAAAAATAACTCGAAAGTCGTCTGTCCGCGGATGAAACCCAAGGGTGAATTCCAGAACGTGCGGGTTCTGTGTGTTTTCTCTCATCGACGTCCATGACGCACGGCGCTGGACGTAGGAAATCACACGTCACCTCAAGATCAGACGCGCAGCCCTGCAGTGCTGATAGATTCAGCCGACTGGCACGGTCGGGAGGAGGAAAACCCGGATGTTGTTCGGGGACACGCCGAACCCCCCCCCCCTCTGCATTTTGTACCTGTCGATTAAAAAGCAAACACGGGACGGGACGAGATGAGTCAGCAATGAAATACCTAAGTCGTGCGTCGGACGGTCCCGCGAAAACGGGCGACGAACCACGGCGCGTGGTACCGTTTGGGAGATGTTGCGTACCCTTCCATGTTCGAGTATCTACCGCGCATTCGTTAAGGGCGGCAACGGCCTCTGTTGTACGATACGTAAGAGTACGAGGTCAGTTCGCGTGGACCGGGGTGCGGTTTCGCCGGGAGGGAGAGGCGTAAGAAAAGCAACGACCGCCACCGAAACAGTGATACTCCGCAAAAACGACTCCTCGACGCAGCCGGTCTTCAACACGGAGCGGTGGTGCGACTTGATGGGAGACGTACTGCCCGTGGCAACGCGTGCAGACACCTTTCCACGGAAGTTGGGAGCTGACAATTCCCCGGTACGGTTGGCCGCGCGCCCCTCTTCTGAGGATGCGCGAGTGATGAGTCGCTGGGTTGGGAAAAGACACGCGTGTGAAAAAGTTTCTTTTTTCAAAACTTTTTCTGGGACGCAACGAAATAAAGTCAGTCAAAGCAACGACTCCTCTCTCGCGTCGTGGAGCGCGTGGAGCGCAAACGTAGTGCGCGCGGAGGTGACGAGGGAGTATATCGTAAAGATGGGAGAAAAGCTATGCTCACACGGCAGAGCGAAACGCAACTGTGAGGACTGCAACCCCTGCCCGCACGGCAAGGTGAAACACGCCTGCGTGGCGTGCAAGCCCTGTCCGCACGGCAAGCTGAAACACAACTGTGCGGACTGCACCGGTTGCCCCCACGGGAAGCGGAAAGACAGCTGCGCGGTATGCAACCCCTGCCCCCACGGGAAGCGGAAAAGCCACTGCTTGCAGTGCACCCCCTGCCCTCACGGCAAGCTGAAGGGCAACTGCTTCCAGTGCACCCCCTGCCCGCACGGGAAGCTGAAATCCAGGTGCAAGGTGCACCGGTTGCCCCCACGGGAAGCGGAAAAGCCACTGCGCTGTGTGCATCCCCTGCCCTCACGGCAAGCGGAAGGGCAACTGCACGGTGTTCAACTCCTGCCTTCATGGCAAGGTGAAAACCGACTGCGCTAACTGCACCCCCTGCCCTCACGGCAAGCAGAAACGCTTCTGCACGGCGTGCAAGTCAGCACGCGCAGATCCGGAGAGTTTGCCCGAGATCAAACTCGAGCCCGAGATCAAGCAAGAGCCGTTCACCATCCGCGGCTACTTCGGCATCGGCAAGTAGACACCAGTAGTGCGATTGCTACTAGTGAGGATGGAAAGCGTGCGTTGTGTTTACGATTTTAACCCTAAACCGGGCTGAGGGATAGCCGGAGAGGGGCATCGTATCTTCACAAACGGAAGAGACAGACGCGAACGAGACGATACTGAAGAGACGAAACGACGACGTTCACAGCGCGCGATACTGGACGACGAAAGTAAATTACTAGTACCGTAAGATCCGGCCGCATATGTCTGTTCCCCCCCCCCCCGTCCCCGCCCCCGTCCGAGCGCCGCAACGGGCGCACGCCAGTCGGTGCGCTTTGTCGCGACCTCGCGCGCGGACGGTACCGCGTCCCAGATGCGCCCACCATGGTGTCCTCGGAAAGCGACCCCACCTTGCCTCGCGGCGCGCCTCGGTCCGCCGCCGCGGCGAGGCGCTTCGCCGTGTGCTCGGCGTCGGCGACCCCTCTGTGCGCGACGACGATGATATCAGGCCGCTTGTTGCAGTAGTTTCTGCACGCGAACCTCACCGCGCTCGCGGCGGTGCGCTCCACCGCGGACAACCTCGCGCCCGTTTCCAACCCCTCCACGCTTCGCTCCGCCGCGTCCCTCAAGTTCGCCAACAAGCGACCCTCGTCCGTCCACATCGAGCGAGACGTCACGCGTGCGCGCGCGGTCATGAACCCGCTCGCCGCGGTGACGACGTTACTCCTGCCGCCCGGTTTCGATGCATCCGCGTCTTCCGCACCTTCCGTGTCCTCTTTCTCCCCGTCATCCGCCACAGCCGGCTGCAGCAGTTGATCGAAAACCTCCAAGTCCACAACCACGATGCCCTCCGTCGCGATCCTCATGCGCTCCTCGATCGCGAGGTCCTCGCTCGTCCCGCTCCCCTTGCCGCCGTCGTTGAACATGGTCTGCAGCCTGGCCTCGCCCAGCAGATGCATGTTCCCAAGCAAACCGTGCGACTGCGAGTTTCGCAACGGCGTCACGCCGAGCATCTGCCCGTTGCCAATCACCGTGGAGTGCCGCACCCCAACCGACCGCGCCAGGGCTTCGTGCTCCTTCAGAAACGCGTACTCGCCGTGCACGGGCAGGAAGTGTTCCGGGTGCAGCATCTTTAGGATCTCCTCGAGTTCCTCGCGATACGCGTGGCCTGAGGAGTGCAAACCGTCTTCCTTCCGCATCGCGATTTCCGGACCGCGCACCGCGATGGCGTTCATCATCCGCATCACGCGCTTTTCGTTCCCGGGGATCATCTTGGCGCTGTACAAGAGGAGGTCGTCGGGGTGTAGGGTGATGAACCTTGAGCTGCCAAACGCGGCTTGCGCTAGCTGCGCTCGCGGTTCCGCTTGGCTGCCCGTGGTGACGATTATGAGCTCGGACGGGTTCATCTGGTCGATGTCCTCCGCGGGAACCAGTGTGTTCGGGTCGATGGGCGCGATGCCCGACTTGGCGGCCGCTTCTAGGTACGTGTTCAGACTCATCCCCACGAACGCGATTTTCCGCCCGCTCGCGTCGGCGGCGGCCTTGACGCCGTACAACCGGTGGATGTTCGACGCGAACTGCGTGGTGATGATCCGCCCTTTGTGCCCCAACACTTTCTGCATCATGGATTCCCGGATCACGCTTTCGCTGATTGTTCTTCCTGGTGATAAAACATTGGTGCTGTCGCTCATCATGAGCGTCACGCCCTCCTTACCCACGCGCTCAAACTGTTCGCGGTCGAAAATCCGGCCGTCCACGGGGTTCTCGTCGATTTTCCAATCACCCGTGTGCACGATCGTTCCGGCGGCGCACCTGAAAATGAACCCGCAGCAATCGGGGATGCTGTGCGTCACCCGCACTGCTTCCATCGCGAACGGCCCTGCGTTGAACCGCTCGCCCATGTCAATCACGTGAAACCTGCTGCCGTCGCCCCACAGGTTGAATTCTTTCATCTTTCGCTCTATAAGCTGCATGGTGAACATTCCCCCGTACACCGGCGTGCACGGGTCCAAGGCCGGGATGACCCACGGCAACGCCCCAATGTGGTCCTCGTGGCCGTGCGTAATGAGCACGGCTTCGATTTTGTCTCTCCACCTTGACAGAAAAGAAACGTCCGGTAGGACTTTTTGAATGCCCAGCTCTTCGTGGTCAGGGAACATCAACCCGGCGTCTAACAACACGTACCGGTTCTCGGTGCCGACAAGCGCGCAGTTCATTCCGATTTCGCCTAAACCGCCTAGGGGGAGGAACTTAATAGGGGCGTCGTCCACCAGCCCTCCTGTGGGTAAATCTAGAGGCGTGATGCCTTCCACGATGTTGTTGAAACCGCCGTTCGCCGCGCCCGGGGCGGATCGATCGGCGCGGATCGGGGCTGTCGCGTTTTCCACGAAGTCGGGAAAGGGTTTTCCTTCCGTGTACGTCAACGTGGTGCCCAAGTGGGACTTGCCGTCGCTCTGGGGACGCATTTTTTTCGCGCCCCGACCGCCGCGGCCGCCGCCTCGGCCGCCGCGACGACCGCCGCCGCCGCCTGATGCGTTGAAGGGGTGGGAGGGATGGTGAGGTGAGACTTTGGAACGAACCGGCAAAACTCGAGAGGCGAAAACGAACAATAATGACGACGAACACATCAACACCAGCCGTGAACACCGATGTGTGACGTACCTCGTCCGCCGTCCCGTCCGCCTCTGCCTCGTCCGCGCTCGAACTCCGCAACGATTGTTTGGCTGAAATTGTCATTCGTGGCCGTAGGGCGAGAGACGACACGCACGGGGGACGCGAAGCTCGATGCCTTCGCCGCCAACGACCTTGGAGCCACTTTGAAGACGTGGCATGACCCACCCGTTGTTTGAGCGAACGCCATCGCGCACCGCGGTGTCGTCTGCGGAACCGCGCGAAACGAAACGACCGCCGGTCGTGGGTGTGTTGAAGCCCGGATTGGGGTCGCGCAATCGCGTGTGGTGCCAGGGACAGCGGCGCGCGGGTGATGCAACGCCTTGACGTTTTTTCGTTGCAAGGGCGCTTTTCGAAAACCTACTGCTGACCGCGGGGCGCCGCGCGCTGCCAGGTGGATAATGACGAGGCTCACAGGTCTCCGTCCAGTACGCGCTGCGCTTCGCCCCCCGAATTCCGGAGCGCGTTCGCCATGGCGGCGACGCCCGCAGCGAACCTGCGTTCGTTCGCCCCCGCCCCGCGCCAGGCGCGGTGTCGTGCCCGCGCGCCCGCCTGTCGCGCCCCGACGTCGAAGTTCCATTCCCAAAAAAACCGGGTGTCTTATCTGGTCCGCAACCCCCCCGGGTTCCGGTCGAAAACAGGCGCTCCAGGCGCCATCGCCGAGCCCGAGGTCGTGGAGCAGCCACCGTCACCGAACGTGACTCCCGACGACAACAACGGAACCCCCGTGGATGCCGATGTCGCGTCACTTTCGCAGCTTCGCAGCTTCATCGCCGGGAAGATAAAAACAAAATACATGTCCAAAAAAGCGCAAGCCGAGTTGCAGCGCAAGGAAAAGCTGGAGATGGATTCCGATTTCTGTCGCATGGTGAAGCGGTACGACCCGGAGGTGATACGCGGGGAGGCGCTGAAAACCCCGGTGGCGCTGGTGGCGCGAACCGCGAAGGTGTTCAGGACGTTCGCGGTTCTTTTCGCGAGCAAAGATGCAATGACGGCGCTGGACAAAAAGGACGGCGGTACGCGCTACGCCGAGGCTTTTAAAAACTCCCTGACTTCGCTAGGCCCGTTGTTCGTGAAGCTCGGCCAAAATTTGGCGAACCGACCGGATTTAGTGGAGGAGGACTTGATGGAGGAGCTCACCCGGCTCCAGGACCGGGTGCCGCCTTTCCCGAGCGCGGAGGCGTTTGCGATCATCGCGGAAGACGCGGGGAAGCCGCTTGACCAGGTTTTCCAAAGAATAACCCCCGAACCCGTCGCCGCCGCGTCTATTGGCCAGGTGTACAAAGCCACTTTGGTCGACTCACTCGGCGGGCACGAAGTTGCGATTAAAATCTTACGCCCGGGAACCAGGCCGCGGGTGGTTTTGGATTTGTGGATTCTTCGCAAAGCCGCCGAGATGTTTTTCGACGACTTCGCCAAGAAAAACCTGGGGTGTCCCGCGACCTTACTCGTGGACGAGTTCGCGGAGAAGCTGTTGGAAGAGTTGGACTTCACACAGGAAGCGCTGAATTTGCGAGACTTCAAGCGGAACTTCTCGGACGACCCGTCCGTACAAATCCCGGGGGTGTTTCAGGAGTTGTCGTCAAAGCGAGTCCTCGTGATGGAATGGCAAAACGGCGTGCGGTGCACCGCGCCCGGGGCGTTTGAATCCAACGAAGCGTTGCGGATATTTCTGCAAAACGGCGTGGAGAGCGGGTTGCGGCAGCTCCTTGATTTCGGCCTCTTTCACGGTGACCCGCACCCTGGGAACGTCCTGGCGCTTCCGTCGGGCGACATCGCGTACGTCGATTTCGGAAACGTGGCGGAGATTTCGCGCGCAAACCAGGAGTCGCTGATCGACGCCGTGGTGCACGTGATGAACAAGGATTACGAAAACCTGGCGCTTTGTTTGAGCGACTTGGGTTTCCTTGAACCGGGGTCCGACGTTGAGCCGGTGGCGATGGGGTTACGCGAGGTGTGGGGAGCCGATACGCTCAGCGCCATCGCGAGCGACGGCAACTTTTCTTTCCGCGGGCTGACCAAGGAATTCAACAAACTGCTTTTCCAGTACCCCATACGCGTACCGGAGCGGTTCTCCCTGGTCATCCGAGCGCTGCTCACGCAAGAGAACATCTGCCTAACCCTGGATCCTTCGTTCAACTTTCTCAACGCCGCGTTCCCGTACGTCGCGCGGCGGCTACTCACGGACCCGGATCCGAACCTACGCGCGCGGTTGTTCAAAGGTACGTATTGGGCCTTGTCCAAATCCCGCCTCCCTGTTTGCCTATACAGCACTGACACTTTTCGTTTGCAATCAAAGTCGTCGTCGTGAAAGGGCGGTTTGAGTGGTGTCGATTAAAAGAACTGGTGGTGATGGCGGAAGCGGGGGCGAGCGGGGGGATGCGGGTTCCGGTGAAGGTGGCGATTGATTTGGCCGCGGACGTGACGAAGATGCTCGCCAGAGACGGGGACACACGGAACATGCTGCTGCGAGGCCTCCGGGCTGTTTCCCTGCGAGAACACTTCACAGAGGCGTTTTCCTTGGGCATGATGATTCTGGGCATGACCGTCGGTAAGTGGTGGGGTTCCTCGTTTTTCGGGAAAAAGTTGAAGAAATTCTGGGTCGTCTCGGCGTACGGCTTGAAACGAAAGTTCACCAAAAACACGGCTTCGGTTTGGCCATCCGTGGATGATGGGGACGGGCCCGGGTTCGTACCCGCGATGGGGTGATGCTATTTGTGTAATACTAAAAAGGCGTTGTCGGACGGAGGAAAAAGCCGCCAGAAGGAACAAGCTGGTAAAATAAACTCGGAGTATAATCCTTCGTCATTCACACAGCGTTTTTCTCAACGCGCGCCGTTTTGTGTCGTCAAACCCGATTTGGTCCAAGTATTCGTCCAGCGAGCCGTACGTATGCTTAACATACGCAAGCGTGTACTGCACAACCTCACACGGTGCGCCTGCGAACTTTGTGTAGTCTATTTTCAGTTCGTTCGATACCGCGCCCAACGCCGTTTTTCGCATGGCGTCGCTCAAATGATAATCGTCCACGATTTCGGTTTCCGAAGCGCCGCAGACGTGTAACACGAACAAAGCCACCAAACCAGTGCGGTCTTTGCCTTGCTTGCAGTAGAACGCGCATGCGGTGGTTTCGGTGACCGTGGTGGAAATGACATCCAGGGCTGCTAAAATTTCCGGTCCGCTCGTGTCGACCATGATTTCATTTAGCAGGAAAAGGCCGCCTTCGTTGACTTTCACGACAAATTGCGCTCTCTGGTTCGTCGGGTCAAACAAAACCGCCTGCGCGTTGAACACCGCGGCTTTGAATTTTTCGACTAAGGTCATCCGAGAAAGAATGGCCTTGTAGTAGCGCGTGTAGTCGAGCATGGGGATGTGGTGTCTGGTGTTTGCTGTTTTAATATCGAAGGTAACGTCTCGGGTGAACGAACGCATTCCGAATGCCGATTGGACCAACCCCAACTCCGGTTCGAACTCATCGTCGCTTCGAAGGTCGATGAGGGATGTTACGTGTAGCTGTTTTGAAAACAAAACCGCGTCACCGGGAGTCGCGTCACCGGGAGTCGCGGTTCGGAACAAACGACCGGGTTTCACGCAACGCGTCGCACCCGCGAGGTCGCGGAAGTTTTTGACACCCTCCAAATGGACGAAAACTTCCCTCGCTCGTTTGCCGGTGGACGACGACGCGACGGCACCACGTACGACGCGCGTTGAGGTGTGGCGTTTCCGAGTATCAGACTGTCGTATACCACCCGCCAAAACCGGCGGCAATGCCGCGAGCGTCGACATTGCGCGCGCGAGAGAGACACTGCGAAGGCACGTACCTGTCGAGATGCTATTGTCGAGAAGACAGAAAGTGCAGTGCAATAAAATACACGACGTTTTGCTTAAAAACTCCGCCCCCCCTCCTTCGCCCGTGCGACCAACTCGCTCCACACCTGCCTGTGCGCGGTTTCGTCCTGCACTCTTCTTGCCGTCGCGGCGGCGCAGCGAGCGTACGATTCCCTCGTCGCCAACACGAATTCCCCCCAAACCCGGTCGCGCGTCTCCATCAACCGCCGAACCGCGTTTGTGTCCGCCGCCCAAACTGGCGCGGTTTCGGTTTCGGTTTCTTCTGTAAGGGATTCCGGGGATTCAGAGGTCGGCGCTGCAGGTGCTGCAGGTGCCGCAGGTGCCGCAGGTGCTGCATCCCCAGCCTCAGCTCCATTAGCATCAGAAGCAGCACCTCTCTCCGTCTCACCCGTTTCCAAATTCACCTTCGGAAGCACTGAGTTGACATCAAAGGTTTCGTACCCGGCCGCCGAATGCGGTTTCAAATCCCCAAACGCCAGGCAAGGCCACTCCCTTTCCCCGACCCCCGGCCGTACCGGCAGCTCGCGTCGTTCCGCACTCTGCGCGGCCATTGCCTGCGCGCGCTCGCGCCTAAGTTCCTTCAGGTTCTTCCGTCGCGTGTCTTGCGCGAGCTCAGCCCCAGGGCCGTCCTGTGTAACATCCTCGGTGACCACCACGCCCGACACCACGACGGCGGCGACCCTCACGGCTCGCGTGAGGCGCCGCGCCCACTTCGCAGACGCGCGCAACGTCGCGGCCAGCACGGCTTTGCTTTCCGAAGCAATCATGTCACGGGCGTTGTTCGCCCTCCTTCGCTCGGCCACTAAAAGCGCCGCGAGTTCCTTCTGTCTTCCCGGGTGCGCGATGCCAGGCCGCATGCGGTCCTTGTGCTCCGCCCTTCGCAATGAAACGTCCCTTGCGGTTGGCGCCGTGAGAAGCGCCGCAACACGCGCCGACTCCGCCACAGCGCCCAAACCTTCCTCCAGTTCCCGTTCCAGTGTCGTGCCCAGCGCCTTTGCCAGACGCTCACCAAGCCCGGCGATGAAGAACCGGAAGTCGCCAGAAGCGGCGTCCCGTTTCGTCGCGGCGTCGCTTTCCAAAACGTCAAACGTTTCCTTCTTCGTCGCGAGCAGCGCTTCGACGCCGGCGTCGGGAACCGTTTCCGGACGCGTGGAGGGTCGGTCGGTTTCTTTCTCGGCGTAGTAGGTTTCGCCCGCGGTCGTGATGGACGCCCTGGCGAGTTCAAGAATCGCGGAAACGCGCGTTGAGTACGCGAGGGTTTCGGGTGTGGGCGCGGCGTCGGGTGCCGGTTCGCCTTCGCCCTCGCCTCCCTCTTGAGCCGCCTCCGGAAGCAACGCCACGTCGTTCAAGTCAATTGGAACGTCGCCGTGGTCCAGCACGAGCGAATTTTCCACGATCTCCAGCTCGCGACACCGTTTCAGCAACAGCACCCGAAACTTACTCACGGTGTCAATCACCTTCTCGAACGTGGTTTCCAAGTCGTGCGAAACCGGGTCTTTCGCTCGCGATCGCCCGGAGCCGACTTTGTCCAAGTAAACCGCCGTCGCGTCCAGCACCTTTTTCGCCCGTAAATCCTCCACCTGTGTTTTTTCAATCTCGAACTGGGCCTTCTCCTCCGCCCTTCTCACCAGGTCAAGCAAATGGAGGTCCTGCTTGTGGTGCGGCAGTAAGGTCGCGAGGTTTTCTTCAGCGTCGTTTAATTTTGACGCGACAGAGCGTTTCAGCTCGGCGATCGCAGAAAGGTTCTCGGAGAAACTCGCGCGCGCCGCTTGGTCAACCGCGCCCAGGCGTCGGTACCGGTCGTCGCCAGGGGCGGGGACGTATTCTTCAGTTTCTTCTTCAGTTGCTGGAGAGGATTCTGAGGATTCTTCTTCAGCTCCTGTATCCTCCGTAGGCTCAGGAGACGACTCTACCGCCGGTTCTATGGGTTCTTCTGTTTTTTCCACTTGGGAACTCTGCACGGGATCCACGGAGGTACTCGCCGCCTCCGCGGCTTCCTCTTCGCCGGCTTCCTCTTCCTCCGCCACCGGCTCCGGCGTCGGCGCTTTCGGCAGCCCTTGCTGTTCCCTGCACAGCGCGGTTTGCGTAAGCACGTGTTCGTAGTTCGCCTCCGCCCTGTCCCTCAGTGCTTCCAAGAAAGAATCAAACTCGTTTTTCGCGGTCGCCGACACGCGCGCGCTTTCTTTTTCGCGAATCCCGAGCGCCGCGACGGACGTCGTGGCAGCGAGTTTGTTCGTAACCGCCACCACTTTCGCCACCGAGAGCTCGCTTTTCTTTGAACAGTCGTTGACACTCGCGGCGAACCGTTCATCCGCCAGTTTCGACGCCCGCGCCGCGGATAGCAAATACCGGTCAAACCCACTCGCGCGTTCGCGTAGCGTCTTTCGGCGAAACACACTGTCGTGTGTCTCGCAAACCCCGTACCGCGGCTTGTGTTTCAAGAGTTTCAGTTCCAACTCGTCTCTTAGGAACTGCGTTTCCTCGTACGCCCTCGTGGTGGCGTGTTCCAGCTCCAACGCGAAGTGGCTCTGGTAGTCCTCCAGAAGCGAAGCTCGCACGGCGTGAATCAAAGCGGCGGCGAGCTCGGTACTGACGCGCAGCGCCGGGTCGAAACCGGGGGGAGGCGCGGGGGTAGTCTCGCCTTCGTCGTCTTTTTTCGTGTCGTCGCCGTCGCCGCGTTTCGCCACGGGCTCGCCGTTTTCGTCAAGCACGGGCTTGTGGGGGGGGGTCACCACGTGCGTCACCAGGTCAGACCACACCGTGAAGGATGACCCACCACGAGTGGTGACGCGTTCCCGGGGGGGAGGTTTCGGGGTGTCATTTCTTTTGGCGGAGTCTGTTCCCGGGGCGTCGGGTTCGGGCGAAGGCGCGGTGTCGCCCTCACCCTCGTCGGCGTTGCCTTCCGATGCACCCGCCGCGTCATCGGGCGATCCAGGGACGTCAATCTCGTCAATCGTTTCCTCCTCGACCACCCACTGCTCAAGGTCGTCCTCGGCGTCCCACGAAACGAGCGCGGGGTCCTTTTCTTTTTCCTGTGTTTGTGTTTCCGTTTCGGCGGCGGCTTCGGTTGGCGTCGACTCGCCGTCCGCCGGGGCGTTGATTGCCGGGGCATCGGTCGCCTGGTCAGTCGGGGCTTCGACGCCACCACCTGCAGCGGCCGCAGCTTCGTCAGCTTCAGCTGCAGCAGCTTCACCAGCCTGCAAATCGTCCAGTTCCGCAACCTTTTTCGGGGAGACGTTCGGCAACAGCCGTAGTAACCGACACACCCGCCGTTCGTAGTTATCGAAATGAAGTTTGACGTTTGCGGGGAACTCGTTCGCGGCGGAAGTGGCTTCTGACCAATACCTCCGGTACCCGGTCTCGATATCGTCCAATTTGCCAAGCGCCTTCTCCGTGGCGGTATCGAGCGCCGCTTCCGCCTGGCACATCACGATCACCGAACGTGCTTCCTCAAAAGCCGCTTCGTTTTGTGCGTCGGCGACCAAACTTTCCTGGCGCAAAGCACGCAGCGCCTTTTCCGACGACGAAACCGTTCGATTCGCCAAAACTAAATGCGTCTCCCGAAGCCGGGCCGCGCTTTCCACAAAAACGGCGATTTTAGTGGATTCAACACGCCATTTATTTGATATCTCAGCCACACACGCGGTGGCGTTGGTTTCGGCGAGACGAGCTGATGCAGCAACAGCCGCCGCTTTCGGAACGCACGTCTCGGCGACGAGCGAGTCGGACGCGTACGCCGGCGTCGGAGGGGGACCGCTTGTTTCCTCTGCTTCATTTGGTGTTGTCGCATCCTCAGGTGTCGTATCACCACCCTCAACACCACCCCCTTCCTCCTCGCGTTTCCGCTCCCGCTCCACACTTTCCGCGTCGCGAACTCGTTTAAACTCAAAGTCGGAAACCGTAAACGTCGCGTTCCGCGCCGCGTCGATTGCGGCGGCGCTTCGCGCGATTTCTTTTTCAAACGCGCCGTCCACCTCGCCGTTCGCGTATTCCAGCTGCTTCAAGTCCTCAAACGCAGCCGCGTCCCAGGCGTCGAGCCGAAGCTCCAAGCCAAGGCGCCACTGGTGAACCTGGTCAAGGGAAGGACAAGCGCAGAAAGTTTCAAAAGTTCCGCTCGCGCCGGTATCGGCCGCGTGTGCAAACGCGTCCCGCATTTTCTCCACGTGCGCGCAGATCGCGACGTGCGCTGCTTTCTGGTCATCTTCCAGTGCTTTGCACGCGCCTCGCGTGGCGTCGCTGTCGCGAATGCGCGTTTGTGTTACGAACAAATCAAACTCGCCAACCGCTTTCTCCACGCGAAGCTCGCGCCACCGAATGGTCGCCGCGACCCAGGCGTCTCGCCGTTCGGATTCGAAGAAAACCTCCCGCGCGCGAAGCCTTCTGCACAGCTCGACAGTGGCCTTCTTGTCATCCAGGAACTGTTTGTTTAAATTACCAGTCTCTGCCGCCGCGAACCTCTCGACTTCGGCGAGTGGGAGGTGTGCAACGGCGACAAGGGCGTCGACGACCCTCCGATTGTAAAAATAAATGTCAGTCTTGTACGGGCAATCAGTCGGCGGAATGTGGTAAATGGGAAATACTTACCGCGCGAAAGTAACCCCCAGTTCGCGCGAACACGAAGTGGACGCGTCAGTAAGCGCGGTTTCCAAATCCTCGATACGCTGGGTTCTGATTGGGAATTCACGACGCACGGTTTCCCAGGCAGCACGCAGCGCGTCTGCGTCCATCGCTGCGAGCGCGGCATCCGCGTTCAAATCCCGCGCCGCGCGAACCGCATTTTCTTTTTTCTGTTCTTTTGCCGCGGTGACGTGGGCGTTGGCGTCGGGAACCTTCCCCACTTCTTCTTCTTCTTCTTTTACGTGTTCCCCAACCGTTGACCCCTCGTCCCCAGGGCGCAGGGTGGAGACGTGCTCCCCTCTGATGACGTCTGGGGCGAAGTTGTCCATGATTTGCGCTATTTTCGCATCGCTGTTTTCGATGTTTGCCCTGAACGCGGTAACGAGCGATTTCGTCTCGGTGGCTAACACGTGGGTCACCACGCGGTCGCGTTCCGTTTCCCACGCCGTGACCGCGCTTTTGTGTCGCCCGGCTCGGCTATGCTTCATCGCGGCGACACCTTCCAGGCGCTTCAAAACGCCCTTACCACCAGGGCCGTCCTCCCCGAGCGCCCGCACCTCCGCCGCGCCTTCCCCGAACTCCGTCAAAGGGCGTGCATTGGACGGGTCGTTCCTGTCTCTACGCCCGATTTGGTGAAACGCGCCGAGTGACGGCTTGGCGGATGACACCTTCTGCTTCGCGAGCGAGCTTAACAAACCGCGCTCGGCGTTGACCAAGATGGCGTGCTCCTCGACGCCATCAGCGGTCGCGAGGGTTCCCAAACGGGGGAGCGTACCACGCATACCGGTCATTTCGGTCGAGGATAATCTCTGCGGATCGCAAGCACGAGTCAACGCCACTCGGAGACGTCCACGGCGTCTCTTCCAGGCAACTGTGTCTCCTCCTCACTCGCTGCACCACCCCACACCAGTTGCGAATCGCCACTCGCGCGCCGGCCCCGGGCGCTGGCCACGTCAGGACTGTGGCCACCGCGTGCGCGCCCGTTCTGCGTTGCCGTTGAGATGCCATTTCGGGAGTCGTCCGAATTTTTTGACGCCGAAGCTGACGAGGAAAAAGCGAACAACGACTTTTCGATCTCGCTGGGGTGCCCGTTCAAACCGGCCGGCGCCGTGAGCTTGGTCTCTCGTCGGGCGCAGGGGGCTTCCCGGGATGGCCGCGAAGCACCGCTCGCTGGCGCGCGTGGCGGGGCTTGACGTTGAGACTTTGAGCAAACTGGAGGGGCACAACTTCCGGACCGCGGAAGATGTGTTGACGCGGTCTTCGTTAGATTTGGTGGAGCTCCTGGACATCTCGCTGCCCGCGGCGGAGCGGGTGTTTCAGTGCGTCGCGAAGAACGTTTGTCCCAAGCCCACGACCGCGAAGGCGCTGCTTGCGAGCCGCGCGGGAGGGACAACAACCGAGACAAACACAACAGAAACGACCAATAAAAACTCCAACCGAACCACGGGCGAGCCGGGTCCCTCATCGTCTCATTTACATTTACAACAACAACAAGCCGGCCCCGCGTACGTACGCGGCGGCGTTTTTCTTCACGCATTAGACCAGGCCTTGGGCGGCGGCGTCCCCACCGGGTCAATCACCGAGCTCGTGGGTGGCGCTGGTGCGGGGAAGACGCAGTTTTGCCTGACACTAGCCGTGGCTACCGCGGCTCCACTTGAAGTTGGCGGGTTGAACGCGGGCGTGGTGTACATCGACACGGAACAGAAGTTCAGCGGCGTTCGGTTGTGTGAAATCGCGAGCTCGGTTTTCCCGGCCGTGTACGCGCGGGTAGCCACGGACTCTCAGACCGTGGCCCAACAAAAAGCGCAAGCGCTCCTTGATTTGACGCAAAGAGTCTTAATACTCACCCCGTCCACGCTTTCGGAGACGTACCAGCGTTTGCAAGGCCTGGAAGAGACGTTCATCGACCACGGCGTGCGGTTGCTGGTATGTACGGCTCTGGCCTTTTCCAAATCCCGCCTCCCTGTTCGCGGTTTGTCCGCCCGTAGTTACTCACTCACGCGGTCCGAAAGACGTTAACCACTTTTCTTTCTCAACCCAGGTCATCGACTCCGTCGCGGCGCTCGCGCGCGCGGAGTTTGGCGTCGGGAGCGGGCAGCTCGCCAGGTACGGCCTGGGCTTTCCCAAATCCGACACACCGGCCGTTTGCCGATTGTCCGCCCGCAATCGCTGTTTAACACACACGGCACAAGTGCCCTGTTTTACCTCTAACGCGCCTGTGAGTGTTCAGACCGATTACGGTGACTGTTTGACCAGGCCATCGTCCAATACATGGCACTTGGTGCCACTCGCGACTGACCTTTTTCGTGTACCAATCGCAGGCGCCAGGAACTGTTGGGGCAAATCGCGTCGGTGTTGAAACAACAAGCGGAACGCCTTCACATGGCGGCGTTCGTGACGAACCAGGTGACGACTACGTTCGGTAGGAAACGGGGTGGAGGAGAAGGCGGAGGGTTCAACGGTAGAGACAACGGGGGACATGGACGGGAAAGAGATTTCACAAATAACGACGAGACCGATTTCGAGGGACACGGCGACGGCGGCGTAGGGTCCACCACCGCGGCGCTCGGGGTGAAGTGGGCGCACTGCGTCAACACGCGGCTAGTTTTGGAGGGCGCGTCGGAGGGTCATATGGAGACGGCCGGAGCTGGTGGGGATGGGACTGAGACGCAGACGCAGACGCAGCGTAACGAGACTAATGCGCAGACTAATGGTGGCGAGCAAAATACTGCCGGCACTCGCGTGGTGAAAGTCGTTAAGTCCCCGCGGTGCGCCCTGGTCGGGTACGAGTACCAAATCTGGCGAGGCGGCGTGAAAGTGCTCGGCGACCGGAAGGTGCGGGTACACCCGTCGGGAGGCGCCGCGGATGGAGCGATTCGGGGTATTTTCAACGGCCTTTAGTGGAAGGCCGCGGCGTGGGTACGACAGTGGTGACTTGTAAATAACAGATCAGGAGTCACTTAATAAATCCAAAAAGAAGGTAGCGCGTTGCGTTTAGAAATGTAAACAGTTTTACAAAAGTCTCTGTCGTCGCCGCGGCCGGCGTATTCACAAATGAGTGGATTCCTCCTTTGAACTCCAATCGCGTCGCGCGCGCGTCCCCGCGCGGAGACGTGCCGTATATCACCCACGTATCGCAGTACACCATACCAACCTACCCCCCCTCGTGACTGTGCCGCCCGTGGGGCCCTCCATAAATATCCCTTGTTCCTCGCCTGACGGTGAGACGCTTATCGCATCAAGTACAGCGAAGGCGAATCGCCAAACGCGGCGGCTCGTTTCTTTCCGTCCCCCGCCGCCCCCGCCGCCTGCGCCAGGAACTGCTCCGCTTGTTGGTAGTCCCGGCTGTTCTGCATTTCAAGCTGCCGCATGACTTCAAGCACGTCATCTTTGGCCACGGGTTCCTTGCCGATCTTGCTGGGAAGGTCGATGTGGGTATCGCTTGCGCCGCCTCGGCGGAAAATCGAGCTCAAGCGCCCGGGGATGTTGGCGCCCTTGTACGGCGGTGACGCCAACCCGGCGAGTTCGCCAGCCGCGCCGCCGGCCATGCGCGGGTGCGCCGCGGCTGCGGCAGCGGCGACACCGGCGACATCCTTCCCGCCTCCCGCATTCGCGGCCGCGGTCAAGGACCTCGTCGCCCTCGTTTCGCCTCTGCCCCCGGGGGTGTCGAACCAGGGCAAGCCACCGGAAATAGAAGGCGACTCAACTGCGCCTATGTCACCGCCCGCGTCGTTGCGCTTGAGCGCTGATTTCGGCGGGGGCGCCATCGCGGTCGCGTCGCCGGTATCCGCACCATCCCGACCCTGCACGGACCGGTCGCCTCCCGACCCGCGGAGCACGGTGTTTGTCTTCCGCGTGCTGCCGCCAACGCCGTTCCCGGCACCCGGGGACGCCAGCAAAGACGCGTACAGGTTCATGGGCGACCCGCCCGAGAAGTTCGAAAGCAAAGGCGACGTCCCGCCCGCCATCATCGTGGACAGCGCCCCGAGAGGCGACGCCCCACTCGCGCGCGCACCAGGCGAGTTCTGCTCGGCAATCTCGAACAGCTCGGTCATGGGAAACGGCGACCGCGGAGGGCCGCCGCCGTTGTGGTCGGAGGCGCCCATGCCGTGCCCCATCCGGTCCGCGCTTTGCGGGTGCTGGTATCCCCAACCACCCGCCTGCTTCTGTTGCGAGTAGGGCGACGCGAAGAGCGTGGCGCCCGCCCCTGCGGCCCCGAACGGAGACGGCGCCGCGCCCGTTGAGGGCGAAACGAGCATGCCGTAGTTGCCGTGCATTGTGTTGTCGAACGCAGCTGCAGCCGCAGCGGCAGCGGCAGCGTGCGCCATGTGCCCGTTAGCGTTGCCATACATAGCGGCGGCGGCGGCTCTTTGCGCAGAGTGTTCAAACTGGTCTCCGTGCTGTCGCTTGGCGGCGGCGGAGTCGTCCGCGCCCCCGCGTACGCGCTTCTTGCTCTTCGACTTGTCCTTCCCCGCGCTGCCTGCCTTCCCGCCACCCGCCGCCTTCGCCAGTTTTTCCGCGGACTTCCCGGACTTCTTCGCGCTTTCCTTCTTCGCGCTTTTCTTGCCGCCGGACTCGTCGGCGCCGGCGTCCGCGGCGGCGAGCGCGTCCAGCCCTCTGGCCAGCGCCTCGTCAACCTTGCGCTTCAGCGTGCTGTTCCAGTGGTTTTTGATCGCGTTGTCCGTTCGTCCCACGAACGTCTTCGCGATTTCAGCCCACTTGTTCCCGAACGTGCTGTGCGCGATGATCAAACTCCGGTCTTCTTCACGCGACCACTCCTCGCGCTTGATATCCGGGTTGAGGTGGTTGTACCACCGCTCGCGACACTGTTTGCCGATACGCCCGGGGAGTTGCTGCGCGATCTTGCTCCATTGCTTCGCCCCCAACTCACCCACGAGTTCGATGATCTTAGCGTCCTCGTCCTTGGTCCAAGGGCCTTTCACGAGCTCGGGGTTCAGCACCTTTTGCCACCGGTGAAGGCACTGCACGTCCGTGCGCTCTTCAAAGTACTCGGCTGATTGCGGGAATTGTGTGAGGATTTTGAATATCGGGTCAGCATGAGGTGGGGCGATTGGGAGGTGAAGGGCGGGAGGCGCGGGGTAGTGAGGCGAATGCCCGCGAGAAAATACGCGCGACGCGAGTGGTTTTGTCCGGGCCGGCGACGTGGGGCTCGGGAGGGGGGCGGGAGGCACACGCCTTTGACACAGACCCGACGACGTTCGACGCAGTCGTGGCGAGTCGGTGGAAAGGCAAGCAAAAAGCGGACGGGGGGGGTCGCGGCGCGTACGTACCAATCTTCTTCCAGTTCTTGCCCTTGTACTGCGCTACCGCGCGGCGGAGAATGTCATCCTGTGGTGGTAAGAGCACGCGAGGAAGGTTGGTCAGAGGATTGTTTTCTTGGAACGTTAGGAGGGGGAGGTCGTCGGACGCGACGAAGGTTGAATTGGCTGTCACCCTTCAAACGCGGAGGTTTTCGAACGAAGATCCATTGGCCGGGAACCCGGGCGTGCGGTCGTGGCGAGCCACCGAACAAGCCCAACGCGCGCGTGGATGGAGCATGCCGTGTGCCGCGTGCTGTAATTGACCCACGCGGGGTATTCGAAACGCGCGCGCGGTCGCGGGGATGCGTGGGGAACAGGGAGGGCACGCGCGGTCGCGTCCAAAAAAAACTTGCCTCTGCGGGCGTCCAGCCACCCTTCGCCGACCTCCGCGTGGGGCCTCCGATTTTTCTGTTGGCGTATTTGGGATGCGGTCAGTTGAAGTGGGTTTTGTAGGTTGTGAGGAACACGATACGGGCGTTCGCGGAGGGTTTACACGGTCGCGCAGCGCAGGGATGCGTCGGGGACGTACCCGGCGATGGGAGGAAGCGCTTTGATTAATTGCGTCTTCGCGTTGTCATTCATCATCGTTCCGTATTCCGGCGTGCGTCGCTGTTGCGGCTGCGCACTGCGGATAGAAACCGACGCGACGTTGGTAGCGCGCGTGTGGTGGTGTGAGCCGAGGTTCGACGCGGTCGTCGACTGCACGAGACGGCGGGGCGTCGCGTGTAATGGTGAACTCGGACTCGCGGAGTTCAAATTCTTGAGTTTCAAGAAGAAAAAAAAAGGTTGACAGCCGATTCAAAAAAATATCGATGTTCCCCGACTGTTTGAAAACGTGCAAGCTGATGCTCAGGAGAAAAAGTTCAAAGGCAAATCTGACCCATCATCCACGCCGTCCACCTGCGACCTCCCCTTGCGAGCCCGAAGGCGTGCTTCGGGACGTCACAAAACCAAAAACTGACATTTTCCGATTGCCTCGTCAGATTTGCCAGCTGTCCAACCACCACCTGCGCTTCCACAGCCACGCACACGCACGCATGTCGTCCTCCCTCGCGTCCGCCTGCAGCGCATTCGCCACCGGCCAAGCGGGTTCCTCTCGACGCATAAAAAGGGACAGTCATATAAAGTCGTCGTCTCGGGTCGTCGCGGCACGAACAATAAATGTCGTCGCGGCGAACGATGGCGATGGGCGCAAGAGCCTTTTCGTGAAGGTCACGGTCAAGGATGGGTGTATGGCGCAATACAAAGAAGTCATCGAACGCCACATCACGAACTGTTTCGCGAACGACCGGTGTATGTACTTCGACTACGGGTTTTCTCAGGAGGATGCGAACGTGGTGATGCTGTACGAAACCTACGAAGACGCGCTCGCGATGGCGGAGCACAAAGCATCGATGCATCTGAAAGAGTACCTGGAAAAGGCGGCGCCGCTGACGCACGCGCACGACGTGTCCTCCATCGACCTGGCGAAGTACGGCAGCGTGAACTGCAACTACGCGGGCGAGTGCGAACTAGGGGACGGGATTTGGGATTGAAGCAGTGGAGGGGGGTATAAGGTGTTCGTGTATAAAGCTGAAGTACGAATGATACTCGTCGTTCTCTGTCGGAAAAGATTTGGCCCCCAAAGTTGGCTTAAAAAAAACCACCTCTCGTCAGCCGGCTACCGCCGCCTCCTCCCGGAAATCCCTCGTCCGTGTGTTCATCCGTGTGTATCTCTACCCTGCCATCCGCGTGCCGCGTCATCGTGGTGGTGGTCGTGGAACGCACGCCGTTGATAACGACGGTTTGAGTGCTCTGCGAACGCCCGACGCCGCCGCCGCCGCCAAAACTTTGACCGCCGCTTTGGGAAGAATACGTCACGCCTCTCCCCGCGTCGTGAAAATCGTGGAACCTACTTTGAGTGCTCGTACGTTCTCCACGGGTGGTTGAATCAATTCCCCGGCCCAATTCCCCCGCCCCACGCGACGCGAAGAACGGCACCCCGAACCCCATCCCCGCGAACGCGGCGCCACGAAACGACGGGTCTCCACGCTGCGTTTCTTGGTTGCCAAACGACGTTGAGTTTGTCGCACCAGAGCGACCGCCGTGTCCTCCCCTGAAAAACGACCGATCCTCCGCGAACGGATCAGTCCCGCCGAACTCCTCACGAAAAACCTCAAACGGGTCGTGGTGGTAGTTACCGCCGAACCCAAACTCGTGGCCGGGGCCGGTTCGGGGACGAGGCTGGCGAGCACCGAAGCCGGAGGAATCATCATTTCCACCGTGTGCGCCGGCTCGCGAAATGGTGGTGTCGTACTCCAAACGTCGTCGCGCATCCCCAAGCACCTCAAACGCCCCCGCGACCTTTTTGAACATCACCTCCGAGTTACGCGCGTCACCGGGGTTCTTATCCGGGTGCCACCGCACGGCGAGGCGCCGGTAGGCTTTCTTTATCTCGGTCTCTGACGCGCCACGACTGACCCCGAGAATCTGGTAAAAGTCTTCCATCGAAACGTTTCGAAGATTCGTTCTCGAGGCTCAGAGCCGGTCCTCCGACGCCACGCCGGTGCGCGGGGAAGCCCCGGGACGAATCAACCTGCGTGTGAAGACGCGGCCGCACGTCCGAGGTCAAGTTGGAGTCGCCTCGCGCGCTGGTGACTACCTGAATTCGGGGGGCGAAGACGGGTGTCGTGGTTTCGGGAAAAAATTGGAATGGGAGCCGTTCATTATCTCGTTTCCGAAGTTGGGCCAAAACGAATCAGGGGAAGGAGATTCGCGACGACGGCACGACTCGGCATTACAGGCTCGGCGCCGTCGAGACCGAGACGCGCGAGAGGTGCCGATACACGCGTGGACCAGTATCGGGCGATACCGCGCACGACATGCCCGCGCACGAGGTACGCGCGGCAGTTGAGACGTGTCCCAGACGCTTTCTTTTCACGACATCCCACGAAAGTGGCGTTTCGTTGCCGGCACTGACGGCACGACGACCACATCCTGACACCGCTCTCTCCCCTTCCTCACGACCGACACAGGACAAGGAGAACGTGTCTTCACCCATGGCAACCCTGAACGCGAGCATGGGTGAAGTGAACCGCGATTACCACCGAAGGGTACGTCCATGGCCCACCGCGACGTGCCACCGACCAGTCGACACTACTGATGCGCTCGTTTTCTCGGGAGAGCCGTTCACACAACGACAACAACGACGAGTGCTGATGTCGACACCACGACCACGCGGTTCCCGCGAAGGACCCGCGCCGACTACCTCCGGGACGACTGTTCTGACCCTGTTTCCGCGTATCCCCACGCACCCTCCTCCCCCACCAGATTCGCGCCGCGGCGGAGGCGTTCACGGCGTCGGACACATCCCCACTTCGCGGGGACACGGGTGCGAATCGGGGGGTGTCGTCTGCGTCGGTTGATTACGTTTCCGTAACCTCCAAACCATCCGTACCGTTTCGCCCGGATCGACACACGAAAGAAAACTTCAGCTCGACAACAAGCACGTCGTCGAAACCGGTGAGCCCGAAAATAGCCCTCAAGACGACGCGCGTGACGCACGCCGCCGCGGCGCCGGCGACGGTTTCAACCGAGATAACGCAAGACCTTTCCTCAGAAAAACTGCTGCGCGAAGTCGAGGCGAGCTTAGCGCGAACGAAACTCACGCGAACTGAATCGGGGTCTGGGTCGGACTCCGCGGCGTGGGCTGCGCGTCGCGCCGCGGCGGCCGCGGCGGAGGTCGCGGGGGGCATGTCGGGCGGATTGCGCGCGGCGAGCCGGTCGCCGAGCGCGAGGTTGGTAGAGGCGGACAAACGTTTGAGGGGCGACGGCGACGTGTCCGCGAAAACGTCCCCGTTCGCCGCCGCCGTCGCGAAAGCGACCGACTCCTCGCCCGAGTCATCGAACGAATCTACCGGAACCACCAACGCCAGTGTAAGCGTCACGAGCCACGGCGTTGGAAGGACCCCGGTGATGGACGGCGAAGAATATACCAGCCGCCGGCCGCAGGAAAAGTCTCCCCTCGGGAAATACGTCCCAGGCGCAGTCGGGTCGCCCGGGTCCTCAGGGGTTTCGCAGTGGATGGACACGGTAGTCGCGCGCGCGAAAGTGATGCGGGGTGGTGCGACCGTTGGTGATCGAGAATCCGAAAACGCGAAAGTCACTGGCGCTGAGTCGAAGTTCCCCGGGGTGAAAAATATTTTGGGTGACGTTTCGTCGCCGGTGCCGGCGGAGGGCGACGAAAACGTCGCCGCGATGACCCTTTCCGAGCTGCGACAAGTGATCGCGGACCAAAAGGCGGCGATGCGGGTCATCGCGAGCAAGTACGCCTCGTTGAAAGAAACGCGTCGGGACAATTTGGCACGAAACGAGGAAACCACCAAAGCGACACTTGAAAAGGCGTTACGACGAGGCGAAGCGTTTGAAACCGAGCTGCGGTTAGCGTCGCGGCGGTGCGCTGAGATTGAAAACGGAAGGCGAAGCGCGCGCGCGGCGCTTGCGGAGATGGCGAGCCAGAACGCGAGATTAGTCTCCGCTTTTTCCGTGAAGAAGGAGGAAGTCATTACGCTTCGAGGCGAGGTTGAGCAGGCGAGACACACAAAAAACACAAAAGCAACCGGCACGGAGGATTTGTACCGCAACGCCGCAGCCGAGGTTACGATGTTGCGGAATACGCTGACGCAAACCTCCGATACGCTTTCACAAAAGAACACCGAGTTGTTGGATTCGAAACGCGAAATAACGCGTTTAAGAGACGCCATAGTCGCCGCGAAACGAAGGGAAGCAAGAGGTGAGACCGGCGCGGAAGCCGCGGGTACGAAAGCGCGAGAGGAAACCCTCGCCGCGAGGGTCGCGCGGAAGGAACTGGAAGTTGAGCGCGCTTCATTCGCGGCGGAACGAGGTCGGTGGGAGGGCGAGAGGAAACGGTGGGCTGGTGAAATCGCGACCGTTCGCGCCGCCGCCGCGGCTGCGGCTTCGGCGCGTCCGGGAAGCGCGTCCGCGGAGGCTTCGAAAAAGAGAGAGGAGGGAGTACCTCCGCCTCACAACGCGGCGTTTCGCGACCCGTACAAAGGTACCAGGTCGCAACCCGTTTCTCCCACGAAAACCTCGAGTTTCACTGAAAGCATAAGGTCAAAACAACTGTCTCCCCTTCGCAAAGCGCAGTCGTTCGGTGAAACGAACCGCGAGAAACACAGCGCGAGGTCGGCGCCGGTATCGCCGTCGAAGGAGGACCCGTCGTCGCGAACAACGTCGCTGCAGAAGTCACCCGGCCCGAACGCGAGCCCGCTTCGGGTCGCGGAGCACCACAAAGTCCGCGGGAACAACGAGTTCCACGCCAAGCGGTACGACCGCGCCCTCGCGCAGTACACGGCAGGTCTCGCGTGCGCCTTCGACGACGATACCTTCCGCGCGGTTCTTCACGCCAACCGCGCCGCCGCGCACCAAGCGCTTCAGCGGTTCTGCGACGCGGTGATGGACTGTTGCGTTTCCAATTTCCTCGATCCTTCCTACCAACGAGCGCTTCAGCGACGCGCGGACGCGTATCTGAGCATGGGGGACTGGCCATCCGCGGCGAAGGACCTCGCCACGCTGGCGCCGTCCATGGGCCCGGAGTGTTCCTTGAAACTAAACGAGGCGAAACGCAAAAGTCTGAAAGGCGTGGTGGTGGTACGTATTTCCCACCCAACACGTTCCGCCTCCGCGATTACCCGTACTCGTCCTGACGAAGGGACGGCTATACCTCTGACTTTTTACGTAATACGCGTTACGAGAGACTGACACTTTCTTGTTAATCGGGCCAGGACCACTACGCCGTGCTCGGGGTTTCCGCTGCCGCGACGGCTGGCGAGATAAAAAAGCAATACCGAAAGCTGGCGCTGAAACACCACCCGGATAAAGCGCCGCCTGAAGCGCTCCTGCGTTTGCACGCGGAGGCGCTTTTCAAACAAATCGCGCAGGTAAGTATTTCCCATTTACCACATTCCGCCGACTGATTGCCCATACAAGACTGACATTTATTTTTACTATCTCAGGCAAACGCGGTGCTGTCGGACCCGGCGACGCGACGGAAATACGACGCCTCGGTGACGGCGCGGGGGAGGAGCAGCGGGTATTAAGGGCTAAGGGAGGAGGGTATTAGGTGTATTAAGAGAAGGGGGAGGAGCAGGGGGTATTAGGTGTATTTAAGGGAAGGTATCGAGTTATTATTCATAAATCCGTAATTCTTTCTTCTCCTACTGCTCGTCATCCGACGACGCGTTGATTCCCGAGTCGTACCCGGCGCCTTGAAGGTCCGCGAAGGTGAAGCTCTTTGACAGGGTTTCGCCGTGCGTGACACACATGTTGTTTCCGTGGATGCACTCGGGTGGTCCATCAAGGTCATCTTCCCAGCCACAACTTTTTTCCGTCCCGATTTGCGTCGACGCCGCGACCGCTTCGCGAACCGTGTTCGCGGCGTAGTTACACAAACCGCGCGCCAGTTCGTTGCCGTCCCGGTCACAAACGGTGACGCACTCTTGTACTCTGAAGTGGTTATCCGACACGAATGTCACGTGCGTCATGAGCAAAGGCGCGCCTCGCAAAACCGCCCTTTCTCCCAACTCGTTCACGCGGACCTCGCCGGAAATAGGCACCGCAAGGAGCCATTTCTTTTTCCCCTTTGCCGCTTTCTTGGCGGGCAGAAAAACGGTTCCCACGCTTTCCCCGCGCAACACCGCCGCCTCAATCGCGGTGTCCATGTTTCCGGACAGGCACACGATTGTTTTGCACCCCGCCGCGCACGCGATCCTCGCGGCGGTGAGCTTCGTGACCATCCCGCCCGTCCCGACTGACGACCCCGCGCCGCCCACGTCCACGTCCAAGTCATTGATGTTCTCCACGACTTCGATGCGTCGCGCGTTTGGGTCGGTGTGCGGGTTGGAGGTGTACAACCCGTCCACGTCTGTTTTTGGAATTTGGAAAAAAAGTGGTTAACGTCTTGTACGAGCAGAGGTAGTAGTCCCTTCTGGTACGAGTACGGCGGAACGGCGTGTTCTTCGGATTTGGGAAACGCGCACGGCAAGGCCGTACCTGTTAGCAAAAAAAGCCACCGCGCATCCACCAAAGCAGCAACCTGCGCGCTCAGCGTGTCGTTGTCTCCGAATTTTAGCTCCTCCACCGCGACCGTGTCGTTTTCGTTCACCACCGGCACCACGCCCATCTCGAACAGCGCCCCGAACGTGTTCCTAGCGCAGACGTACTGTTTTCGGTTACTCAAGTTCTCCAGCGTCAACAGCACCTGCGCGCACTTAATCCCTATGGTGTTGAAGATGTCCTCGTAGTACCGCATCAAGTGCACCTGCCCCACCGCAGCCAGGGCCTGTTTCTTCGCAACCTCCTTTGGTCGTTCCGTAATCCCCATGCGGAACATCCCAGCGCCCACCGCGCCGCTGGACACCAAAACGACGCGGATGCCACGCCGGTGCAAACGCGAAACCGTCTCGCACAGGGTGCATATCTGGGAAAGGTGCAGGGTGCCTGCTTCTTGCCGAAGCAACGAACTGGTGCCTACTTTGATCACCACGGTGGGCTGTTGAGAAGGCGGGGGGGGGGGGGGGGGGGGGGTCAGGTGCGTCTCGACCGCAGGATGCGCGGATGGGGCAAAAGTGTCGCGACTTCCGAGGGTTCTCGACAATCAAAAACAAATCGCAAGCGCGTCAGCGGTACAGGCGTGATGCAAGCGCACGTACCTCTTCGCCCTTCTTCGCGAGCTCCTCAAGCCGGTCCATCGTTGTTTGGCGTGCACGAAACGCACCCGCTCGCGAGGCGCGAGGAGACGCGCAGCGTCGAATAAGGAACGAGTGCGGGAACGAGCATCTTACCTTCAGTTCGAGAGCGCCGACTTCTTGACGCGTTTTCGAGATTTCACGTTTCGGATCGCGAAACGCTTGTTTTCTCGGAAGCCTCGACGCACAACGACGCGCACACGACACCCTTCACATGTCCTCCCACGCAGCGCATACCGCCATGACTGGCGCGATCGGTGGTATCACGACCGGCACTACTCCCGCGAGCCTTGCCGACGCGGGCGAGGCCATCCCCGGCCTTCTCAACGACATCGTGGTCACGCACATTCTCAGAACTGACTATTCGACGACCCCGCCGATCTCGCACGGCTCCGAGTGGTGAGCTGTGCGATGCACGGCGCGGTGGCGGCGACGGGGCTTCGGTTTGAGAAGATGGGTGCTCTGGAAGCAGCGGAGCTCGGATGCTTAAGCATTTTGCAGCGTCTGAAACCGCGAGATCGCCTGTCGCGTCGACCATTGCTTTCTTTGCATGGTAGCGGCGGGGAGCGGGCGTCTCGAGATGCTGAAGTGGTTGCGGAAGAACGGCTGGCCGTGGGATGAGATGACGTGTTGGTCGGCGGCAAGGGGCGGGCATCTCGAGGTG
>Ga0209192_10000170_pt1 | contig 74264 bp, 91 predicted proteins | sample ArcticOcean_MG_C_11_FD_187433 | JGI IMG/M metagenome (GOLD analysis project Ga0209192, IMG submission 187433) | Marine microbial communities from western Arctic Ocean - ArcticOcean_MG_CB2_154 (SPAdes) (version 2) | ecosystem: Environmental > Aquatic > Marine > Oceanic | place: Arctic Ocean... | reverse complement strand
CAGCTGGCTAGACGTTTGTCAACTCTTCATCAAGAATAACTTCATAACAAGTTTCACACTCAACGCAATAGGATGGATCCGATATCCCATCGGTATACTTAGCGATTACAACATCGTGCCCAAAGTGCTCTGATAATTTACTCACTATACCTCTTTGCCACTAGTGTCATGCACGGTAAGAGTGTTCTGCAAGAATACCACTCCCGTTTCATCCTCGGCTTCGGAGGTATCGGCCTGGGCATACTCATGAAAGTCATCGACAGCCTCCTCTGGCGTGTCTGCCTCTACTTGATAGATATAGGTTTCTTCAACAGTGTATCTCATTATAGGTCCTCGTATTCTATCCAAGCGTCTAGGTGGTGTTGCTCTACAATAGCATTAGCTGGAGCAACGGTTAGTCCTTTATACCCTACTCCTTCGGGTAGACTAATTAGTTTATCAAAGTTACCTTCATTGCAAGCGTCAATAGACTCTATGCAAGCCTGGACCATGGACCTAGTCACTGGAGGAAAGTGATTACTTTGTAAGTGCCAAGCGATACCATCTTCTATATTCTTTGATAGCCGTGCCATCTCTACTGCTTGAAGTGAGCCCATTAGTTTACCTCCACCCATTCCATTGCTACTCGCAATACATTATCATAGTCGCCGCTAGTGGACTGCTCATAGTAAGCGTCACGTTCTTCCCTGCTAACTCCTGCACGGCGTAAAGCGGAAGACACTCTAGCCATTATTGCCATAGCGTTGCCATCTTCGCCAACTAGGTCTACTTGAACATCAGGATACTTACTCATTACTTTACCAACTTTCTTGTTGAGGGGTGTCCACATTGTATAGCATAACATCTGCCACAGACATTTTTGAGGGAATAAGAATAGACAGTGTCTACATTACTTATAAAGCGATTACAGTCTTCACATACATAACTTATCATACTAGTATCCTAACATAGGGGTCAGACATTATAGAAACTCAAAAGGGTCTCGGTCCTGGAAGATTTCTTCAAAGTCAAACAGCGTGTAGGCTTCGGGGGTTGCATAGTATTCTGCTAGGTTTGCTCTAATCTCTATTGCTTGCTCATCCATGTTTCTCTCCATTCTGACATTCTGTACAAATACTTGAATACTGATAATCGTAGCCTTGCTCACATCCACATTCACATTGGCAGGGGTAGTTCATTATTCACTCTCTCTAATAGCTTTATTTATGTTACTCTGGCGACTGCCTTTGTATTTTTTAGGGGTAGCGACCAAGTGAGGATTCTTCATCATCTCAAAGAATAGGGCTTGCGACTCAAGCTTACGCCTAGCCTCGTTTGCCATTCCTAGTTTCTTGGTTTTCTTCTTCATAGTTTATACTATAACACAGGGGTCTGACATTTTACCCAGGGGTTCGGGGGGTTATCTTAATTGATCTTAATTGAATTTTTTTCACCTAATGGGGGCCGCCAGCTATTCCCCCAACGGAATGAAAGGATAAGAAACTTTCCGCTGGAGGAATATGTATTGCTCGCTTGGTTTGGGGTTTTCAATCCCAGAGCAAATTTAGAATGGAGCTATGAATGTAGCCCTCTTGTTTCTCTCGATAGCCTTAGACTCTTGAGCCTCGGCATACAATCCCTGAGTAAGGACACCAGCAAAAAATGAGCTGGCAATTATTATTACTAGAAGTCCGAATGTCATTAGTTATTCTCCTTTGTTACGAATAGCTTACCAGTATCATCAGACAACATCAAGTCTATCTTGAAGATTAGTTCCTCTAATTCTGCGGTAGTTAGTTCTTTAGACATACTCGTTATACTCCTCTGGAAAGTCTTCGCCTAGATACCTCTTGGCATCAGGAATGGGCATTAGCCCGTCATACTCATTACAGTTAGGACAAACAAAGTCATTGACAATGTTGAGGCAGTAGACACAAAGTGATTCTGACATTATGCCACCGCCTTTTCTGAAACGTGCTTTGCGATTCGCTTAGCGTCTTCCAATGGAACATTTACCATTAGGTAGCCAACCATTGCTGGATAAGCCAATTCGCCTTGTTGGGCTATTAGCTCCTCTAGTGTTTTTTGTAGTAGCTCGTGAGCTTCTCTGCTGTATGCCATTTTGTTATCCTTTCGATTATAGTTTTATCTTAGCACAGGGGTCAGACATTTTAGCTGTGTGCCATCAGCAACAATTTCTCATCACGGCAGAATGCCAGAGTGTGAGTTGCCTTCCAAAGCTTGCGGTCGTGGTAGTAGCTCGTTACAGTTGACTGGACATAGCCACAGCCAGAGCAGGTGGTCTTGCGACCCATTACGGAGTTTACATCGTTGGTTGGTATTGACACTGATTTCATTTACTATCCTTTATCTGTTATGGCTATAGCCTATCACAGGTCACCGACATTATACAAACGACACGCCGTAGTGTTACACATTCGTTATAAATTTTCGGGGGGCTACATATAGTGTTCTTAAATCATTAAACCACTACATGTAGGGGGCGCTGCCTATCGAAAAAATTGTCAAGGCGACACGCCGTGTTACTGGTTATCTTCTTTCCATTTGGCTAGGCGGTATGCCTGAAGGGTAGTGTATCCAACACCTATAACCAGTGATGCTACTAGCACCCAAGACTGTAGTGTATCCCACATTAGAAACCACCCAAGAAAAACTCTGTTGGTGTGACGATTCTAATTTCATAGCCCAACTGAAGCAACCTAGTTGCTAGGTAGCTGAAGTAGATTACTGCTAGGGCTACTGATGAACCTATTACTGTCCTGGTATTCATTTGCTTATCCTTTTCTATTTATGCTATAAGTCTATAGGGTGGGTGTGACATTGTCAAGTGTTTAGATGACTGATGTTGATTCAATCATTATCACTGTGTAACCATTTGCCTCATAGTAAGCCAATGCGTTATCTACTGAGGTAGTGGCGTATAGTCCGCCAGTGAATGGATCCCCTGCTTTTGCTACTGTGATTCTGTACATTTCTTTATCCTTTTCTATTTCTTGTTATGCTATAACTCTATACTAGATTATCCTATTTGTCAAGTGCAACACGCCTATTGTTATCAATCTGTTACATTTTTTCTAGGCCTACATATAGTGGTCATAAGGGCTACTAACCACTAGATCTGGCCCGCATCCTTTTTGCATATTGTCAAGGCGACACGCCGATGAATGGAAAAAAATTCCTGCTATTCGCTGGGGGTAGCGATAGCAGTTTCAAGGGTAACTATTGAACCAATAGCCCTATCAAATTCTTCCCAAGTGTCAAAAGTCAATTCTATCATTACCATTTCCTATCTGAGCCTAAGGCTCTCGCTACTTTGATTAGAGCAGATACTTCTTCGATAGTTTCTAGTGTAGGCTCATCACCTGCGATAGCTATCAGGGTATCTAGTTCCTGCTCGACCTCTTTGAGGTTTAGGTTATCTATTTTATTGAATCGCATTTTATTATCCTTTCTAAGATTATTATACTACTAGGGGCAGACACTATGGTTAGTTTATTTCACCATAGGCTTCGAAGCAATACTGGCAACCAATTTCTTGGTAGCCGTTTTCTACAACGGACACTCTTGGAGTGTGGTTGGAGCAAATCTCGCATAGAGCAAATTCACCTTTGATGATTGATACTGTTGAAGTCATTTTGAACTTCCTTTCTTTTTATTTCTTTATCTTTATTTATACTACTAGACTATACCAAGAATGTCAAAAAGTCAAGCCGACACGCCGATAAACGCAAAAGTTTTTTTGTCACAAATTGGTAACGACCAGGCACTAGTATTCCTCATAAGGGTGGCAGGGGTGGCGTGAGTGCGTACTAGTATTTTGTTTTATCTTAGCCTGTGTGTGTATCGTACACAGTTATGAAATATTCAGATTTCCTCAAATATAGATTTTTTCAGATTTTGGGTATTACTAAATCAAGTTCTTCCTGATCTCCGCAAGCACCATTTCAGGCATCTTTGATCTCTTAGCGACAAGATATCTTGACCTTAATGTTTTATTAAGACCGTACATTGATGGAGAGAACTGAAACTCTTTAGACATTTCGTTTAACTCTTGAGTGTATTTAAATTGTTTAAACACAATCTTTTTAGTTGTGTTGAATTTTACAAAGAATAGTGGATCGTTTTCTTTTATAGAAAAGTCGGTAGCCGTTACAGGTATGTGATAATCTAAGTTTATAGGTCTAAACCATTGTCCTATGTCATATTCACCAATAGCCAAGTAGGAATCCTTTACAGGGGATACAGATGGAAAATAAGGAGGTGTAAAGTTAGCTTCTAGTGGCTCATCCGAAAACATAATCCATTTAAGGTTGTACTCTACATTAATATGTCCAGGGATAGAAGAAGCTCTTCTTTTTAAAATAGAAATCTTTGAGTCTACTGGTAGGGGGACTGACTCTTCTCTCAAAAAAGCATTTTCATCTAACCATTCTGAAGGTGGTAGCTTAAACGAATCTGCAATGTTTGACCTAAAGACAAATGTATTCTTCATAAAATCTTTGGCTGCTGGACATCTTTTCATGTCTCCTAGACTTCCAGGTCTAGATATTTCTGAAAATAGCAAATCTGGCTCACGGTATAACATACTCCAAGACTCTAATCCATAAGTAAAAGAAGCTGGAGCCCAATAAACAGTTATAGTGTCTTTATCTCTCATATATATAGTCTATCATAAATTCGAAGGTATAACAAGCAGCTCGTCTGCTCTGATGCAAAAAAGCCCTCAATACAAGACATAACCCTAGTCTGATATCAAGAAATGGGCATTAATTGCATATATCCAGGCGATGACATCTTTGTCTGCTATTGGACATAGGCTGATATAGGTCATATAGCTCGATATGAATGTTATCTGTTATAGTCCATTATGTTATATACCATACTTTTATAGATATATATGTTAGTTTATATAAACGTTATCTATTCGTTACCTTTTCGTTATAATACCGTTACATAAAAGTTATATAATCGTTATCATTTCGTTATAAAGGGATATATGGTTGCTATTGGATATGTGAATACTAACACACATCAGAGAAAATTGCAAGTGTATTGCATATTTATCTGTTTTTTTGTGTTTGGGGATCTCTTATTCCGCCGACGAACTTTACGCTACGCTTTAAAAATCGAAAGAACTCAAATGCTTGGATATCAGACGATTGGGGGACACAACATGTAGTAGTTTTTAAAATAAATAAACTATAATAGTAACTATGACCCCGCTGCAGACAACCTCAATACTACTTGGAATCATAATCTCTGTTTCCACAATACTATCTTTTACTGCCCTTGGAGTTCGGTGGTTGGTCAAACACTACTTTAATGAAATAAGAGCAGAGTTTAAGCCAAATGGTGGTGGTTCGATGAAGGACCAGGTAAATAGACTTGAAGCTCGACAGAATATGTCGGATAGCGTTTCCAACGAAACTTATTTAAAGGTTGAAAAGCTCGATCGTAAATTGGATGATCTTTATGATAAGTTTATAGATTATCTTGCTAGTAATAAAGATAAGTAGTATTATAGCTTTTTATATGACAGTTATATATAAACCTATATATAGTATATAGAAGATATGTCATTTAAGAAATAGTTTTTAATATATAATAAATATAACAAGATCTACAATACCACAACTCTGATGATTGTCAACCTTTTTTCTTGATTTCTTCTATAACATGTTTATAACGATTGTATATATAATACTCTTTACCGAAGAATCTTCTACTTCTTGATTACTTTTTAGAATAATCTTCATTGATTGATAATCATTTACCGTTATCATTCTGTTACCTTATGATATAATCTATATAGGCTAGTACCCAGAATGTCTCTCATACCCACCGCTCTGGGTGCTAGTCCTTTTCAATATTTAGTGATATAATTAATTACTATGACTGTATGTTCCCCAGAAGTTTTCGGTGCCGACCCCGCCAACATTACCTGGCAGGTCGTACGTGGCGATACCGCAACAATTAGAGTAGAGTTCTTGGATAGCGACGAGGCCACTTATTACGATACATCAACGTGGGAGTACCTAGCAACCACCTACGATTTTTCTGGAGACATCCTGGATCAGCTAACAGTAACTCCAGGCGTTGGGTATGTGGACATAACTGCACCTTACGAGATAACAGAGTACTGGGGCACTGGCTATAGGTCACTATCCGCAGAGCTTGCATTTGACTTACAGGTAACTCTAGACGTAAGCACTATTTGGACTCCAGTTCTTGGAACCATAAAAGTTCTTTCAGATGTAACTGGAGGAAATCTGTAATGTCAGTAGTCGTTAAAGTATCAGCTCCAACAACGCACTTACCAGCAATAATTAGAATTAAAGATAAAGTTTTTGTAGTAAAATAAACAAATAATTAGGAGCACATTTTTGTCTGGTAAGAATATGGATTTTCCATCTAATAAAAAGGTTGACTACGCATCTGCTATGAAGCAGCAGCAACCACCCACTCCAGACGTTTCTAACTTAGTCTATATGCCAGTACCTGGTCAAGAGGGACAGCGAGGCCTTAAAGGTGAAAAGGGCGAAGCTGGACCAGATGGAAAAGCAGGACCAAAGGGAGCACCAGGACCTGCTGGCAAAAACGGAAAAGATGGACAGTCTTACCAATCTGTTTCTGGACAAAATCCTGGATGGGGATATTACGAAAACTCATCAGATAAGCTTGTTAGGCTCGGTGCAGACAGAGGCGATGATGGCTGGGTTACAGTCAGCATTGGTGAACTAAGCAAGAAAACAAATGAAAGATATTTGCCAAAAGATAGTGTTGGTCTCTATAGCGACGTTGCCAAGAGAATAAACATGAAGCCACTAGCTATGGGTTCTAAGATTGACATATCCTACAAGATCTACGTATCTACATTTGGAAACAACACTGAATTGTGGCTTAGGTCTCTTATGCCAGGAACTCAGAGCGCTGTTACAAACTTTATTGGAAATCTTAAGTATCAATACGACTACGAGTTCACGGTTAACCAGACTGTATACCTTGAAAAAGAAGCAGACAGGGTTGCTGGCATTGTGTTACAGATGAGGTCAGACCTGGACTGTGCGGTCAGAATGCAATCACTGCACATTTCAGTAAGCTAACGTGCTATAATATATTTATGTCATTTCCAGGTACTTTCAATATTTCATATTATAAGGGCGACACCTATGAGTTTCGGGTATACCCTAAAGACTCCACTGGCGCAGCCTTTGACCTGACGAACTATGCAAACGCAGACATTTCTTTTACAATGTCAGACAAGAGGGGAACCTCGGGTGTTGCCAATCAGGTAGAGGCATTCTCTGAAAAGTCTGCAGACGGCAGCCACATTCTTTGTGCCATTAGGGCCACAGACGGAGCACTAATTACTGCTGGAACTCAGTACGTGTATGATGTTGAAATAAAGACTACACAGGTTGGCTCTTACGATCTCGTCTATACCCTCTTAACTGGTAGCATCACCGTCACCGATCAGGTTACAGGAGCAGCATAATGGCTGAAGTACTACTGTCGACAGATGACATAACAGTACTTGGTGGCCCAACAACCAGAGAAGTAAATGTTAACTTTGGTCCACAGGGCGACAGGGGAAGCCAGATATTTGTAGGGCTCGGCAAGCCATCAGTCCCAGGTGTTCTTGGAGAAACCCCACAGATCTTCGACATGTTCATAAACCTATCGTCATCCGACGATGAGTATCTATATCTTTACCAGTACGTTAGCGTAGACGGCTCTAACACTTGGCTAAGACTTCTTAGACTGATACCAAACACATACCTAACCAATGTCACTGGAGCCTTCGTAAATGGACAGTACCAGGTTTTTATTCCAGTGATTAACATAGTTCCATTAAGCGGAGTAGGCAACGTAACATCTGCTAACTTTAACGTTCAGCATACCGTAGTGAATAATTTGCCAGTAGCATCATCAATTACGGTAGGAGAGCTGTCAACATTTGACGGCATCATCGTATTGCCAATTACAATATCTGCAGCAGAGTTTGATGGATCTACATGGTCTTCGCTCAGCTCTGAAAAGGTAGTACAGCTACTGATTACGGTTGTTTAGGGGGTAGTGGTGGTAAGCAGTTTGTCAATTCTAGATGGACCAGCATCAGTAACAGTAAATGTAGATAAGGGAATCTTTGGTATTCCAGGCTCACAATTTTATCTATCCTCTGGTGACCCAAACATACCAGGAAACATAGCAGGTTCTCCAGCTATTGCTAGGTATGACCTATGCATAAACACCGCAGCCTCCGATGCAAATTATCTTTTCTTATACCAGCACAACTTTATTCCAGGGACTCAGGTCTTGGCATGGATTCCAGGATTTAAGCTTGTACCTAATACAGTAGCGAAAAATCAAAGTGCAACCTTCTCAGCAGGCTCATCTACAATAGAGTTTGAGATAGAGCTGCCAACAGGGTATTCTTCAGGAACTGGCGGAATACCAGAAAACTATGACATTCAGTATGAGATATCAATAGCTCCTGGGGTAACGATTCAACCCCCTGTCTCCGCAGCTTACACAATAAACAGTATCCTGGTAGCAAGCGGGATAGCTACCATAAACATGACATTCTCTGGCGTTGAACTCATCTCTGACACATGGACCGCCATCTCTGGTAATAAGGTTATTCATTTAATCATTACTGTGGTATAATTTAAAATGGTGATAAAATATGGCTGCTGAAAATATAGGCTCAATATATAATACGAAGATTCCTTCGTTGGCCGATTCCGCAGATATTCAGGAAGCAATAAAGCTATATCACTACGGATCTCTAACTTATAATCCTACAAATGAAAACACCGCACTACTTCAAAACCCATCTATTGCATACCACCTTAATGCAGTTCAGGAACAGATTGACCTTATAAATCAATCTGGTATTGGTTCAGACTATGTCGTCACAGAGCCTGTGTCGCCAGATGACGGGTTTATATGGATGGACTCTGCATCATCCGCAGACCAAGGTGTAGTCTATTCTACGGCACTATACAGTGACACACAGCCTACAACCAACCTTGCCGATGGAATGATCTGGGTAGATAAAGACTCCCCACTAAAAGAAACTTTTGTTTGGGACGCTGCAGTAAATAGCTGGATTAGAGTCAACGATTTTGAAACAGCTGTCCAGACAAAGGGAGACCTACTTGTTGGTATTGGTGGATCTTCTTTAAATAGGCTAGCAGCAGGAACAAACGGGTACGTACTTACAGCAAAATCATCAGAAGCATCAGGGCTATCCTGGGAACAAATTGATATCCAGTCACTAGAGATATCATCAATTATGGGCGTTTACTAAGAAAGGAGGAGTCTATGGCAACAGTAAGCAAGCAATTTTTTCGTGGAGCAGCATCACTAACTGAGACAACTCTTTATTCAGTCCCAGCATCAACTACTTCAGTAGTTACTAATATTATAATAACAAATACCGCTGGAACTTCGGCAACAGTATCTATAGATCTTAATGGTGTTTCGATACTGGAAACTGCAGAGATTTTGGCAAATGATTCTATAGTCTGGGACATTAAGCAGGTAATGGGAGAGTTAGAAATTATAAGTGCTTCAGCATCTGCAACAACAGTTAATTTTCATTTTAGTGGGGTAGAGATCTCCTAATGGCAACTATAAGTACCAGCGGAAAACTAGCGTACATGTATGATGAAAATACAGATACTTGGTATGCCGTCGGTGGTGCAACAAACACAGCTGCCGCCTATAACTGGTTAAACACTAACACCTTTTCAAGCACAGTAATCTTCGAGGACGTGGTTCGCTCAGAAGCTGGCATTAATAATTTTCAAAACGCTACAGCAAGAGACACAGCTTTGCCAACACCTATCAATGGTCTTGTATGCTTTGTTAGACAGACAGATGCTGGAGCTCAGATAAACCAGATACAGTATTACTACAATGGATCCTGGAGATACGTAAATGATGGTTCCGAGCTTTTAACAAAGATTGCAGACTACACGGTTCAGGCGTCTGACTCTGGTCAATTTATCATAATGGATTCAGCATCAAATAGAACAATTACAATTCCGACAAATGCTACAGTACCATTTGCAATTGGACAAAGAATTGACATAGCTAGATATGGCCTAGGTACAGTTACCATCGCCCCAGCAACTGGGGTAATTCTTGCTAGCGCAGAATCTTTAGTAACTCTAAGGGAGCAGTATTCGGGTGCAACCATTGTAAAAACTGCATCGGACTCTTGGTTGCTAATAGGAGACTTGGCTTAGCCAGGAAACTGGTTAATGTTTTCCTGCGCTTTTTTGTAAGTTGTCCACGCACCCCAATTAGCTCCACCACCAGATATCTTGAAAGCAACCTGGGCATTTACTAGTGGGGTAAAAAGATCTTCATTCTTTTCTAGCCCATACTTCTCAAGTCTTTTAGGGCCAAGGCCATCAATCATGTTAATTTGAAACAGGCCATATGAGTTATCACCCGTAGACCTATTTCTATTGTGTGCATAAATTCTAGATGTTGACTCTTGTTGTACGATAGCCCATGCCATCTTCAAGCCATACCCCTCGAACCCAACATTACGAAGTACCTCAACTAGTTCAGCGTCCGATATTTTTATAGACTGCATTTCTGGCTTCAGCCATGGCGCTACTTCTACAATCTGAGGGGTAGATCTTTTAAATCTTTTATTCAAAATCATTATATCTAGAATGCCCATAGCCTTAGTAGGTATTTCCAGTGTCTGGGTAGTAACAGGCTCATCTGCAAAAACAGCCAGATTTGGCATTGCACCAGCCTCGGCTAAAGCTGCTGCTAATAAAATGGGCACGCCAAGTTTAGCTATAGTTTTGTTTCTCATTTTGAATCCATTAACCTTATAAAGTAATGTGTCTGCCCATTAAAAGCTGGGTCATCTAAATCAATAATTGCTGTTGGCATACCAGCACGGAATCCAGAATGGATTATTTCGTTGTTTCCAATGTAAATGCCCGAATGAACAAAGTTTTTTGCACCGTTATACTGGAAGACGACTATGTCTCCAGGCATTGGGGTAGAAGACTTTGGCTTAATAAATCCTTGCTTAGTTGCTGAATGAGGAAGTTCAATTCCCAGCTCTCCATAAAACCATACTACAAGACCTGAGCAGTCCCAGCCAGCAGGGGTAGAGCCACTAAACACATATCTGGTTTTATCAATATGTTTTGACAGCTCAGATATTTGATACCTAAGTGCATTAGCATTTTTTGTAACAGCAAGGGCTCTGGCTTGCTCAAGCTTTTCTTGCTCTTGTTCTTTCAACATCTTAAGGGTATAAGCAATAATATCAATCTTTTGATTTACAGAAATATCCAAAACATTTGGACTACTGTAAACAACACTTGTAGCTTTAAACGATGATCCACTATCATCCGCAACGGTAGCTGACGAACAGCTCATTAAAATTCCTACCGCTCCTAGTATTACAATCTTTTTCAAGTTGTACCTCCTAAAAGAAAAGACACCTTTTTAAGGGTGCCGTAGTTTAGACTTATAAGTATAGCAGTAGTTTACCTAAAATTCAACTCAATGCTGTGTTATAATTATTAGTATGGCTACGCTTAGAGATTCTGGATATTCCGTTGGAAACATACCTCCACAAGTTACTTGGACAGTTGTTCGAGGAGATACCGCTGCATTCACGGTATATGTAACTGACGACGACAAGGCACCGCTGACCATTGCGGACTGGGTCATAGCCATGAAAGTAAAGAGGCCAACCAATGCAGCAGACTTGGGAGTCATAACTGACACTGCCTCAGTAATTCTAACCCTTACTCCAGCAGCCTTAGCTGAAGATGCAGTAGGAGAGTTTACAGTATCCCTAACGGCTAGTGAGTCTTTGCAGCTAGAGACTGGAGATATCTTTGACATACAGCTATCAAATGCAGCAACCAGCCAAGTCTGGACGGTAGCTCAGGGTAAGTTGGTAATCGTCGAGGACGTAACTGATTAATGGCTAAGTCAGTAATCTATTCTAAAGATTATAAAACAAAAGAACTTAAGCAGAAGAACTACCCCATATCATCAATATCAAATATAGATGTAAATTCTAAAATCATAGACAAGTCTCCCAAAACAAGGTCCATAAAGACAAAGACCTACCCCATTTCTAATATCGTAAGTCCTAATCCCGTAATAAAGATAAAAGATACTCTACCATTTAGAATTAGGCTCACAAATATTGGTGTTTCTGGTTACGGTGCAAACAATATACCTGGAATTGGCATACAGATCATAGGCTACAGTAACTATATTATTTAAGATTGTTTAAAACCACGCTATAATAGATACATGGCTAGAACTACCCTTAATTATGTGAAATCAACCTTTGAGACTGGAGATCGTCCCTCTCAACAGGATTATATCGACCTGATCGATACTTCGGCCGCACAGGCTACTGACCTTGGATCTTTTGGTAATAATGAGAATGTTATTACCGACATTTCAAATGTCACCATCATAGACAGCTTTGACGCTACTGAGTGGAGAATGGTAAAGTACATTGTATCAATCTCAAAGACTACAGCAGGCGACAACTACTTCTATGCAACAGAATTGACCCTACTAATGGACGGTACTGACGTATCAGTTTCAGAGTACGGCACAATAGACAATAATGGGAACATGGGCACCATTGATGTCTCTAGGACTGGGGACACTGTCGCTTTGACGATTACCCCAGACGCAATCATTAAGCCAGTGACCGTGCGATACGCTCGCCTCGGTCTCAAGGCATAATCAAACTAGGAGATAGAAAATGGCAACAGTCAATAAAGACTTTAAAGTAAAAGCAGGACTAATTGTTGAAGGCACAACTGCCAAGGTAAACAATTTTGATATTCTTACAAAGACAACCGCTGACCAAAACTATATTATTGGTCTTATCGGCGGCTCTGCTACATCAGCAGCAACCGCAGACACGGTAGTACTACGTGACGCAAACGGAGACTTCGCTGCAAACGAAATTACAGCAGATGTCGTTGGTAACGTAACTGGTAACGCTGACACATCCTCAGCACTTGCAACCGCTCGTACAATATCTATTAGTGGAGACGCTACTGGTTCTGTAAGCTTCGATGGTTCTGGAGACGCAGCAATTGCTGTTACTCTAGCTTCTTCATTTGCTACAGACACCGAGGTAGGAGTCGCAGCAGACGCAGCAGAAGCAGCAGCTAACCTTTACACAGATGGCGAAATCACTACGCTAGACGGATTGCTAAAGACCTATGCTGACACAGCAGAGTCCGACGCAGTTACAACTGCCGCAGGAGATGCTACTACTAAGGCTAACGCTGCTCTAACTAGCGCACAGACTTATGCTGACACAGCAGAAGCTGACGCAATCACTTCTGCTAACGGGTACACCGATGGCCGCGAAACTGCAATCACTACCGCTTACCAGGCTTACGCAGACGCTGCAGAGTCAGACGCTGTTACAACAGCTAACACTTACACAGACAACTCTGTAGCTGCTCTAGTTGACGGTGCTCCAGAACTCCTAGACACCCTAAATGAGCTAGCAGCTGCCCTTGGAGATAACCCAGATGTAATTACTAACCTAACCACCTCAATTGGTGAGAAGGTTGCTAAGTCTGGATCGACAATGACTGGACAGCTAGTTCTTTCTGCAGATCCTACCGTTGCACTAGGTGCAGCTCCAAAGCAGTATGTTGATGCAGCAGAGGCTGCAGCAGCAGCTACCGCTGCCGCATACACTGACGGCAGAGAGACAGCTATCACCACTGCTTACCAGACCTACGCGGACACAGCAGAAGCAGATGCTATTGCTACAGCTTCGGGAGATGCTACTTCTAAGGCTAACGCAGCCCTAGCAAGTGCCCAGACCTATGCCGACACAGCAGAAGCTGACGCAAAGACCTATGCAGATGGACTAACCTCAGGTGTTAATGCAACAATCTCTGCACTAGATACAGACGACATAGCAGAAGGTGCTACCAACGAGTACTTCACAGACACTCGTGCAAAGGTATCTACTGCTGCTCTTCTAACTGGTGCAACCAAGACAAACATTGTCATCACTGGAGACGAGAACGGTCTAGTCATTACCGCAGAAAACGGCGTTGCTGACTCTTCCACTACCGACCTATCTGAAGGCTCAAACCTTTACTTCACAAATGCTCGTGCAGTAACTGCTCTAGAGGCTGTAGTTCCTAACTTCACAGAGATAGATATCAACACTGTTGCTACACAGGTTGCTTCAACTTTGTCAGTTGCAACCGCATCCCAGGCAGTAGCTTATAGCTTTGCAAAGGCAGACTACCGCTCAGCAAAGTTCTTGGTTAAGGTTGCTTATGGAACACACACCGAGGTATCAGAGGTTCTTGTAACCCTAGACACTTCTGACAACATTGCGATCACTGAGTATGCGATTGTTGGAACCAATGGTTCTGCATCAGCTATCTCAGCAGGAATAAACGGTACAAACGTAGAGTTGCTAGTTACAACAACCAACAACACATCTACAGTAACCGTAATGGGAACACTACTAGCATAATAAATTGAGAAAAGGAGTGGCAGTTAATGGCTACAGTTAACAAAGACTTTAAAGTCAAAAATGGAATACAAATAGCAAATGACGGTACTTTCGGAGGTACTGTCACAGCTGCCACTCCTACTCAAAGCACACATCTAACAACTAAGGGTTATGTAGATGCACTTCTACAAGACCTTAACCTTGCTAGATCTGCTACCCCACCAGAGGGTGCTAGCGAAGGAGATATCTATCTAGATAGCACCTTTGGTCGCATGGGAATTTTCTTTAACGGCGTATGGGTATACATTGCAACTCTTACAGATGCAGAAGAGCTACCAGACCACATCCACGACACATCAATTGACGGAAACGGATTTATCGTTACCCGCTTTTATGATGGCGGTATCGTAACAGATGCTGGTGCTGATTATCAGGACGCAGGAACAGCCTCAACTACTTCATGGGATAACACATGGAATGGTGGAACGGCAACAGATAACTTTAATTAATTTTAATGCTATAATATAGTAGTAAATAAGGAGAGCATCAATGGCAACACGCATGCAACAGCGTCGAGGAACTGGGACTCAGTGGACTACCGCTAATCCAGTTCTAGCTGCAGGAGAAATCGGTTTTGAGACTGACACTAATCAGTTCAAAATGGGTGATGGGGTAAACGTTTGGTCAAGTCTTACTTACTTTATTGACACAACAGCCTTGTCTACATCTCTAGGAGACTATGTTCCACTAGCTTCTGCTGGTGCAGCAAATGGTGTTGCTACCCTGGATGCAAGCGGATTTGTTCCAGCTGCTCAACTAAATATTGATGTTACTGCAGATATTAACGCTGCAGTCGCAGCCCTTGTTGATGGAGCACCAGCTACTCTAGACACTCTTAATGAACTAGCCGCTGCTATTGGTGACAATGCAGACTTTATCACTACAATTAATACTTCTATTAGCGGAAAAGCAAATACTGTACACACACACGTGATTGCAGACATTACAGACTATGTCGACCCAGCCTTTAACCTGGATGGCGGCAAAGCAAATACTAACTATGGTGGGCTAGCGCCAATCATCGGTGGAACTTCAGGGAGCTTCTAATCATGGCAGTACAAATTCAACTTCGTAACGATACCGCAGCAAACTGGACATCAAATGATCCAACACTTGCTGTAGGAGAAATCGGCATTGAGACAGACACAGACCTATTTAAGCTAGGCGATGGTGCAACTGCATGGACTGCTCTTGGATATGGTGGAGTACAGGGAACTGCTGGAACAGACGGCGGCTTTGATACTGGCCAGACAATCGATGACAAGGCTACAAGCTATTCTCTTGTATCTGGAGATGCTGGAAAGCTGATTACAAACTCTGCAGCAATTACTATTACAGTAGATGATGTTCTTTCTGTTGGAGAGCAGGTTGACTTCCTTCAGAACAATGCCCTACAGATTACATTTGCAGCAGGTAGCGGAGTAACTCTAAATTCTAAAGGTGCAAAACTTCTAACAAATGCACAGTATGCACCAGCATCTGTAAAGTGCGTAGCTTCTGGAGTATATGTTTTGGTTGGTGATCTAGGATAGTATGGCCCCCTGGTTTTTTGGATATTTAGGAGCGGCTGGCGCTAGCGCTGCTAGTTCCTATGACCTACTTGAGTCGGAAGTTTTATCTACTAGCTCGACCAGTATTGTTTTTGAGAATCTTGATGTCTATGCTTCGGATTACAAACACCTTCAGATACGGGCTACAACTAGAGACACTAGGGCTATTAGTGGTTCAAACAATGTCATAATGACATTCAATGGTGACACAACCGCTAACTATCGCCAGATGCACTTTTTGAAAGGTGATGGTAGCACTGTCTCGTCTTATGCCGAGGCTACCACTAGCTACATAATTCCTTTTGCCGAACCCTCTGCCAGTGACACCACAGATGCGTTTGGCGTTGCTGTAGTTGACCTGACTGATGCGTTTAGCTCAAATAAATACACAACCTCAAGAAGCTTAAGGGGCATGAATCTTGATGCGGCTTATGCAACACAGGTTGGATTATCCTCAGGGCTGTGGATGAACACCGCATCACTAACAGAGATTTCTCTCGCTCCCATTGTTGGAGATTTTGCGGCTTACTCTAGGGTTTCTCTTTACGGCGTGAAAGGCTGATCATGGCTACATCTACATACATACCACTAGCAACACTCACGCTTGCAGTAGCAGCCAGTGAAGTGTCTTTTGGAAGCATTAGTCAGGACTACTCAGACCTTGTATTGATGATTGAACACAAAGGCGCTACGAGTAGCGTGCAAGGGCTTATCACTTTGAACGGTGATGGGGGAACTAACTACAAGTATGTTTATATATACAACACTGGCAGTTCAAGTGGCTCGAGTGCTGAAACTGCCGCTAGGCATTTTAACACTGAAAGCGGAACAACGACAGTAGCTAACATTACAAAAATGGAAATTTTTGACTACTCGGCAAGCGACAAGCATAAGTCTACGCTTGCTCACAATGGAAGAACAGGGTCAATACAAACAATAGTGTCGGGTCGCTATGCAAGCAATACCGCAATTAGCTCTATAGCCATAGGTGTTAACAGCGGAAGCTTTGCCATTGGCAGCACATTTAAATTATTCGGCATACATGGAGAGGTCTAACAATGGCTTACACACTTTTAGAAACGGTAACGGTAGGCTCAAGCGGAGCCTCAAGCATAGAATTTGACCCTATTGAGGGCGTAGATGGTGCAGACCTTAAGGTGCTTATTAGTGCGAGGTCAAACGCCTCTGGAATTGCGACTGAGTATAGGTTTCAGTTCAATGGTGATACTAGCTCTGTGTATCACACAACAGGTATAGCAGGTGACGGTTCTACTCTTAACCGCAGGGGTGTTGGTCCAACAAGCTTTCTTGAAAATCTCTCGTTGCAAAAGAACGGCGCTACGGCAAACACCTTCGGTAATGCAGAGCTTTACATTTCTAATTTCAGTTCTGCTCAGGACACATACGCTACTTTTATGGCGGTTAGCGAAAATAATGCTACCGAGGCGTATCAAGGCGTGGCAAACTTTTATCGTGATGTAGCTGAGGCAATAACCTCTATCAAGATTTATGCTACCGTAGGCGATTTTGTGGAATACACAACAGCCTCGCTCTACCTAGTCACAAACGCAGATGCAACTGGGGCAACAGGATCGTTTGTATTGCCGCCAAAAGCAACAGGTGGCACAATTACTAACGTTGATGGCTACTGGATTCACACCTTTACATCTTCAGGCACATTCACTCCTACCGAGTCTTTGACTTGTGACTATCTGGTTATCGCAGGTGGCGGCGGCGGTGGCGGTTCTCAGGGCGGTGGCGGTGGTGCTGGCGGATACAGAACTAGTTTTGGAACTTCTGGTGGTGGCGCTGGTGCTGAAACGGCATTGAGCTTGTCGGCAACTGGCTACACGGTCACAGTCGGCGCAGGTGGAACGGCTGGCGGTGGCGGTTCTGGTGGCACAGGCGTTAGCTCAGTATTTAGCACAATAACCTCTAGCGGTGGCGGTGGCGGTTCTACTGATGCAGACGGCGGCAACGGAGCAAGCGGCGGTGGCGGTTCAGCGCAAGGCACAAGTTATGAGGGAGGCTTTCCGTCTACTGGACAAGGCTTTGCAGGTGGTGCTGGCTCAAACCCTAACGGTGGTGGTGGTGGCGGTGCTGGCGAAGCTGGAAACACAGATGGTCAAAGACATGGTGGAGATGGAGTCTCTAGCTCTATATCTGGAACTGCTGTAATTCGTGCTGGCGGTGGCGGTGGTGGAAGCAATGGTGGTGCCCCTGGTCCAGGTGGCGATGGCGGTGGCGGTCAAGGCACTTCTAATAATTCAGCAGGTAGCGCCGGAACAGTAAACACTGGCGGTGGTGGTGGTGCTGGCGGTTCTACTGCTGGGGTTGGTAATGGCACTGGTGCAGCGGGCGGTTCTGGAATTGTAATTGTGAGGTATGCAGCATGAGTTATTTTGCAGAGATAGACAACGACAACATCGTTCTCAGGGTATTAGTTGGAGACAACGACTTTCCCAATGAGGGCTATGACTGGTTTGTAGAAAATCTAGGTGGCACTTGGATTCAGACAAGCTATAACGGCAACATTCGCAAGAACTTTGCAGGCGTAGGATTCAGTTATGACACTGAGCTAGATGCCTTTATCCCGCCTAAGCCTTATGAGTCTTGGACACTAGATGATACTTGCAACTGGACAGCGCCAACCCCTTACCCAACAGACGATAAACTATACACATGGGACGAAGATTCCCAGAATTGGAGTGAAGTAAATGAATGAAGCACCTATGAAGGTAGTGGTTGATGCTAAGGCTAAGACCACAAAATACATACCGCTATCTGCTGAGGAAATCACAGAGCGTGATGAAATGGCGGCACAGGCAGAGCTAGATCGCCAGGCAAAAGAAGCAGCAGCACAAGCACTAGCAGATCTTAAAGCATCTGCAAAAGCTAAGCTAGTTGCAGGAGAGCCACTAACTGCAGAAGAAGCAGACACACTAGTTATCTAGTAAACATCTTTTATAGGATAGTGGCTATGGCTCTTTTAGTCATAGTCATTATCTTTGTAAAAATAATGTATAATTGAATAAGACTTAAATAGGAGTGTCATGTCAACACGTATGCAACAGCGCAAGGGTACTGCAGAGCAGTGGACCTCAATTAACCCCATTCTTGCATCTGGAGAACTAGGTTGGGAATCAGACACCAATAAGTTCAAAATGGGTGATGGAGTTAATAGCTGGGCTAACCTGGGATACTTCATCGATCAGACAACTTTAAATACATCTTTGGGTGACTATGTTGAGATTGCTTCCTTGGGAACTGCTAGTGGTGTCGCTACCCTCGACGGTACAACCAATGTACCAGCATCACAATTAGGTAACGTTGACTTTACTGGATATGCTACAGAGACATATGCCGATACAGCAGAATCTGACGCGGTATCTACTGCAAACTCATATACAGATTCAGCAGTAGCAGCATTGGTAGATTCTTCTCCTGCTGCACTAGATACCCTAAACGAACTTGCTGCAGCATTGGGCGATGATGCAGACTTTGCTACTACCGTTACCAATTCTATTGCAGCTAAGGCTGACGCATCTCATACCCACGCTATCAGCGATGTAACGTCCCTACAGACTACTTTAGATGCTAAGGCGTCTCTTACCCCCTCCGTAAATGCAAAGACCGCCAGCTACACTCTGACGGCTGCTGACAAGGGTGAAGTCATAACTGTTACTGGAACTAGAACAATTACCGTTCCAGGTTCTGTATTTTCTGCGGGAGATAGAGTAGACATCGTAAACATTGGTACTGGAGTTATTACAATTTCGGGTAGCGGAGCAACAATTAATTCTAAAGATGCTGCTGTGACCATCGATGCCCAGTATGCAGCAGCAACCGTTTTGTTTGGAAGTCCTACCGTGGCATATCTGATCGGGGCAATTGCATAATGAGCTTTATTCTTCTTGGAATTCTAAGCTCACAGGCTTCTGCTGGCTTCGACCCAGAATCGTTTTACACGGTATTCCTGGACGGTGCAGATAGCGAAGCTGGTATAACCGAAAAAGATGGCGTCCTGATAATCTGGCGAGGCAATGGTAATTACTGGCTACAAACGGGTGGTCCTGGCACTAGCTTTACAGCACTAACGGTGGATAACAACGTGGGTGCTTTTGGAGCTAACGCAAATGTCTTTATTGCAGTACCAAGAGGCTCTGCTACAAACAGCGTTAAGATTTCGACAACTGGGGCTAGCGGTTCATGGACAACCGCACCCAACAGCAGCACCGACAACTACGGAGAACGCCGTGCAGTAATAGCAAGCCCCGTTGATCCGAATGCATTTTACATAAGCGGTAGGGTAGGAGAAATGGAAACAGATTTCATTTACTACTCCCTTAACAATGGTGTATCTGGAACTGGACCCCTGACCTACGCTCAGCAGTCCCACAGATTTAACCAAGCCGCCAGAAGCTCAAGTGAGTGGATGATTCAGCCTACGCTTTCAAATTTCAACTCAAATGATTTTGTTTATTTTATAGGTAATGGCACATCTTGGACTCAGTACACTTCCTCCCTGAACTGGAATGATGGCGGCAGATCTGTCACCACAGACGGGACTTATTTTTATGGGACAAGAAGCAATTCTAAACAGCTTTGGAAAAGGACGGGTACGAACACTTTTACAACAGCTCCCGACCCACTACAGCTTAACGGCAATAGCGTTCTGCACTACGCTTTTGGTACATTCTTCTTCTGGCTACAGCAGCATGGTTCATATTGGTATTCAGATACTTGGAATAGCGGTTATACACAGGTCAGTATCGGTAGTACTAGATTAAATAGCGAAACAAGATTTAACGGCCCACAATCTTCTGAGACTAATCAAAAGGTTTATGTCTCTAGGGTTGACCAAGGAGGCTTCATTGCAATCGGATAAGGGAAAAAAATGAGATACGAAATAAACGAAGAAAAAGCTTTCGAGCTAAAAATTTGGCTTGATGATGAAGCAGAAATGCCTACAATCATTCAGCCGCATTGGCCAGACGGAACAGCTTGGGCTAGTGCTGAGGAACCTCAGAGCTGGGCAGAGGCAACAATCGCTCACGCATCCGACCCTGACGCTCAATTTATGGCTGGTCCAAGACCATCAGATCCACTAATGCCAGTGCCGTCCATTCCCACAACAGCCGAAAAGCTGATGCAGCTTGGACTCACCGTCGAGGAGCTAAAAGAAGTCCTAGATTCAATAGGCTAATAAGCCAAGCTTAAACACTAGTAGTTTTAAGATTAATGCCTGCTATGTATTTATCTACTCATCCATGCTATAATTTAAGTAATATTAGATAGGGTATCAATGTCAAAGAAAATTATTTTTAAACCGTCAATTCCTGAGGAATACCTTGCTGGAAATGTGCCAGTACCAGCAGTAAAGGCTATTCCAGAATGGTTTAAGAAGTTTGGAAGGTATAAGGGCGGCAGTAAAAAAATAGAGCACTACGCCGATGGAAATCAGAACACAACAATCAAGGCTTGTCCACCAATAATGGACGCTTTTTCTACTGGCTACATTATTACCCTAAGAAGTGACATATTTGTAAGAAATGAAAATGATGAAATTTTCGTAACTTGGTCCTACGGCACCCCAGAGTTTGTTTCCAATCATCATCAGGACCAGGTTCCAGATGCTCTTGTACCAGAATATTGCAATCCAAAACCCTTTAAGTTCGAGAATGCTTGGTCGATGATTTTGCCAAAAGGATATTCCGCTCTGATTACCCATCCATTTAATAGAAATGATTTGCCGTTTTTAACTCTATCTGGAGTTGTTGACCTAGATGGCTATCACAATACAGTAAACCTGCCTTTTCTTTTTAAAAAAAACGCCAGCGGAATCATTCCAGCAGGAACCCCAATTGCCCAAGTTTTTCCATTTAAAAGAGAGGCGTGGCAGCATTCAATCGAAGAACACGACCCAAAGTTCACCCAAGCCCAATTTTCAAAGGTCAAGTCAAAGATAGAAAAGGGATACAAGCTGCTTGATTGGAACAGGAAAGATTTTAAATAACACGCTATAATTATATAAGTAAATACCCTAGGAGTCATAAATGTCAACACGCATGCAACAGCGTCGAGGTACTTCAGATCAGTGGACAGCCGCCAATCCAGTTCTTGGAGAAGGCGAGATTGGCTGGGAGTCTGAGACCAACAGCTTTAAGATCGGTGACGGTGTCAATAACTGGACCACCCTTTCATACTTCCAAGATGCTGCAGCACTAGCTACTGCTCTTACCGACTATTACACTTCTTCTCAGGTAGATTCAGAAATCTCTACCGCCGTTGCAGGGATAATTGATTCAGCCCCAGGAGCACTAGATACTCTTAACGAGCTTGCTGCAGCCATAGGCGATAACGCAGATTTCATTACTTCAATCGGAACAGACGTTACAAATGCAGAGACCAATGCAGTTGCTACTGCAGCAACCTACACAGATGGTAGAGAGACAGCCATCACTACTGCATACCAGGCATATGCTGACACTGCCGAGACAGATGCGGTATCTACAGCTAATACCTATTCAGATGGTCTAGCTACAAACTATGACGCTGCTGGTTCAGCGGCTACTGCACAGTCTAACGCTAACGCCAACACGGATTCTCTAATTGGAGACGCAACGGTTGACGGCACAGCGGGAAACACTGTCGCTGACAGGATATCTACTGCACTCTCTAATGTCATAGATTCAGCCCCAGGAGTGCTAAACACCCTGAATGAGATAGCCGCAGCAATTAATGACGATGCAGACTTCTTTACAACAATTAACACTTCAATTTCTACAGCAGAGTCAAACGCAAACAATTACACAGATTCAGCGGTAGCTAGTGCTCAACCAACTTTCACAAACAACTTTATGTTGATGGGTGCCTAAAACATCTGTTATAATAGAACAAGAAAATAGGAGTAATTAATGGCGACAACGTACAAGATCTTAGGACAGGCTGCCCCTGCTAATACAAGCAATGCAGACCTATACACAGTACCATCTGCTACAGAGGCTGTCATTTCAACCCTCCTAGTAACCAACACAACTGCGACAGATGCTACCTGCAGAATCTTTGCAAGAGCAGCAGGAGCATCAGCTGCTACGTCTAACGCCATTGTCTACGATGGAACGGTTACAGCAAATAACTTTACAGCTATTACAGTTGGAGTTACGCTATCCGCTACAGACGTCATCACAGTACAGTCTGGTACTACCGACGCACTAACATTCCAGGCATTCGGATCGGAGATTGCATAATGGCAGTAAGTAGTTTCGGCGCAGCGGCAGCATCATCATCTGGTTCATTCAGTAACTTTTCGGTATCTGTCACATCTACAGACAACACTACGGTTCCCCTAAACTCAGATTACCCAGCAGGAAGATATGAAGTATCCCTAGAAGGCGGAGACACAACCTTTGATATTTACGCCGTATCTAAAAATGGACTTTACGCTGGTTACACAAATACTTCATTCATAGAGGTTTCCGACATCTTTAACAAGGTGATCGTTATCGGTGCAGCTCTAGGTGAAAAAATACTCTTTACATACTCTGGAACGCTTAATTCCACAACTTCTGCTGGTGACTCAGTAGTTTCTGGAGCCTTTGTATCTACCATAGGAACACCATCTCTTCCAAACATAGATACCGCAACTCTTATAACTGGAGGAAACTTCGCATCTGATGTTCAGGTAGAGTTTATTGGCCAGAACAACGTTCCTCAGTCAGCTAAGTCTGTAACGAGGATATCTTCGACTCAGCTAAATGCCGTAAGGCCAGATAGCTTCGATGTATCTAATTCTCCATATACTCTTTCTGTATCTAACCCAGGAATACCAGTTCCTACTGGCTCTAACGCGCACAAAGTTGTAAACGGAATGACCGCTGGTTCAGTCCCGTCATGGGTTACTGGAACTTCAGCTTTCTACAACCTTCAGGGGGTTACAACAGCTACCCTGCTAGAAGCAACAGATTCAGACTCAGGCGTTGTATACACCGTTGCTGCTGGTACTTTACCAGCAGGGCTAACCTTAAATGTAAACGGAACTGTAGAAGGAACCTTTAGCGGATCGGCTTCCGAAGGTGATTCAACCGCTATGACTATTAGAGCGACCGATGATGGTGGCAACTTTACAGACAAGGCTATTAACTTTATAGCTAATGACAAGCCAGTATGGGTGACTTCATCACTACCAGACGCAGGCATCGCCGTTGCTTACTCCCAGCAGCTTTCTACTTCTACTGGCTCGGCTGGCGGAACTGTAACCTACGCGGTCCAGTCGGGAGCCATTTCCGACGGAATAACCCTGTCTAGCTCTGGACTTGTATCTGGAGCTTCTTCTGCAACCCCAGGAACAACAGCCACATTTACGGTTAGAGCAACGGATGCCGCTGGCTCCTTTGCAGACCAGTCACTTACCATTCTGACCAACCCACCACTAACGGTATCGGGTGGGTCATTGTCTAGCGATGCAACATATTACTACAACAGCTTTAGCTCTAGTGGTAGTATTACGATTAGCGGCGGACCATTGTCTTGCGACGTAACCATTCAAGCTGGCGGCGGTGGTGGCGGTGAGAGCGGTTCAGGCGGCGGCGCTGGCGGTGGCGGCTGTCTTACATACTACGGACAGTCAACAGAGACTACATCTATTAGCGTCGGCAGCGGTGGCGGCAGCGGTGGCGGCGGCGGAAGCTCAGCCATGGGCGGCATTGGATCAACGAGCGGTGGTGGCAACGGTGGCTCATACACAGGCGGTGGCGCTGGCGGCTCTGGTGGTGGCGGAGCCTCAACAAACAACCCAAGAAGCGGTGGGCCAGGCATCTCTGGCCAAGGAAACAACGGCGGCTCTGGAGCCAATTCTGGCTCGGGCGCAGGCGGTGGTGGCGCTGGGGGTGGCGGTGCAAATGGTTCTGGTTCAATCTCCACAAACTCTGGCGGAGGAGCAGCTAGAAGCGTCTTCGGCATGACCTTTGGTGGTGGCGGCGCTGGTGGATCCTTTGGAAATACCACGACTTATTACGGAAGCGGCGGCGGCTTCGGCGGGGGCGGCACTGGCGGATACAACGGTAACGCTGGCGGCGCTGGCCAAGCAGGAAGAGTAGTGGTTAGATACCTAAGGAGCTTAATAGACTAATGAGTAAAAACTTTGCGAAAATAGAAAACGGCATCGTAGTTGAAATTCTTGTTGCCCCATCGGATGCTTCATCTAGCTTCTTTGGAGAAGCTCTCAACAGGCCTGGCCAGTGGGTTGAATACAGCCTAACTGGAGCGTTCAGAAAACTTACTCCGATTTTAGGATCAACATACGATGAAGACTTAGACATCTTTATACTCCCAAGGCCACATGCGTCTTGGTCCTTAGACGGTAATAATGACTGGCAAGCTCCAGTCTCACTACCTGCAGATTCTTGGACCCCAGATTCCGACAGCGGAATGGTTTATGTTTGGGAAGAAGAGTCTCAGTCTTGGATCGGTGTCAGCCAGCTATAGGGCAATTGCCTAAATGGTTTGCCCTAGTGTGGTAAAATAGACTAGGAGAAATATGACTAGTCCGTCCAACCTATATGCAGAAAAGGTGTTTGCTGAGCATCCACTTGCTTTGTGGGCATTGGATGATAAAGCTGATTATATTTCTACAATACCAGATTCCTTTAGAGATATCTCAGATGCAGGGTGGACAATATCAAATGCCACGGCAACACCCAATCTTCTAGTATCCGATGAGCCATTTCCCGATACTTTTACTACAACACTTACTGGAGATGGCTCTGGACAAGTAGTAGCTGTTAGTCCAGAAATAACTAATACCGCCATACTTAGCTCAGAGCTAGCTACCTTTGCAATTGGGCTATACGCATATTCTGACAGCGTATACGTATCTGGTTTTGAAATCGGATATGAATATGACTCTGGAGGAGTCACTACTCAAGTTCTAAAAACATTTAATACATCGGTAATCAAAAACTGGCTATTCTTATCAGAAACCTTCGACATACCAGAAGAGGGCACAGATTTCAGGGTAGTAATAAAGATAAACTATATTGCTCTAGGAACCCCACCAGGAGATTATGTATTCTACATAAATGGATTATCAGTTGGTCAATGGTCAGAAGAATTCCACTCCTCTTCTTTGGGAGTTTCTACAACTTCATTCCCCAGCAATATTGCACTTAGCCAGTCTACTGCGGTAGCAGCAAGTGCCTATGGATTACAAGAAAACAATGCATACTACCTAACTAGCGACAACGCTCTAGTTGCTAGAAATTCTGGTATTCCAATGGTATACGGAGCATCAGATGTTACCCTGCTTTCCGCAAACAGCAATAACAAGCCATCACTGATCATACCAGGACTTGGCTGCCTAAATGAAGCTGGTAGATATAAGACTTATACAGTAGAAATGTGGATGAGGATTAACGCAGGCTCAGCAGAAGAGCGAAGAATCTTTGGACCAATTTCCTCCACAGATGGTCTTTATGTAGAGGGTGCATTCTTAACCTTAAAGATAGGCAATAGCTCTGGTTCTCATTTTGTTGGAGAGTGGTTCAGGCCAATGCTCGTTGATGTTCGAGTATCTCCAAACTCTGCAAGCGTATTGCTAAACGCAGAAGAAATTATATCGTTTGAGATTGATCAGACAACCCTGGTCCTGCCAACAGAGTACAACGCATCTGCAAAGAGTCAGGACTGGCTAGGGTTTTACGCTTATGACGACGTCACTCCAATTGGGGTAGACGCAGTTGCCATATATTCTTACCTAGTTCCTCTAGTAATAGCAAAACGCAGGTGGGTATATGGACAAGGTGTAGAGCTTCCAGAAAACATTAATACTGCATACAGCGGAACGTCAACACTTATAGACTATTCTTTTGCAGACTACACGAATAGCTACAGCTATCCAGATCTTGGTAGATGGAACCAGGGTGCTAAAGAAGGATTTTCGACAGACAGCAATCGGCTATCTTTTGCTAATTATGCACTACCAGCAGTGTACTTAAATAACAAAACATACGACCAGCTAATAACAGCATGCTCTGCAATCGTAAACCCACTAGGGGACGTAATAACCCTAAAGCCACCCACCTGGACAGATACGACTGGATACCTTCTCTTTGACAAGCTAAACATTCTTGATGAAAAAACAGCAGCAGTGTACGGACTGTTTGAGGAAGACACACCACCCACTACAGAAGAAGTGCTGTTTAAGCTAGAGAATCCAGCAACTGGAAACTACCTAAAGATCACTAGCTTACAAGATGAGGTCTTGTATAAGTTTTATTACAATGGTGTGGAAGAAACTATATATACCACAACAAAAAATCCAGGTAGTGAGATCATATTAGCGGGCATAGACATTAAGAAATTTGCTAATAGCTTTGGCAAAAACGTATCGTCTTTCCTGGGCAACCCTAGCCAGATAAAGGTTTACGTTGCAGGCAGCAAAGAGCTAGACCAGACATACTCTGGATACATACACAACATATCCTTCTCTACTGACAGAAACCTAATAGACATATCTGGATGGTTTGACAGCACAGGAGTTCTTCAGAACTACCAGGACCTATTTGACGAGTATGCTATTGGAGCAATCGCAGATGCTGGAGACGCATACTTTGGTAACGACGGTGACTATTGGGAGACTCTTTGGGATGCCGAATTCCCAGAGACATTCCCCACAGAGCCAATTACAGAGTACGTAGCTAGTTATACACTTCTGCCACAGAAAAGATTTGGTACTCTGGCATTGGATATTTCTACAGATTCTTACTGGGAAGATTACCAGCCACTCTCCTACTTCGCACAGTTTGTAAAGGATGCTGAGAACAACTCATTCTATGACCTAGACTTTATTCAGTTTAACGTCGACTACCCAATTCCAACCAGCATTGTTAATGGGGTATACGACACCTCAAGCTCTATCGTAAAGACATATGTATCCTTTAAGTACGTAAATTCTGGTGTCAGTTCAACCAAGACATCCTTTTCTAGTACAGTATCCCTATCCACAAACAATGTCGTAGAGCCAGGAGATGAATGGCTATATACAAAGTATGAGGTTATAGACGGTGCTATCATATACCCTCCAGGAAACACTGGGTTTGAAGGCATAGCCATAATGGTTCACATAGAGGCACAACCGACTGGAGTACTTAGCCAGCCACTAGGTATAAGATCACTTAAGCTATCCTCACAGGCATTCAACAAGTATTCCTCTAACCCAATTGGAACACGATTCGGAACACCAATATACCCATATAAGAAGTCTGGCGTTTACTTTGACTACAAGAGCAGAAATCCATTCTCAATATACAAGGGCAGCACACCTTACCTATACCTTACAAAGAATAGCGGTATTAAGCAGGTAGGTGATTATGACGCACTTGTTGACAGAGGGCTTTCCATACCAATTAACCAAGGACTGTCGTCAAGCTTTAACGTAATTGCAATGCAGATGGCAGTAAGGTATTCAGATCCCGTTTTCCCAGCAGCAGAAAAGCAAATATTTGAAGTTCAGAGCAATAACGCTTACCTAAAGTTTTACGTAGTTTCTACACATCCCGATGGAAAACGTGGGAAAATATATGCAAAAAACACACTTACTGGTCAATTAGAAAACGGAATTGCTTTTTATCTTAATGGCAAGATTGTAAAAGAGCCAGAGCTGACAATAGATGAGTGGGCCATGCTTGGCTTCAGCTTCGCTAACAACCTAAACTTTGACAACTTCTCGGGGGCATTGAGGATTAATGGTCCAATCTTGGTAAACACCATAACACATTACGAGTCAACAAACCTACAAGAGGTTCAGAATACATCTATAAGGCCATGGTTTAAGGTAAAGTTCCTGGGTACATCAGAGCTAGACTGGCAGTTCTGGGCTAATGCCTATCTATGGAATGGCGTATTGGTTCTTTCATCAACTAGCTACTACGGTGTGAACCCAGCCGATATATACAAGACTTACACTGGCACAAACAAGTTTATTGTTGACGATGAACGGGATTTGCGTTTCGGTCAATACGAATATAATACTTATAAAGACATTTCTTGGCAGTCTGCTACGGTAAGACCTGCATAGTATGGTATACTAGTGGTTATGAATAATCAAAAACCACGCTTCCCTGGTCAGATCGGTGAGACAAAGATCCAGGTTATAGAGGAAAAGTTCTCTAATTATGGAACATATGTTTGGGTAAAGCCCAATGGCAAGCCATTTATGGACAGCGATAAGAACGCACTGTCAATCGAGGGCATGAGAGACGACAAGTCAAGGATTAAAGCTCTGCACGACGCAGCAACATATTGGGGTCAGCCCGACGGAAGAGCAGTCTTTTATCCTAACATGAAAAAGATTTCAGACGAAGAACACTCCGAGCAGGTCGATAGAATGAAGCAGGGGCTTATCCCAAGCATGAATGACCTAGGTGCACTTACAGCGGCAAAGAAGACGCTAGATCTTTATGGAGATGAAGGCTAATGGACGAATATTATATTAATGCAAGCTTGCCAGATATCGAGCAAAAGGAAGATCTGTTCAAGGCACAGGACCCATTCAACAAGACCTGGGATGACCTCAAGTCTCTTTCTGGTCTAGAAAAGAACTTCAAGCGTAGGACCGACAGGGTAGTAAAGGCATACGACGAGGCAGTAGGCAGCTACGTTGATACCCTGTCTCCTCAGTATACAACAAGCGCTAGGGCTATAAGCTCTGGTAACGGTGCAGCTTCAAAAGAGATAAATCCAGGTAACGTCTATAGAAATGGATACGGACTCTTTGACGTAATAACACCACCATGGAACCTATACGAACTTGCCAACTATTACGACACATCCTTTGCTAACCACGCAGCTATTGATGCCAAGGTAGAAAACATTGTAGGCCTTGGGTTTGACTTTAAGGTGTCCGAGAGGACAATGCTAAAGCTTGAAGACAGCAATAATGAAGAGGCCACAGCAAGAGCTCGCAAACGAATAGAGCGATCAAAAATTGAGATAAAAGATTGGCTAGAGAACCTAAACCAGGATGACTCATTCACTAATACAATGATGAAGTTCTACACAGATGTTCAGGCTACTGGAAACGGATACCTAGAGGTTGGTCGTAAGACTAACGGCGACATTGGATATGTTGGTCACATACCAGCTACAACAATGCGGGCACGTAGACTTAAAGATGGATATGTGCAGATTATCGGACAAAAGGTTGTTTACTTTAGAAACTTCGGGGCAAAGAACCAGAACCCAGTAACAGGGGATCCAAGACCAAACGAGATCTTGCACTACAAAGAGTACTCACCACTAAATACTTTTTACGGTATTCCAGATATCATGTCTGCCATATCATCATTGCAGGGAGACCAACTAGCCTCCCAGTACAACATTGACTACTTTGCTAATAAAGCAGTTCCAAGGTATGTTGTAACTCTAAAGGGTGCAAAGCTTTCTGCAGATGCAGAAGACAAGATGTTCAGGTTCCTGCAGACCAGTCTTAAAGGCCAGTCGCACAGAACACTGTATATACCTCTGCCTGGAGACTCTGACAATAACAAAGTAGAGTTTGACATGAAGCCAATTGAGAATGGCGTTCAGGAAGCATCTTTTAATGAATACCGTGTTCGTAATCGTGACGATATCCTAGTTGCTCACCAAGTACCTTTGTCAAAAATTGGTGGTGCAGACGCTTCCTCAATCGCATCAGCTTTGGCACAGGACAGAACATTCAAGGAGCAGGTCGCAAGACCAGCACAGACTAACCTAGAAAAGATGATTAACAAGATCGTTCGTGAAAGAACAGATGTTCTAGAGTTTAACTTCAACGAGCTAACCCTAACTGACGAGATCGCTCAGTCGCAGATATTAGAGCGTTACATAAAGACACAGGTTATGACTCCAAATGAGGCCAGGGCAACACTTGGCCTACCACAAAGACCAGACGGTGATACTCCATTCGAGATGTCAACACGACAGTCTGCAGATGCTAGGGCTAACCTTGCTGGTAATAGAGAGAGGGATGCGGAAAGAACAAACAATAACTCCGACAGTCCATCAACTATTTCTGGAAGAAACGCTCAAGGGGAAGGTTCGTCAAGCGAATAATTTTATAATTTTATGTTATAATATTGTTATATTTTGACAAAATGGGTATATAATAAGGTAGTATGACTATTTCTAAAGCACAGTGGGACTCAGACGGCGACAACCTACGTCTGTCAATGCCATTCAGCAAGGTTGATAAAGAGCGTAGAATCGTCTCAGGATTTGCAACGCTTGACAATGTAGACAAGCAAATGGATATCGTAACTACAGATGCTTCTCTTAAAGCATTTGAAAGATTCCGTGGAAATATTCGAGAGATGCACCAGCCACTTGCAGTCGGCAAGATGGTTTCCTTCAAGGAAGAAAAGTATTTTGACCCAGAAACAAAGAAGTTTTATTCAGGCGTTTACGTATCTGCCTATGTCTCTAAGGGTGCACAAGACACCTGGGAAAAGGTTCTAGATGGAACTTTGTCTGGGTTCTCTATTGGCGGTAGAATGAATAAGTGGGATGACGCTTATGACGAAAAGGCAGATCAGTCAATTCGTATCATTAAAGACTATGACCTAGTAGAACTATCACTAGTTGACACACCAGCAAATCAGTTTGCAAACATCCTTTCCGTTGAGAAGGTAGATGGCGCTGACGTAATAAAAGGTGACACAACAGAAATTGAAAACGTATTTTGGGATAACGAAAACTCTATCGTTGTTCTTTCCAAGGAAGAGTCTTCTGAGAGCCCAATTAGTGGCAACCCCATGAAGAACATAGGTTTCGTTGAAACAAATGACAGCGAAAAATCAGGAATGATAAAGTTCTTAGTTGATAGTGCCAAAGGTACTAATCTTGCTAAGATGGACAAGGAGGAAGATCCTATGACTGACAATACAGAAGCAGAAGTAGTCGAAGAGACTACCGTTGTAGACGCAGCATCGGTCGCTCCAGAGGCAGATACAGGATTAGAAGCCGCCAAGGCTGATGAGACTGACGTTGCCAAGACAGATGACATGGACGAAGACGACATGGAGGAAAAGGCTGACGAAGCTGAAGCCACCGAAAAGTCTTCATACATGGAGGAAGAGGAAGATGACAAGTCGTATGACGAAAAGTCAGACTCCCCTGCCCCAGCTGTCGAGGTAACTGAAGAAGTATCAAAATCAAACGAGGTTGTTTCTGCAATTGCAGAGATTAAAGACGACCTTGCCACAGCCTTTAGCGACCTAACATCGGTAGTAAAGTCACTTAATGACGAGATTACCGAACTAAAGAAATCAATCGGCACAGCTAACGCTAAGCTACAAGATGCTGAGAATGGTTTTACAGAACTTGGAAAGAGGGTTGATGCAGTTGAAACTGACACCGCTTTCCGCAAATCTGGCGATCTAGGCGAGATCGTACAGGAGGCTCAGATAGAAAAGTCTGAGCAATCCCTATGGGGTGGCCGTTTCCTCAAAACTGCCGACTTATTTAATTAATAATAATAATATAAGACAAAACAATCACTTAGGAGGTGACAATATGTCGGAAGAGATTATCAAAAACAATCCAGACGCAACCGGAGATGACTCAGGTCTATTTAACGGAGAAGGTTCATTCGCATCTGGTGGTATTGGTGGTGTAACTAGCCCAGGTGCAAGCACACTGGGTAACACCCCAACAGCTACTTTCGGAGGTACATCTGGAGCGAACGCTGTAAACCCTTCTGGTGCTGCTGGTAGTGGTATCCTACGCCCTGAACAGGCACGTCGTTTTATTGACTACGTTTGGGATGCAACCGTTCTCGCCAAAGATGGACGCCGCGTAACTATGCGTGCAAACACAATGGAGCTAGAGAAGGTCAATGTTGGAGAGCGTGTTATCCGTGCAGCTGCACAAGCTGTCGGTGACTACACCAACACTGGTGCTACATTCAGCAAGGTGGAGCTTACTACAAAGAAGATCCGTCTTGACTGGGAAGTATCATCAGAGTCTCTGGAGGATGGCATCGAAGGTGCTGCTCTAGAGGACCACCTAGTTCGTTTGATGACAAATGCTTTTGCAAATGACATTGAAGACCTAGCAATCAACGGTGATGGAACAACAGGAAACTTCCTGTCCATCATGGATGGCTTTGTCAACAAGGCTACCACTGGAGACGCACACGAGGCTGTAGTTACTGTAGCCAATGGTGGATGGACTCCAGAGGTTATGCAGAGCATTATCCTGGCTATGCCACGTAAGTACCGTGCAATCAAGAACAACCTAAAGTTCTATGCGGGTACAGACGTGTTCCAGGGTATCGTTAAGAACAACGGTACACTTGCAGACGCAATTGCTGAGGCCTTCGGATCTCACGCAGGTGCAGCAGGTACACCAGATAACCGCCAGTCTTACCTAGACGGTGCCGCTCAGACATTCGGTAGTGCTCGCACTACTCGTGTTCTTGGCGTAGATGTTCAGGAAGTTCCTTACTACCCTGCAGGATATGTCGACTTGACATTCCCACAGAACCGTGTATGGGGATTCCAGAGAGACATCACCGTTAACCGTGAGTACCAGGCAAAGAAGGACACCATTGAGTACACCGTATTCGTACGTTTCGGTATTCAGTGGGAAGAAGAGGACGCCATCGCATTTGCTGACGCAGCTGCAGATAGCTAAATCTGATTAACCTTATTGTTAGGGAGCAGGGGCATTCGCTCCTGCTCCCTTTCATTATTCTGGTATAATTGTTGTGTAGATGGAGAATATAATGTCAGGCAAGATATCAAGTACCAGTGCTGAAAAGCCTGAGACGGAAAAAGACATTGCTGCCATAGCGCTAATCAGCGGTGGCGTGATAGGTGTCGGGACTGCTTCAGCTAAACCTAAAGTAAAAGTAAAGAAGGAAGAGACAAAGCTCACCACTGTTGCTATCTTTTCCTCAAGAAATATTAACTGGCAGGGTGTAGGTAGCATCGTAAAAGGCTATAACTTTGTATCCGAAGAAGCATCTAATACTTGGCTAACAAGAAGTGCTGTTCGGATAGCATCTCCAGACGAGATTAAAGCAAACTTAGGATGACTAAATGCAAATATTAAGAGTTTCCCCATATCCCCTAGTGGCATCTTGGGATGTACCATTAGCAAATACTAGCTATACCCTAGAGCTAGAAGACTCAGTAGACCACTTTAAGAAGTCTGTAGCTGTTACCTCATCTGCTACAAAGAAAATAAGCTATAGCCTACCACAGAGTGAAGTAGAGTTAGACAGAGAATTCTCGGTAAGAGTGTATGATGCCTCAGGTGCCACAGTCGTAATTAGCGATTTGAATGTGTACCGTCCATACGTAGACCCCAATGCCTTGGCAGCAACAGGCACCGCAACTGAAATACAGGAGTATACAACTCTTGAGATAGTTGCCAGGTCCATAATCGATGAGTTTTTAGAAGATGGCTTTTATAATAAAAAAGAAGTTGTTCAGTCCGTAGGAAACGGCACAGACTACTTTCCAGTTTGGAGCCAGGTAAACAAGGTTCTAAAGGTATATGAAAACAATAGCCTAGTATTCGACGGTGAAGACAGTGCATTGGCTATCTCTGGTTTCTATGACGTAAATCAAAGCATCACAGATAACGTAGCCCTAACTACATCGGTTATTAATGAGTATGGTGTTGGTCATACAGTTACACTATCAGGCTTTGACTCTGTAAACTACAATGACTTAAATGCAAGTTTTAGGATTACCGAAATAATAGATGAATATTCTTTTAGAATTAACAAGACAATAGCAGACTACTCTTTAGCCATACCTAGTTCTTTTGGAACATCTAAAAGATTTTGGAATGAAAACTACGCGGTAACCATGGACAATTCTGCAATATACAAGACCTACGCAGATCCTATAAATAGGTATGAGTCAGCACCGATAACCCTTCCATCTGGATCGGGAGACATCTGGACTGGGACATACTCAACAAAAGCTTTTGAGAAGTCAGTTGACTATGTGTTTATTCTAGATGCTGGTCCAAAGATAATAGCACCAGACATTGCCTACGCAGCCAAGCTTCTGGTTGAAGATATAAAGTGCGGCAAGTTAGAATACTACCAAAGGTACGTTTCTTCCTATAACACAGACCAGTTCAAGATACAGTTTGATAGCAGGATTATGGACGGTACTGGAAACATGCTTGCAGATAAGATTCTAGCCAAGCACTACAAGTCAATAAAGAAGTTGGGAGTGCTGTAAAATGGCTTGCGGCGATCTAACAGACTACATGTTTCCAATGGAAGCAGAGATCTACCACCCCATCGTTGAGCAGTCTGCTGGGTACGGTACTGTAAAGAAGTCATGGATAGCCGATCGTTCAATTGCTTGCAGCTTTGTATCATCTAATCCAAGTCAAGAAGAAATAAAGCCTAACGTAAATATCACACAAGACACCACTTTGATAGGCAGGATAAAGAATGATTCTCGTCTATCAGACAGAGGCTCAAAGAATTCCATAACAAACGTAATCTTTACAAACATTACAGATAAAAACTGCAACCCTCTATACGTTGAAACATCTGGTCCTAGAGCTGGCAAGTCCACTATTTTCGAGGTAGCGTCCCAGACACCATTCATTGGTCCATTCGGAGGAATCTCTTACTACAATGTAGTGCTGAAGCGATCTGAGAATCAGGCGGCAGACCTTTGATAAGTGTTAGGTTTGACAATGTTCAGTTTGAAAAAGACATGAAGAATATCTTAGATTATTCATCTGGCTTTATGGAGGGAACTCTCAGAGGTAAGAAAGAGTTGTCTAAAAGACTTGGAGAGATAACTGTAGAAGGTCTTAAGCAGTTCATAGATTCTAATGCCAGGGTAAATCCAGAAGCCCTACAGCACGTCTATGAGTGGTATATGTCTGGAAGCCCAGACGCAAGACTATTTGACATAACTTATACAATCACTGGATCTGGTTTATCTCTACAATCAACCTTTAGGCAATCGTCATCTATAAAGAGCGGCTCTGACGTTCCATTCTATGACAAGGCAAGGATTATGGAGTATGGAATTCCAGTAACAATTACCCCCAGGAAATCTCAAAAGCTAGTCTTTGAACAAGACGGAGAGACTGTGTTTACTTCAGGAACCGTCAAAGTTTCGGAACCAGGAGGAAAGGCTGCAAGGGGTGGCCTGGAAGAATCCTTTAATATATTTATGTCTCAATATTTCTCTCAAGCATTCTTGAGGTCGACAGGGATAGTAGACTATCTTGAAAACCCATTTGCCTATGTGAAAAATCTTAAAAGAGGCAAGAAGGTAGGAAGATCGGCTGGCTTAGAAACTGGCTATAAGTGGATAACTAGTATAGGGGCTGGTATTGAATGACAGAATCATTATTAAACACACCAATACTTTGGATAAATAGTTACATACAAGAAAAGCTTGCGACTGTAAGTTCTGGAATAGGAGTACCATTCTTCCCATCTAGACCTTCAAACATAGAAGATTTAACAGAGCAGTACATGACCGTTAATGGCAATATCTATCCCTACTCAGGCGTGATGTCAACTTGGGATAGGATGTTTAGAATGAGAAGGTCTCCGTTCCCACACATAAAGGACGAGCAAGTCCTATACTATTTTTATGCTACTCAAGAAAATGCTACGGAAAAGATGATTCAGGTTCAGGAGCACCTGCTCAGGATGATGGATCGTGAAGATGAAACAGCAGAAGAAATAAACCTTTGGGCAAAAAACAAGGGTGCTATTAATGTCGGAACAGAGCAGTCACCCATAAACGTTACAAACAAGTTTTACTTTCACACCTTTAAGGTGTACCAGCTAGAAGAGGTCCGTGACGTAATAGATTTTGGAACAACTAGAACATTTGGTGGTAATAAAATAATCATTGATTACAAGTATCACCAGATGCCAGACTTAACAAATAATGACCAATCGCTATGATATAATATCAAAAGACTGCTATAATGGTTGTGAGGAAACACCGCCCACTTATTCTAATGAAAAAGAGGTGAAATATTATGGCATATACACGTGGTTCAAGTTCTAATATCATTGTTGGTGCAGCAGCACTATTTACATATGAAGCAGGAACTCTAACAGACGCTGACCTACCAGCATACGTTGAAGATGAGGCGTTTACGACAACACTGTCCGACGACGTAGACTTCAGAAATGTTGGTTACACTATGAATGGTCTGGAAATTGTTTTCCAGCCCGACTTTGGCGAGGTACAGGTAGACCAGGTTCTTGACGTTGCAAAGCTATACAAGCAGGGTATGCAGGTTAACCTGAACACTGCTTTTGCTGAGTCAACACTAGAGAACTTGCTTTACTCCCTAGCTGGAAAAAGCACAGATCTAACTACAGTAGCTGGAAACAAAGAGATGAACCTGTCCGCAGGTGACATCGGAGAAGTACCACTTGAGCGTGGTCTTGTCGCTGTTGGTCCAGGTTCTGGAGCAGCTGGAGCAGGCATCGAGCGCGTCTACGTTGCATACCGTGCACTCTCAATTGAGAATGTTACAGTATCTGCAAAGCGAGACGAGTCGACAATGTTTGAGGTAAGCTTCCGCTTGCTTCCAAACGACGCAGCTTCCTACGGTAAGATTGTAGATCGTACAGTCAACCAGGTAAGCTAATCGCTAACCAATAACTAAATAACTAGAGTGCCACCCCAGTCTTTTGATCGGGGTGGCATTCTTTTTGGTATACTATACTAATGGCAACCAAAATATATGAGTCTAAGTACCTCCACACAATAGATGGAGATGAGATACACATCACCCCACTTAAAATAAAATACCTTAGACAGTTTATGGATATTTTTGAAAACATCAAGCTAGCGAAAAATGATGACGATGCAATGTCGGCAATGGTAGAGTGCATAAAGATTGCAATGAAGCAATACCACCCTATAATAAAAACAGACGAAGACGTCGAGGATAGCTTTGACCTACCGACGCTATATGAGATTTTAGATATTTCAGCTGGCATTAGCACCAGCAAGCCCGATAAAAAATCTGTATCAAAGAACAAGAAAGAAGAAGATGGTGGTTCATGGGAGACTCTAGACCTTGCAGGCCTGGAGTCAGAAGCCTTTTTGTTGGGTATATGGAAAGACTACGAAGATCTGGAATCTCATATTTCTATGCCAGAGCTTATCGCCATAATTGAAGCCAAGAGAGACTCTGAGTACCAAGAGAAAAAGTTCTTAGCAGCAATACAGGGCGTAGATCTAGATGAGCAGTCTGGAAACAAGGGGCCAGATCCTTGGGAAGCTATGAAGGCAAGGGTATTCTCTGGAGGAAAAACAAGCGATCCTAACGATATAACTTCTCTTCAGGGCATAAACGCTCAAAACGCTGGCTTTGGCATTGGAATGGGCCTAGACTATCAGGATTTGACAAAAAAATAGACACCTTGTATGTTATAATTGTAAAGACCAACTAAGGTTATTTGAGAGGAAACAATGGCTACGACAGTCACAGAAGAAAAGACAATTAAGCTAATAGACGGAACAGAAATACAAGTAAGGCCGCTAAAGATATCGCTACTACGTAGCTTTATGAAGAAATTTGAGAGTATTTCTAAGGTCGCAGATGATAACGACAAGTCAATGAGCATCCTAATAGAATGTGTACAAATTGCAATGCGACAGTACAAGGCAGAACTTGCTGAGGACCTAGATGCACTTGAAGACGTTCTAGACCTACCTACAGTTTACAAAATTATAGAAGTAGCATCGGGTATTAATATGGGAGAAGCTTCAGTCGGTGGCAACATAGCTAAGTAGCTATAACAAAAGAGGTACTGCTTAATGGCTGATATACAATCCAGTATAAGGATAGACGTTGACACGTCTGGTGCCTTAGCATCCATTAGAGGCCTCCAGAGTCAGATCTCTCAGTTCCAAACCTCCATGAATCGAGGTACTGCAGCTCAGTCTGCAGCAGCTGGCAAATTATCACAGCAGCTTCTCAGCGGCGTAAACGCCTCTGGGAGGTTTGCTGCCAGCATACAAAGCATACAGACTTCATCCGAGTCATTCACAAGCTCACTAGAAAAAAACAAGCTATCCTTTGGGCAGTACTTCAGGCACACAGCAGCCTCCACAAAAACTTTTGGAAGATTCTTTAAGTCCGAACTATCAACGATAGAAAAGACTGCTCGTGAAAGAGTAAAGACTCTCCAGACTCAGTATGTGAAGCTTGGACGCGACGCCAGCGGAGCCATGAAGGCCGTAGCGGTTAGACCACTAACCCTAGACATGGATAATCTGGGAACAAAGACAGCGATAGCTGCCCAGAAGCAACAAATAATGAACCAGCTATTGAGGCAGGGTTCTACAAATCTTCTAAACTTCGGTAAGAACACACAGTGGGCTGGACGACAGCTCATGGTTGGTTTTACACTACCCCTAGCAATCTTCGGCGGTATCGCTGCAAAAACATTCATGAAGCTTGAGCAACAGGTCATTGACTTCAAGAAGGTGTACGGAGATCTTTTCACAACAGGTGCAGAGTCCGACAAGGCACTGAATGATGTTAGAGACCTTGCTGACGAATTTACCAAATATGGTATCGCTGTATCAGACACCATAGGTATAGCAGCCGAAGCAGCTGCAGCTGGATTCTCTGGACAAGACCTAATCAATCAGACATCTGCTGCCATAAAGATATCTGTGCTTGGTCAGCTAGATCAGCAGAAGGCACTGGAAACCACAATCTCCTTGCAGAATGCGTTCAAGCTTTCAAATGAAGACCTAGCCGATTCCATAAACTTCCTAAACGCTGTAGAAAACCAGACAGTCATATCTCTTGACGACATAACTACCGCAATTCCAAAGGTAGCCCCAGTTATCCAGGCACTTGGTGGAGACGTAAAAGACTTAGCATTCTTCCTTGCTGCAATGAAAGAGGGTGGCGTAAATGCATCCGAAGGTGCTAACGCACTAAAGTCCTCTTTGGGTAGACTAATCAACCCAACTAAGGTAGCCAAAGAGCTATTCATGGGATTCGGAATTGACCTAGTTGATATCGTAGACAAAAATGCTGGAGACGTAAAGAGCACTATTATAGATCTGGCAGATGCTATGGACACACTTGACCCACTAAATAGGTCAAGAGCCATTGAGCAGCTATTCGGCAAGTTCCAGTTTGCCCGCATGTCTACATTGTTTGAAAACATAAACAAAGATGGCACCCAAGCTGCCAGAGTTCTAGACCTAGCAGCCTACTCTGCTGCAGATTTGGCAAGCATATCTGAGAAAGAGCTTGGAGTGACTGCAGCTTCTGCAATGAACCAGTTTAGAGGGTCCGTAGAGAGGCTACAAGCTGCCATAGCGCCCATTGGAGAACTGTTCTTACAGATAGTTACCCCTCTAGTTGATTTTGCAACAAACGTAATAGATAAATTCAATAACCTAGACGTTGGGGTTAAGAAATTCGTAGCTGGACTCGTTGGAGTCCTTGGCATAATCGGTCCAGTAGCCCTAATGACATTTGGTCTTCTAGCTAACGGAGCTGCTAACCTGATCAAGGGTTTTGTGGCAGTAATGAACATCTTCCAAAAAACTGGAAAACAGTCTCAAGTTCTAGGTGAGCAAACAAACTACCTAACCGAGAAGCAGCTGCAAGAAATGGCGGTAGCAGCATCTCTAGAACAAACTCATAATAGACTTGCTCAGGCATTCACATCCGAAGCAGCTGCCATAGAAAAACTTACAGCTGCATACGGTAAGGCAATACAGAGGCAGCAGCAGTTTGGTGGCGCTGGAATGGCTACCAACATTGGCCGAGGAGCAGTTAAAAAGTATAAGTCCGGAGTTGTTTCTGTTCCAGGTACTGGCAGCGGAGACAAGGTTCCAGCAATGCTTGAGCCTGGTGAAGCGGTTATTCCAAAAGACATGGCACGAAGGTACGCAGGCCTTATTAACGGTATGGTCGCTGGGGATATCCCAGGGTACAAGAAGGGCCGTGGGGCTACACCAGGAGGAACTTTAAGATCCCCAGGCGGAAATAGTCTAGAGGTCGGAAATCTAAATAGCCTAAGGGCAATTGAAAAGTTGGTTGCAGAGTTGAGAGATGCTCCTCAGCTAATTGACCAAGCCTTTGACGAGCTAAGCTCAAGCGTTAAAGTAACAAAAGATGAGTTTGTAAATAAAGTCAGGTCGCTAGCGAAAGATTCTGGAAAGAAGTTGCCAGAGTCATTCTCTACAGAAAGAAAGTACAGTGCTAGCAAGTTTGGAGAGAAGCGTTCGGTTCGCACTCAGCTTTCAGATGAGCGAGGTGCTGAGGGTGTCAAGGAGTACGAGCAGCAGCTATCAGTAGCCAAAAAGCTAAGGGTAGAGCTCGAAGAGATAAACAGGACCAAGATTGAAGCAGGTCAAAACCCAGTATTCTCAGACGCAGAAATAAAAGACTTAACACAAGTTGACAGGGCACACATAATAGATGTCGACAAAAAGAAAGTTGGAAAAGCAGGATGGAATAGTCAACTGTTCCAGCCCGAGGTAGGAGCTCAGAATAGATTCGCTGGCTCAGTCTCTAGGAGTCCTAATAACCAAAAAGCTATAAAAGATACAATGTTGGAGATGGGAACGTCTCAGCAAGAGATAGACACCCTGATGGACAAGTACACGAGAGGTCTAAGCCTAACAGAGGCCGAGCAGGACACTCAAGCAAAGGTTCTAAAAAAGCTTTTGCAAAAGCTAGAGTCTAATGCAGAGTTGTCTAAACAAGTATCTCCAGCATTTGCTAAGCAAGCTACTGCGGTAACCAAAGTTGCAGAGATAAAGTCAGCCAACCCAGGTCTTAAGCGAGCTGCAGAAAGAAACGTTAAAAAAGCAAATGACTTTTATCAAAAAGCTCTGGTAGATGCTACCAACAAAGCTGGACAGATGCAGTCTCCATCCAAGAGAACATCTCGGTCTGGAGAAAACCTTGTAGCTGGACTTGAGCAAGGATTGGCAAGTGGTCAAGACGACATGGCCGCAGCAGGACAACAGCTAGCTTCAGCAGCATCTCAGCAAATATTCAACATGCCCGCAGGGCGCAGATCGACCACTAACCAAAACGCTTATGCAGCTGGTGTAAGGCAAAGGATGCAGGGGGCAGATGCCACTGGTCTAGGCCTAGTCTCATCTGGTGCAAAGCAGGGCAACGCCTATGACATGAAGACTAAAAAGCTTATAAAAGCTACTGGAGACTCTACCAGGTCTATGCAAGGAATGACATCTGGAATCATGCAGGCTTCTTTCGCATTTAGCAGCATATCAATGCTTACTAGCGGACTAGGCGGAGAAATGTCTGGTTTGCAAGATGCCGTGTTTGGAATATCAAATGCCATGTTTGCCCTCAGCGCCATCCTGCCACTAATCATAGCTCTCTATAAAAAGATGGCAGGCCAGATGGCTGGACAAAGCTTGCTTGACTTTGCAAAGGGCGGACCTGCTGCAATAAAGGCATCCATAGCAGGAGCTAAGGGCCTAGCTGGAGTAACCAAGGTATTCTCTGGCGGAGTAAAAAGCAGCTTCGGTAACCTCATTGCCGTAGGAGGCAGTTTGGGTGGGGTGCTAGGAAAGATCGTTCCCCTATTCTTAAAGTTTATTCCATTCCTAGGAGTAGCGCTAACCGCATTTGCTGCTTTCAAGATTGTCGGAGACATTCAAGAAAAGCAAAAGCAAAAAATTGAAGGTATGGGAAATGCAGCATTCGCAGCTGGTAAGAAGCTTGACTCAATAGTAGGACTGATAGGCTTTGCGGCAACGAGGTCTGTGGATAGAAGCAGTCAAATAAATTCGGTTCAAGGTCTAGAAACTGGAGGGTCCGCTAGGGCAGCTGCAATTAGAACCAGCGATGAGTTTGCAGACCTAAAGGACAAGTCTGCCAGTGACGGTGGCTTTAAAGAAGACATACAAAACATAAGAAATGCGACACGAGACCAAGCCGAGAGGGCTCTTAACGGCCTTGTAATAGAGCTTCTCGCACTATCTCCAGAGGGCACAGATCCAGCTAGGATTCAGGAGTTTGTTGCGGCTATCGCTTCCGAGGCTGGAAAGACAGGCATAGACCTGTCTATAGGATTAAAGTTTGATCCTAGGAATGAAGACACTTTTGACAACATACAAGCAGCTGCCGAGCAGTCTTTTGAAAAGGTAGTTTCTGATTACGAATCAACACTAAACCGCATAGCCGACTATAACCTAGATAACTATAACAGCTTTAACTTTGACGGGATGTCTGGCTCAACCAACATGGTTGGAGACCTTCAGGCCCTTGGCTCCGAGTATTCATCCTTCTTTGAGACCTTGAGCACAGGGTTTAGCTCTGGAACTATAAGTGCGGATGCCTATAGCGGTCTTGTGGGAGAGCTTCTGTCTAACGTAAACTCTTTAGGGCCTAGTGCTGGAACAGTGCTAGAAAAGATGTTTGCAAATATCGGAGTAGACAAGAAGCAGCTAGACGGCATAGATGACATTAACAATAAGCTTATACTGTTTGAAGCAATTCAAGCAGGGGTTAGCCTTAAGCCAATAGACTTTGAGATACTAGCTGCTGGAGACGACTTTAATTCATCCCTAGAAGATAGGGCTGCGCTACAGACAAAGATTATTGAGCTTGAAGTTAGACTGGGCAAAGCAATCGGAATAACTGCAGAAGCCTCCGCCGTTGACGTAGAGACTGAAAGACAAGAAGCCATTGCCCTTTCTACTGAAGCAATCACCGACCAGTTAACAGCAAATCAGGATATTGTAGACCTTTATCCAGATCTGCTAGAAGCATTGGGCAACGAAGAAGCAGCTCTTGCCGCAGTGACAGATGAAAAGACTAGGCAGCTTCTTATAGACGCAAAAGCACAGGACATAGCAGCTGGAACCACATCAAGCTATGACTCCGTTATTGCCTTGCTTAAAGACCTAGCAGCTTCTGAAGAAGATGTCAATGATGTCCGTGGACAAGCCGACATGAAGACTTACCTAGCCGACCTAGAAGAGCAGAACAGTGTCCTTTCGTGGCTGACCTCAAACGGTCAAAGCGTTTCAGACGCCCTAGACATAATTGGAAATAGCACGTTCTTGGCAGGCGCTAAAGCCGCCATGAGCGCAGAAGATTACGATATGTTTGTGGAAACTATGTCAGCTATCTTGGATCTAGAAAAGAAGATTAGAGCACCTTCTGGCGGCAACCAGCAGTCTCCATTCCAAAAAGCAATAGAAGGCCTTAAAGAAGAAAGGCAGCAGCTACAGGAAACCAACTCTGCTTACAATAAGCTCCGCCAGCAAGGCTTTAGCATAACTCAAGCCTTTGAGTCCGCCAAAGACTCTGCACTTGCTGCTGCAATAGCTACAACCAAGGTTGGAACAAAGTCTTGGGAAAGGCTTGTGGGCCTCTTAAAGCAGGTAGATACGCTGGCTCGCAGTAATGCAATTAAGGGTTTGCTAAAAGAGCAAGCAGCAGCTAGAGAACTCAATAGCGCTTTCGTAAACGTAGCTCAAACTCTTGGTAAGATGGGGTATGAGGCAGACCAGATCGAGGGCATTCTGTCCAACCCAGCCCTAGCACAAGAATTCATTAAAGACCTAGAAGACGGTCAGATAAATGCAAGGCTTCTCAGAGACTACCTTAACGGTATAGAGAAGGACAAGAAGATAAGTCTAAAGATACAGCTTTCAACCCCAGAAGGAATACAGAGCGAGTTTGACAACTTGTATGGACAAGCAATGGAGTCCTTCGGCATCAGGCGTGACAGGGTAGATGACGACTTCCAAGACAGAGTAAAGAGTGCACAAGATGCTGTAGATTCCACAAATGATGCTATCGAAAAGACTCAAAAGTCAATAGACAGCATACAGACCACTATCGACGACAAGCAACGCGACATTGAAATGAGCATTAGCAGGCCAGTTGAAGCTCTACAGAAAGAAATATCTGACCTACAGAGATCTCTTGAGCTAAGCACTGACAGGCCAATGTCTGCACTTCAAGATGAGTCCTCGGTGCTATCTAATGACCTGACAATAATTGATAAGCTGACTGAGTCCATAAACAATAAGTATGAGGATCAAGCCGCAGCTCTGGACAAGGTTCTCTCAATAAACCAGCAACTAGCAGACGAGCAAAGCTCCCAGCTTGACATAGCTGACGCCCTTAGCCAGGGAGACATCGCTGGCGCGGCACGTGCGGCTAAAGAACTTAAGGATAAGCAGTCTGCTCAAAGAGCTGAAGATGCTAGGAATAAGCTAGCTACGGCACAAGAGCGAGAGATTGAAAGCCTAAAGACAGCTTCTGGTTTAACCAGGGTACAGGTTGAAGAGAGGCAGTATGAAATCTCTCAGGCAGTGTTCGCACTTGAGCAGCAGAAAAAAGCAACCGAAGCTGAGATTCTTTCAATCCAAGACCAGATCTATGCGTATGAGCAGCTCAGGGAAGTTAAGCTAGCTGAGATAATTGGACTAGAAGACCAGATATATGCAATACAAAGTGTGCAGCTTTTCCAGCAACAGAAGAAGCTAGAAGAGCAAGAGTATGTTTTAGAAGCACTAGACAAAGAAAAGCAGCTAAGACTAGACGCTATTGCTCTAGAGGAAGAGGCATATAACGATGCCAAGCTAGCCTTTGACGAAGCCATGCAGCGTGGTAAAGACTATGTGCAAATGCTAATAGACGCAATGGCATTACTTCAAAAGCTTACTGGAATGAAGGCTCCAACGACCGAGGGCAGCGGATTGGATAAGGCTGCCACTTCAGTCTTCCGTGCGGATGGCGTAACGGTTCTAGACAGAGACACAGCAGCAGCTTCTTCTATAGCTGCAGTTAAGTCGGGCCAGGCGGCTTCTCCTCTAGACTTTGCAAACCAGGTTAGAGACACTGTGCTTGCTAATCGTGCTTCCGTTAGGGGTGGAGATATCTCTGCAGCTCAAAAGGCCGCACTAACCAAGCAAAACATTCAGCTGATGCAGTCAACAGGACTCAAGTTTGCTATGGGTGGTATGGTTCCAAAATACGCTATGGGCGGAATGGTTCCGAAATACTTTGCTTCTGGTGGATATGCAATGGGCACAGACACAGTACCAGCAATGCTTACTCCAGGAGAGTTCGTAGTTAAGAAGTATGCGGTAGAGAGTTTCGGAACTGAAAACCTAAAGGCTATAAATAACGGAACATATGCAGGCGAATCAGTGTATAATTATAGTGTAAACGTAAGCGTAAAATCAGATGCTAACCCAGACCAGATTGCTAGATCAGTTATGACTCAGATTAAGCAGATTGACTCACAAAGAATTAGGAGCAACAAGTTCTAATGGCAACAAAAGACTATCTTTTAGGACGCCAGGGATCCCGTGGTAGGCCACAGGGAATGCTCCTTGCCGACAATCCTGGAACCCTAGTTAATGGTTTCTATGTGCCAGACGGGCTTGAAGTAGGAACAGCAACGGCGGAGTCAGACACTACACTATTAAATCAATTTATAATTCTATCCGATGATAATCGTGCTCCAGTCAGTATCAACACTGAAAGAATAGAGCAGAGACAAAGAACTATTAATGGAAGAATGCGCTCATACCATATTGCAGACAAGATAACAATAAGCACATCTTGGACACTGCTACCATCCAGGGCATACAACACCCTAGCTGGCTTCACTGAGGCAGGAGGGGTATCTCCATACAAGGGTACTACCGCAGAGTTTACTACAGATGGTGGAGCTGGGGGTGTAGAAATATTAGATTGGTACAACAATCACCAAGGGTCGTTCTGGGTATACCTGGCTTATGACAACTACAAGAATTTTGGAGACGATGCAGCAGCCTTTAGCAATATGAATAAGTATAATGAAATTGTAGAAGTCTTCTTTGCAGACTTTAATTACAGCGTTGAAAAGCGTGGGACAAGCACCTTTGATTTTTGGAACATATCTCTATCTCTGGAAGAGGCATAATGTTTCAAAATGACATTCTTAAAGAGCACCTAGAAACTTCTTCAGTAGTAAAGGCCCAGTCTGAGGTAATAGCAGAATGGAACATGAACATTGCAGAAAACATTTCCTATATCGGCAACTACAGATACAGGCCACTCGAAAGAATAACTCTAACCCCAGCAAATCAAAGTGTTTATTCTGCCCTACCAAATAACTTTAGCGAATACGACGAAGGTAATTTTTATACTGGAGCCACAGATGCAGACGTAGTCATTGACGGAGGGTACGATAACAACGAGCTACCACTAACATTCGTATCCAGTAAAGACAAAGAAAAGTTATTGTTTTCACTAGAGTCATGCTTTAACAAATTTAGGCCAAGGTCTGGAATATCTAAGCTAAGGTATTTCTCAGACAGGTACACGTTTCACTCTAATCCAGACCAGGCTAAAAGACCTAGGTACTACATGGCACACAAGGATGACCAGTTCAAGTATTGGACATCTTATAGGACAGACTCTGGAGTGGAGCGAGGAATAGCCAGCCAGCCATACCAGTCCGACTACTACATCGACGACACAGCTCCATTTGTTATATACAAAGACCCAGTGCCAGCAAACAGGGTAGTCGTAAAGATGCAAACAAATGTTGGTAGCGTAGATCTGGGTCCATTCTCCAACCTATCATCAGCATTTAGCGATCCGTTCTATGGGTATGCAAACCAGACTACACCCGTTAAATGGAAGATCCAATACCTTTACAATGACAACTGGATAGATGCTGTATCTTTTACTCAGAACTCTGTAAGGTCGGATGGAACTGCAATTATTGGTGCCGACGGTTACGTTGAGATTTCTTATGGTTTGATTGTGCCAGAGCAATACTCGAACATATTTTTAAAGGCTAGTGATCTTACTTCAGCAACGCTGCTTCCACAAGATACTTTTACAGGAAATGCTTACCTTGTAAGGTCCTCAGCAACTGACGTGGGTACTTATTATATCTGGACAGGGACATCTTACGAAAGCTTTATTCCAGCATATGGATGGAAGTTGTCCGAGGATTCAGATAGCCAGAATCCAAACTTCGTAACTGTGCTATCAGGTCCAGCATCTTACGTAGAGCCAGCAACTGGCGAAACAAAAAACACAGAGTTTCAGTACATCTCTGGACTAAGAGTTGCCGTAGATACCATGAATGTGCAAGACTCAACCTTTGACCTAATCGAGCTATCGCCAAGACTAACCGTAGATCTTTCTGAAAAGGTAACAAGATTTAAGGTTTCCAAAAACGCATCAGACCTTGGAATTAGCGGAATGCCCGTAGGTCAGCTACTCGCCTCAACGGGGTCTCTAGATCTTTTCGACTACGATCAATCGTTTAGTGCAGCAAATAGCGACAGCATAATCTCATCATTTGTCGGTAGAAGCTTTCAGATAAAGCTATATGAAAAGATATACGTAGACAACGTGGCATTGTCAGTACCCATAAAGGTTGTGTACTCAGATGGGTTCCCAGCAATTGGAACAAACGATAGGTCTGTGTCTATACAGCTAAGAGACTTATTCTTTTATTTTGAGTCCCTGACTGCCCCTCAGCTTCTCATACCGAATGCATCAGTTAGTTATGCCACATCTCTGCTCCTTGACTCCATTGGTTTTTCTAATTATAAGTTCTTAAAAGCACCAGACGAGTCAGAAAATATTATTCCATTCTTTTATGTTGGACCAGATAAGACGATAGCGGAAGTGCTGAACGACATAGCTGTCTCAACACAAACATCTATGTTCTTTGACGAGTACAACAACTTCATCATGATGAGCAAAGACTACATGATGCCGTTAGAGACAACCAGGACAACCGACACGACACTTCGTGGAACCAAGGACTCCTCACGCTCAGCAGTTTATAGCAACCAAGCAACCAATATTAAATTGGCAAATATTGAAGAGATAACCTCGCAAGACAACCAGGTTTACAATGATGGAAAGATAAATTACACGTCTAGGTATCTACAGAAATCTGTTGGATCAATTAAGCAAGCTTCTCTATTAGACCAGGATAGATTTTGGATTTACAGGCCAGCGCTATTGTGGGAGGTAGCTGGGACAGAGCTAACAAAGTCTCAAAACGATCAGACTGGAGCCCAGTCTAGCTATGTGCTATCAGCCATACCACTAAACTCAGACCTGGCATCCAGTGTCCCAGAGGTAGTAAACAGGGTGGTTACAAACAATGTCATTGACTTCGGAGAGGGTGTCTATTGGCTTGCTAGGCATTCTGGTTATTTTTATGCTAACGGAGAAGTTATAAAGTATGACGCTACTCAGTTCAATGTATCTGGAATTGGAAATGTGTGGGTATCAAGCTCTCAAGAGTATCAAAAGTATTTTGCAAATATCCCATTTAATGGAAAGATGTATCCAACTGGATTAATTAGGATATACTCAGAGCCAAGCTATGAAGATATAGATGGCGTTACATACCTTTCAAATGGCGCTGTGGCCAGGCACGGTAGGGGACAGTTCGGAACAGAAATAACAAACCACGCAGCTGGTATAGACCCGTACTGGTATGACAACAACAATGTGCGTGGATGCTCAATGGAGTCGCAGTACTTATTCTCAAGAACTGCAGTGCCATCTACAGAAGTAGGCACAGCAGGGGTAGATAATGAGCTTGCAAAAAAGACAACCAGAAATGGAATAATTAGAAACTTCCTTAGCAGCTCATACATAAATGAGACGACCATCAATAGCCTTTACTCTACTCAAAAGGGATCTGTGCAGTCCTCAGCCCTGATACTGAATGGACCAAAGTTTGCTACCACAGAGTCCCCAGTAGATTTTATATCATACGTTCATAAGCCATTAGACAATAAGTTTAAGCACTTTGGAACCAGAATGCGAATCATAGGCAAGATTGAGAATAACGAAAATCGTGGTCAAACTCCAGTGGGCAGTTCAACATACTATGAGGTTGCTGGTTCAACACCAGAAAAGAATATAAACGTCGGTGGTGCATCTGGAGGCCTAGCCTTAATGGTAAACCCAGAAACCAATAACGGTTACTACTTTGAGATAATCTCATTAACAGACATAGACGTTAATGATTTTGGATCAGACCTAGAGCTATTCAACATTGTGTTTTATAAAATAACTAAAGAGGTTGGTACAGATAAAGCAATCCCAGTAAAGCTGTGGAGTGGCATCTCAAGCATAATAGCAGACTCTGGAAGCTTTGTAGGGCAAGAGAGGGTTGTCGGAGAGTCAAACCCAACTGTTTATGACCTTGCGGTAGAGTATGAAGATATAGGATCGTCCAGAAGGTTCTATCTCTATATAAATAATAATCTTATTTCGTCGGTAGATGATGAAAATCCACTACCTATATATAACAACATGGGCATATTCGTACGTGGTTCAGCTAGGTGTATGTTCGAAAACATATATGCCGTAGCAAACAACTACAGCCAGAACACTGCCTTTGCTGTAAACACAACCATCAGCTCTATCTTCGGAGATGATGAGATAACTGTAAACGAATCCTTTAGAAAATATTCTATGAGTGGAATGGTTAAGCAGACACACCTTGCTGGAATCAGCCCATCTGAGCCACCAAGGTACGACCTTTACTTCGAAGAGTTTGGAACAATTATGAGGGAGGCTTCATACTTTAACGTAAGGTATGACAAGGCTTACCCAGCACTGTCGGCACAGCTGGCTCCTACCTACAACGGACTAAAGGGGTATACGGTATCTGGTTTTATGGCTGGAGCCTACGGGGCAGAGTTCTTAATATTCAATGCTACAGACACGGCTCTTAGCCTAGATGAATCAAGCGGAAATTACCTAAGGATTCAGGGGGTTACTTTTACGCAAGAGTCACAAAAGGAATACTCTGTTGACGAGTACTTTACCAAGAAGAGCGATTTCTCAAATGTTTCATTTTCTTCTACAAGTACAATATCCTCTCCTTCTGTTGCCAAGCAGCAGTACCAGGACATAAAATTTAGTCGCCTTACTTATGGCAAAAAAGATTTTTCTTTAGAGGCTCCCTACATTCAAACACAAGACGATGCCAATAACCTGATGGGGTGGATGATATCAAAAATAATGAAGCCTAGGAAGTCTGTTGGCATAAAGATATTTGGAATGCCAACACTACAGCTGGGAGACATCGTTAAGGTTGATTATCTAAACAATGAGGGCATATCAGAAACTGGTGACCCAGATACCAGGTTCGTAGTTTATAGTATTGAATACGAGAGATCAGATAAAGGACCATCAATGGTCGCATATGTTAGTGAGGTTTTGTAATGGTAGATGCAACCCCGAACATTCCAGTTCCTTACTCAAACACAGCAGATGCAAACATTAAGATAGCGTCCCCAGACATAGTCCTGATAACTAATGAGGCTTTGCCAATAGAGCTAATGGCAAAGCTAACCTTTGAAAACATTGGCGGAAAAGAAATACTAAACATTGCTAGGCACGATACAATCAATGGACAGAATATAATTTACCAACCGATAGCTAACCTTGCAGAGATAAACCTAAAGTATAACCCGCTAAACATTCTTGCACTACAGAATACCGCAGACAGGCTATTTAGGAGCTTCTCTATAGAGCTTGGAGACCATGTTCCAATTGTAGGCAACGGTGAGAGTGGAGGTCACATATATCTAGACCCAAACACTGGCGATATCGTCGTAGATCTGATAAACTTAGACCCTGAGTATGAGGTAGAGATCCAAGTTCTATCTGCTGGAGATATCTTAGGTGATACAATATATCCATCGGGACTATCTTAAATCAAGTGAAAAAATAAGGGAATTATGATAACAAATACTGGTAAGAACATTTTGGCAAAGTATCTAGTTGGCCAAGCTCCAGCCTACGCTTCGTACATTGCAGTTGGTTGTGGACCTCAGGCGGTGGATAGGGACTTGGGCGACTTTGGCGATTACTCAGCAAAAGAGTCTCTTGACTTTGAGATGTTCCGCTCACCAATAATTTCTCGTGGGTATGTAAAAGAAGGCGGAATAGATAAGATAGTTCTAACCGCAGAGTTGCCAACTGAAGAAAGGTATGAGATTACAGAGGTTGGAGTGTTCTCTGCAGGATCAAACCCCTCTGCTACGACCACAGATAGCAGACTCTTGTATGGGTTTACCCAAACTGAAAACTGGGAATACCACTCCGCAGAATTAGCCCAAGCAATTTCCTCAATATACACGCCTCTTGATGGAGATGCAAATGACGATGTTATTATTGGAGAGTATGACCTCGACCTCGATGGAACTCTAGAGGACTACCCAGTATTTCAAACAAACGCGGACAACAGAATATTTACGTCAAGCGAGAGGGTCGCTCGCAATGAGCGTTGCAGATTCTTAAATAACATCATGATGATACGTGGAGACATGTCAGACATCTCTTCTGACGCCGCTGGTAGGCTAACTGTGGATTCTGGAAACCATGTCCACCTTAATGGTATTAGTGTCGGATCTTTTGACAAGCAGTCCCCAGCAGATGAAATTAGGTTTGCATTTTCTTTGGTAAACAAAGATGGCCAAACAGCTGCAGTCCCAGATGAGGTTCGTATTATCCTAGAGTTTGCGTCTGGCGAGGGAGCAACGCTAGCGGATTACGATTATGCCAGAATGGAGATGACCCTAGAAAATGGGACTGGCACAGGCCAGTATGACTTTTCAGAAAACAGATACTTCGTATTGTCTAGCCAGCTCCAGCAATTGTTTAAGAGTGCCGACTTTTCTTGGAACGCAATGACGCTTAGCAAGATATACCTGTCTGTCATCGACGGAGGAGTACCCTCAGATCAGTACTACATAGCCGTCGATGCTATTAGAATTGAAAATCTAACAACGAAAAACCCCCTTTATGGACTCACGGGATACTCTGTTATAAAGAGTGTGGATGCCCTGCCACTCGTAAAAGTAGCAAACACCACAAACTATATGGAGTTTAGATTTGCAGTTGGGATAGACTAATGGCAGATAACGGAATCAAAAAAGCAAGAATTACAAGCAGTTCGCTGCCAGATATTATTTCTGGACTAGAGGGCTATCTTGTCAGGTACAGGGTCGTTTCCGAAGACCGAAATAGGCTATCTCATTGGTCTCCAATTGTTTTGGTTCAGCCAGAATACGATTTTGTTGTAGGGACGACCTCTATAGGAAACTCTCCTGGCTCAGGACACATCAATCTTATTTGGGATCCAGTAAGAATTGAAAAAGACGGAGCACTCATAAGAAATGAAACAGAGTATGATGTTTGGCTAAAATGGGATACTGGTGACGGTGGAGACTGGATTTACGGTAAAAGGGTGGTTGGAAATTCTTCAATCTTCATAATACCAAGCACTTATTTTGTTGGAGGGGTGGATCAGCTAACTGCCCCAACTAGCTTTAATGCCGAGGTATACCTAAAGGGGTCTCCAATATCAAGAGCCTCAGACTACTTGCTAGCATATACTGCTGGACCAGAAGCAATTTAAGTGATATAATAGGAGAACTATGGCAATTATTCCACTACCAGAACGAGGTCAACCACTTGACCTAACTTACATTTATCAGATCGCTAATGCGATTAACAATATCTCTACGCAGGTATCATCATCCACTTACAGGTATGTCACCATTGACACGCCATCAAATGGAAAGGAAAGCCTTAACGCATCCGAGACTAGAATGATAGCAGCACACAAAGAGGTAGTAAACAATACAACAGTGAGCGCTGGCAATGAGAAGTCCTTTGAGTACTCAATCGAGCCAGAGCTAAAGTATCCTCCAGTAGTCACTGCCACGCCAGTAAACATTGGGGACACCTCAGCTGGCAAAAACGTTAGCGTTGTTTTGAAAAGCGTTACAACGTCACGCATTGAGGGCGTTGTTAGATTCAACTCAAGCGGTGATGCATCCGTTGCTGTCAACCTAATAATTCTTGGTGTACCAAACCAGTAGTCTATATGTCCAGTAATCCAAAACGAGGTTATAGAACTCGTGAAGAGTATAACGAAGCTGCCGTGATACCTGGTAACAAAAAGGTGTGGTTCTTAAATGGAGATCTTGTAAGATCTCATCATATAAATAGAGCTAACGGAATTATGTCTGTTTATAATATAATTCAAGACAGAATAGAAAGCTGCCTCGTCAGTGATTTTAAAAAGAATCGTGAGAGAGCGTATACGGTTGGTCAAACGGCAGATCTTGTTAATAGACACAAGAAGTATATACCAGACCTTGTTAAGAGAGGGGTCATCGTAAAAGCTACTGGATCTCAAAAAGGCGGTATGACTGGGTGGCAAGTAAGAAGTTATTATTCCGAGTCGCAAGTTAAAGATATTCGTGATACACTAGCATCCTACTCTATGGGGAGACCAAGAGCAGACAAGTTAATAACAAACAATATAACTCCTACAACTCAGGAGTTGACCAGACGTATGGGTGATGGAATGTTAGCTTATACTAGAACAGAAGATGGCAGATTTATTCCTATCTGGTCAGAAAGCATTTAAAAATTATTTCTTTGCACTTGTAATATTCTATTTTTTGTGGTATCTTATAAGTAAAGAAGTTCGAGAGAGGACATGATGGGTATGGAAAACGATAGCACTACAGTAAAGGTTGGTTTGGGGTACACCCTCAACCTGGGAAACTTTCAGTCACTACGTATTGACCTAGGGATTGAAGATAGTAAGCGAGACGGTGAGAATACCGCAGAAGCCTTTGAACGCATTTACAGTTTTGTCGAGGCAAAGCTATCTGAAAAGGTCAATGAGGCAACCAGCGAGCTAGAAGGAAAATAATGGCAGACCGCAAGGAGAGGTTTTCCTTGCTCAGTCGCTACAGTAAGCTGCATACTGCACGGTATGAGCAAAGACCTCAAATCAATTTAAACGTTGAGCAGTGGGCTTCAGACGCCCTAATTGAATCGTACACTTTACAATACTGCTACGATCTGCTAGAATATTATTTCGAAGCAGCACAAAATCCGACCTGGAAATATTTTGCAAACTACGCACAGAACTTGGTTGACAAGCGTGACCAGTACGAGCAAGATATCAATGAGAGACAGCAGCGAAGAGCTGCAGCGAAGAAGTGGTTAAGTGAGTAATACAGAAGCAAAACTAATATCGGCAGTGCTTGATGATAAGCAGGTACACGTTCTTCTACAAGCCAACGTGGATAACCTTCTGAGAACCCATAAGGATGTCTGGGAGTTCATTAGGCTATACTCCGAGAACAATGGCTCTGTTCCACCAACATCTCTTGTGATAGACAAGTTTAGAGATTTCCAGCCAGTCCAAGGTATTGGTGCAACCAAGCACCATCTAGAAGAGCTTCAGGCAGAGTACCTTAATGATAGTATTAAGGATATGCTTCGTGACGCTGCATCGGATGTTCAGAATGGAAACTCAACTGCAGCACTAGAAAAGCTCATAGGTCAAACAGCAGAGCTTAAAAAGAATACCTCAGCCATCCGCGACATTGACGCCACAGACCTTGACTCAGCAATTGCCTACTATGAGAATGCAAAGCTGCAGGCAGAGCTAGGGTCTATGGGTATTAAGACTGGGATGCCAGGATTTGATGACTACCTGCCAGCAGGAATTATGCCAGGACAGCTTGGCGTATTTCTAGCCTATCCAGGTATTGGTAAGTCATGGCTTTCTCTATACTTTGCAGTTCAAGCTTGGAAGCAAGGCAAGACACCTATGATCGTAAGCCTTGAGATGAGTGAGACAGAGGTTCGTAACCGTGTGTTTGCCATTATGGGTGAGGGTCTTTTCTCGCACCGCAAGCTGAGCTCAGGGCAGGTAGAGATTGATGACCTAAAGAAGTGGCACGCATCCAAGGTTCAAGGAAAGCCAGAGTTTCACATCATTTCCAATGACTCTGGAGGAGAGGTAACTCCAGCGGTACTCCGTGGAAAGATTGACCAGTATAAGCCAGACTTCGTAATTGTTGATTACTTGCAGCTAATGTCTCCAAACCAGAAGTCAGATAATGAGACTGTTAGAATGAAGAACCTTTCTCGTGAACTAAAGCTTATGGCTATCTCCGAGGAAGTTCCAATTATAGCCATATCCTCAGCGACTCCAGATGACGTTACAAAGCTAGATACAGTACCAACACTAGGACAGACAGCATGGAGCCGTCAGATCGCTTACGACGCCGACTGGGTACTTGCTCTGGGTAGAGCAGCTAACTCGGACATCATCGAGTGTGTATTTAGAAAGAACCGTAACGGTTTTATGGGAGAATTCTTAATCCAAGCCGACTTTGACAAGGGTTGGTACAAGTACAAGGACTATGAAAACAGTTAAACAATATTCAGATTATATTGCTTATTATTCAGATAACTAGTATAATAGGAAGATGAACAGCCTTCATCATAAGCCAGTAAAAAGGTTTTATCTAGACGGCGACATCTACGACGATGCCGCTATACCTAGACTTAAAATCGAATACGTCAAGTTACTAATGCTTGAGATGAAACTTTCTGGGTATGTTGTTAGGGTTGACATAGACCCAGACTTCACAATAAAATATAACAGCGAAAAAGAAATATTCGAATTTAAATTATCATTATATGCAGTATACGTAGGCAAGAGGAAGAGCGAATGGATAGCAGGGGTAGACGGGACAACGGTCATATATACACCGCAGAGCAGATCAAAAGAGTTCTCACAGGAAGTGGTTTAACTATAGAGGGTGAGATTGACCTTGACTTTCTATTGTTCTGCCCATTCCACCCAAACCATCGCACACCAGCTGGAGAAGTTGACAAGTCAAAGGGAACGTTCTTTTGCTTTTCTTGTCACAAGGTTGCCGACATAAATGAATTAGTTATGCACGTAACTGGAAGGACCTACTTCGAGTCAGCCAGATTTATAAAGTCCAAAGAAGTTCCTTCAAATCTATCAGATGAGATTACTAAGGCTCTCGTGGAAGTCCCAGAGTACGTACCATTTGACGAGCTGCTAATTAAAAGGCTTAGCTCAGATGCCCTGGCATCTCCAAGAGCAATGAGATACTACAGCGGTCGGCAGATTACAGAAGAGTCTGTCAAAAAGTTTTCCCTAGGATTCTCAGAGAAGCAAGACATGATTACCATACCAGTACACGCACCTAACGGGCTGCCAGTTGGATTTGTCGGTAGGTCAATCGAGGGTAAAGACTTCAAGAATACACCAAAGCTCCCCAAAGGTAAGACTCTGTTTAACCTGCATAGAGTAAAGACATCCAGCAAGGTTTATGTAGTAGAGTCATCCTTTGATGCGATTAGGCTAGACCAATGCGGATTCCCTGCAGTAGCTACCCTTGGCTCTAACGTATCTAATATGCAAACAGATCTTCTTCAAAAATACTTCAATGAAATTATTGTCATTGCAGATAACGATGAAGCAGGTGGCAACATGAAAGACAGGATAATTAAAAAGCTTGGCTCTCGTGTTTCCGTAATACAGCTAGACAAGAAATACAAAGACATTGGTGACATGGAGGACAGCGAAATAAAAAAGTTAAGCGTTTCGTTTGACAACTCTATAGCCGCCATGCTAAAATAATACAACAATAATAAATACAGGAGAAAAAAATGAGCGTAATCAAAGGGCTAAAAGATATCAACGCATTACTTGATAAGCCAAAATTCGAATCAAATGGTCCAAAAGTTCGCTGGCTAAAGCTAGTAGACGGACAGGCAGCAAAAATCAGGTTTGTAGAAGAACTTGACACAGACTCTGCACACTACGCAGAAGACCGTGGTCTTTCGGTAGTTATCGCAGAGCACACAAATCCAAAGGACTACAAGCGTAAGGCTGCTTGTACCCAGGAGTCAGAGGGTCGCTGCTTCGGTTGCGAGATGTCACGTAAGGAGCCAAAGGCTGGCTGGAGAGCACGCCTACGCTTCTACTGTAACGTTCTGGCAGATGACGGTCTAGAAGACCCTTACATCGCAGTATGGTCACAGGGAGTTAGCAAGCAGTCTGCATTCAACACAATTCGTGAGTATGCACTAGAGACTGGTAGCGTATCAAACCTAGGCTGGAAGCTAAAGCGTAACGGCCAGGGAACCGAGACTAACTACACCTTGATTCCTACAAGCCCAGACTCTGAGCCATTTACATGGGCAGAGCATGAGCTACACAACCTAGAAAAGGTTGTTCGTGAAGTGCCTTACCCAGAGCAGGAAGCATTCTTCTTCGGGTTCGACACACCAACTTCTGTAACCTCTACCAACATTGACTGGTAGGGACTAACTAGATGACATATGTTGGCTTACACGTTCACACACACTACTCACTGTTTGATGGCATTGCCACACCACAGGAGTATGTAGATCGTGCCCAGGAACTGGGTATGCCTGCTGTTGCAATTACAGACCACGGTTCTCTCTCTGGTCACAGAGAGTTTTACCGTTATGCAAAAGAGAAGGGCATTAAGCCAATACTTGGCGTAGAAGGCTATATTACACAGGACCGCTTCGATAAGCGTGCCAATGATGTAAGGGATGGTCTGCTAGACCTGGTTTATAACCATATAGTTATTCTTGCCAAGAACAAGGTCGGACTAGAGAACCTCAACAGGCTAAATGAAATTGCTTGGACTGAGGGGTTCTTTAAGAAGCCACGTATTGACTACGAGGTGCTAGAGAAATACTCAGAGGGGCTTATAGTCCTATCTGGGTGTCTCTCTGGTGCCTTGGCAAAAGCTATAGAGGCAGAAGAGCTTGCAGAAGCCAAGCGTATTATTGAATGGCACAAGCGTGTATTTGGAGATGACTACTATATTGAGGTCATGCCACACAATCCTGCAGAAGTAAACAAGCAGTTGCTTGCCCTTGCAGATGAATACAGCGTAACCCCAGTCGTAACACCAGACTGCCACCACTCTGATGCTGGACAGAAAGAAATCCAGGAACTTAAACTTATCCTTAACTCTTACGCTAATAAGATTGAGAAGGATGCTACTTACGAGAAGTCTCTTAAGAAAGACAATCTTATGGATCGTCTAGACTACCTATACGGTGAGAGGCAAATTAGCTTTGCAAAGTTTGACATCCACCTACTTTCAGATGAAGAGATGCACGCCGCTATGGAGTCCCAGGGCATTAGTCGAGATGACATGTACGAGGCCACCATTGCAATTGCTGGTAAGGTACAAGACTACGATATCCAAGACCACCTAGACCTTCTTCCAGTACAGTATAAAGACCCCGATGGTGAGCTTCTAGAGCTTGCAATCCAGGGATTAAAAGACCGCTCAGTCCACACAGACGAGTATCTAGCAAGATTAGATGAAGAGCTAACTGTTATTAAGAACAAGAACTTTGGACCATACTTCCTCGTAGTACGCTCGATGATCCATTGGGCAAAAAAAGAGGGAATCATGGTAGGCCCAGGACGTGGATCTGCTGCAGGCTCATTGCTTTGCTACGCCTTAGGCATCACAGACATTGACCCCATAGTGCATGGACTCCTGTTCTTCAGATTTATCAATCCCGACAGAGATGATTTCCCAGACATTGATACAGACATCCAGGATACTCGTCGTGAAGAAGTAAAAGACTATCTAGTTAGACAGTATAAGCACGTAGCTTCTATTGCTACATTCTTGCAGTTTAAAGATAAGGGTGTGGTCCGAGACATCGCTCGAGTACTGCACATACCTCTAACTGACGTAAACAAGGTACTAAAGGTCATCGACACATGGGACGACTACTGCTATTCAAAGCAGGCAGCCTGGTTCCGTGAGAAGTACCCAGAGATTGAGTCTTATGGAGATCAGCTCCGTGGTAGAATTCGTGGTACTGGTATTCACGCAGCTGGAGTAGTTACATCTAAACAGCCTATCTTCAAGTTTGCTCCAATGGAAACTAGGACATCTCCAGGAAACAAAGAGCGAATCCCAGTAGTTGCGGTAGACATGACCGAAGCAGAAAAGATTGGCCTTATTAAGATTGATGCACTTGGTCTTAAGACCCTTAGTGTTCTTAAAGACACACTAACCATTGTACAGCAACGTGAGGGCAAGAAAATTGACCTGCTATCTGTAGACATGGAAGACTCCAAAGTCTACCAGATGCTCTCTGACGGCTTTACAAAGGGTGTTTTTCAGTGTGAAGCTGCACCATATACAAACCTATTGGTTAGGATGGGCGTAAAAAACTTTGCAGAGCTAGCTGCCTCTAACGCTCTTGTACGACCAGGTGCTGCTAACACCATTGGCAAGGATTATATTGCTAGAAAACATGGTAAGCAGAACATCAGATACCACCACCAGGTTATGAAAGCATTTACTGAAGAGACTTATGGATGTATTCTATACCAGGAACAGGTCATGCAGGCCTGTACAGAACTTGGCGGAATGTCAATGTCAGAGGCCGATAAGGTACGTAAGATCATTGGAAAGAAGAAGGATGCCAAAGAGTTCGACGTCTTTAAGGAAAGATTCGTGACTGGTGCTTCAAGGTTCCTCACCCCGAATGTGGCTACTGACCTCTGGCACGACTTCGAGGCTCACGCAGGGTACTCTTTTAACAAGTCGCACGCTGTTGCGTACTCTACTCTTTCATACTGGACGGCATGGCTAAAGACATACTATCCTCTAGAGTTCATGTACTCCATTCTAAAGAATGAAAAGGACAAAGATGCTCGCACAGAGTATCTAATTGAGGCAAAGCGTATGGGGATTAGCATTAAGCTACCACACATTAATGATTCAGACATGGACTTCAAGATCGAGGGCAAGGGCATTCGCTTTGGTCTAACGGGAATTAAGTTTATATCTGACAACATTGCCAACAAGCTTCTGGCTGCAAGACCTTTTGCATCCTACAAGAACATTGAAGAATTTGTGTTTGAGAAGGGTAGCGGAGTCAATAGCAGATCCTTACAAGCACTAAGAGTCATTGGTGCAGCAACGTTCCCAGACAACCCTAGGAATGATGATGAGATACGAGAGAACCTTTACGAATTTCTAAATCTACCAGAGTTCAATATATCTGTTCCACAGCACTACCACGCATTTATGAATGACGTGGAAGAGTTTGAGGAAAAGGGTGCCTTTATCCTGATGGGCATGGTTAAGAACATTAAGCGTGGACAGGGATGGTCCAGGGTAGAGATCCTAGATAAGACAGGCAGCGTAAGCATCTTCGATGACGAGCAAACTACTATTGAGACTGGCAGGACATACATCCTACTATGTAGCGATAACAGGATAGTAAACGCTATCCCAGTTGACCAAGTCGGAAAGCAGGAGTCGTCATTAATTAAATACTTAAACTACAAGACTCTTCCCTTCAAGGATGATGAGCTTTATGTAGTATCGTTCAAGCCAAGGATGACAAAGGCTGGAAAGAAGATGGCAACGCTAACACTAGCAGACTCCTCAAGGAGCTTGCTGCCAGTTACGGTGTTCCCAACCGCATTCCCTAAAGCTTATATGAAGATTAAAGAGGGTAGCTCATACGGCTTCTCTCTAGGTAAAACAAAAGATGGAACTATTATATTGGAGGATGTAATTGACAACGATTGATGAGGCTTTAGCAATGCTAGATCCAAAGATTAGAAAACGCTTAGGACCAGCTGTGGGCATTAAAACAGAGTTTCAGGCTACACCCAGTCCAGGCTTAAACGCTGCTTTAGGCGGTGGCTTCCCCTATGGAAGGCAGGTTCTTCTGTGGGGTAGCAAGTCCAGTGCAAAGTCTTCTCTTTGCCTACAGACAATTGGCTTGGCTCAAAAAGAAGGCAAGCTTTGTGCTTGGGTAGATGCAGAGATGTCCTACGATCAGGAGTGGGCAGAGAAGCTAGGGGTAGATACCTCACAGCTAATCTACTCAGAAGCAAGAAGCGTTAACGACATGGTAGATGTAGTTGTAGCACTACTACACGCAGGCGTAGACATGATTGTAATTGACAGCATTAGCTCGCTTCTACCAGCGGTATACTTTGAAAAAGACTCTACAGAGCTAAAGGACCTAGATAGGACCAAGCAAATTGGTGCAGAGTCTAAAGACCTTAAGCACGCATGGATGATGATAAACTATGCCAACAACCAGGAGAAGCCAGCACTGATCGTAGCTATCTCCCAGGCACGTAACAACATCACTGCAATGTACACGCAGTCTGTGCCTACTGGTGGCAATGCTACGCAGTTCTTCTCATCAACTATCGTAAAGCTGTTCTCGTCTTCGTCTGACAACAATGCAGTAAAGCGTAAGATTAAAGTTGGAGACAAGCTCATAGAGCAGAAGGTCGGACGACGAGTACGTTGGGAAGTCCAAAACTCTAAGACCTCTGCACCAGGCGAGTCGGGAGAATACGACTTCATGTTCAAGGGTGACTTGACAGGCATAGACATTATCGGAGATCTTGTAGATACAGCAGAGATGATGGGGTATGTAGAGAGAACTGGTGCATGGTATATCCTACCAGATGGAAGTAAGATCCAGGGCAGGGATTCATTCGTTACTCATGTACGTGAAAATGCAGAACTACAAGAAAGTCTTAGGGCAAAACTAAATGGCGAATAAATACTCGTTGTACGGTGGAAAATTTCCTTGCCATACTTGTAAGGAAGTTGTTCCAAGCATTAGATTCTATCCTGAGAAAAAAGAAGTTACCTGGATGTGTGGACAAAAGCACGTATCCATGGTATCCTTAGTTATCACAAAAAAGAAAAAGAAAGACTATGAGCGAGAGATCAGAGACTAGTCGTCTTGGTGCGAAAGCTATAAAGAATAGCGGTCGTGGCATAAAAAAGGGCGATGCTACCTGGAAAAACTTTACTGTTGACTTCAAGGAGTATCCTAAGGGGTTTACCGTAAACCAGGATAACTGGGCAAAAGCCACTACCGATGCCATGAAAAACAAAAACGATCCAGCAATCGTAGTGGTGCTTGGAGAAAACAACATAAAGACTAGACTGGCAATCATCGAACTGAGTTTGTTAGAACAACTAATAGAGGGAAACCAAGAATAATGAAGACACTATATTTAGATATTGAGACTACACCAATCAAGGCTTATGTCTGGGGACTGTGGGATCAGAACGTTAGTATAGACCAGATCATTGAACCAACAGAAATGCTTTGCTTTGGTGCAAGGTGGGGTACTAGCAAGAAGGTCATCTTTAAGTCAGTACACCATGACGGCAAGAAGGCTATGCTAGAAGAGCTACACAAGCTAATGGAAGAGGCAGATGTCCTTGTAGGCTGGAACTCAGCAGCGTTTGACCACAAGCACATCAACCGAGAGTTCCTGGAAAACGGCATGCTGCCACCATCAACTCCAACCAAAGACCTAGACCTAATGACTATTGTTAAGGCTAACTTTAGGTTCCCATCTAACAAGCTAGACTATGTAGCACAGACACTTGGGGTTGGCTCTAAGGTCAAGCACTCTGGATTCAAGCTGTGGATTAGGTGTATGGAGGGCGACCCAAAGGCTTGGGTAGAGATGAAGAAGTACCAGATTCAAGACGTCAATCTACTCATTGACCTCTACGATGTACTGCTACCATGGTTTGTTGGCAAGGCCAGCGTTAGTAGCAAGGACAGGCAAAGTATTGTAAACGGCGAGTTCGTGGTATAATATAGTGATGGAACAAGAAGTAAAAGAAGAGAAGACAACACTAGAGATGGTAAATGGTCTTGCAGAGATCTCAGATTTCATGCAGGACGAAGAGCTTACGCAGGCATTAACTATGATTGCAAAGCTTATCGTAAGGCCAGACATTCCAATTCAGGTAGCAACTCTTGAGATTGTTCGATTGCAAGCAATTGCCGCCAAGATGTCCTTTAAGGCAACTTGGATGACAAACGTAGATAAGGGAGATAGGGCGAGAAAGAATATTTATTACACTGCAGCTGAGTCAATTAAAGACTTAGTAGCAGCTCTTAAATACATCACTCGTTAATATAATATGGCAAAAAGTCTATTAAGCGAAATAATGCTAAAGTCAGTAAAAAAGAAGTCTTTTCTAGACACAGACCAGCTGATAGAAAAGATTAGGACTGGCTATACCGTTAAGCGTGTGGCAAGGCACCAGCAGAAGAAGTCCTTTGCTCCAAGCACAGTCGCTTATAGTCATGGGGAATGCCCCAGGTACTGGTACTTGGCGTTTGACGGTGCAACCTTTGAAGACAATGCGGATGCATATGGCGGAGCCAATATGAACGCAGGAACTAAGGCTCACGAGCGTATCCAGGAAGCTATGGGTAACGTAGACGATTTCCTAGTTGACTCAGAATTTAAGATTACAAGCGAGGACCCCCCAATTATGGGGTACGGCGATGTCATCTTAAACTGGGAAGGCCAGGATCTTCTTGGTGAGATCAAGACAATGCCAATGGAAGCATTTGAGTACCGCAAGGCTGCAGGCAAGCCAGCAAAGTATCACATAATCCAGTTACTTATTTATATGAAGATTCTAAATAAGAAGCAAGCTGTTCTTATTTATGAAAACAAAAACAATCACGAACTACTGATTATACCAGTAGAGATCAACGATTATTATGAACGGTGGGTAAACCAGACATTTGATTGGATGAGGACAGTAAGAAAGGCTTGGGTCGACAGGACCCTGCCTGAGAAAAACTACAGGTCTAACTCTAAGATTTGCAAGACATGCCCACTAAGGGCAACTTGTGATTTGGCTGGCAAGGGAGACGTAAAGATACTATCTCTGGAGCCAATAGATGAAGAACAAGCATTGTAAATGGTGTGACCAAGGTTTTGAAACAAGCATATCCTATCAGATATATTGCTCAGCCGAGTGTCGAGAAGGTGCCACTAAAGAGAAGATTGCAGAGAAATACGCCATTAAAAGGCGACGCAAGCTTCAGACAAAGGATAGGCGTTGCAACTCTTGCGGATCCAAGCTGTCTGCCTATAATGATGAAACGCTGTGTCAAAATTGCCTGGTAGACCCAAAAGAGGTGTCTAGAGCTATAAAGGACATTAAGGGATTGTCTAATGGTAAACCTCTCGAAGATTAACCCCCGACCAGAAAAGATATGCTCTATTGATGCTAGCACCAATAGCTTAGCTTTTGCCATCTTTCATGGAGAGAAGCTACACTCTTTTGGAAAGATAAATTTCTCTGGTTCAAATACCTACAACAAGGTATCCGACTCTGCTCGTAAATGCGTGTCCTTCTTTGATAAGATAAAGAAAGATGTTGATGCAATAGTTATTGAGCATACAGTATATCTCAATAGCCCAAAGACAGCAGCTGACCTTGCATTGGTGCAGGGTTCACTGCTTGGTGCAGCATCTCAAAACGGTATCAGGATAGCTGGCTCAATTAATCCAATTGCATGGCAGACATTTATAGGCAACGGTAAGCTAACCAAAGATGAAAAGCTTAAGATAAGAGAAGGCACTCCAGGCAAGTCGGATTCATGGTACAAGAATTATGAGCGAGAGTTTAGAAAACTTAGAACAATAAGTGTTACCAATATCAATTATGATATAAACAATCACGATAACGACATAGCCGATGCCATTGGCGTTGGTCATTATGCTATCAATAACTGGGGAAAGGTTGACAAGTAGTATGCCATCTGTTAAACTATATACATCAGAGTTATGGTTAAAGAAAAGATTTCACGTGGACAAGAAGACACCTGCCGAAATAGCAAAAGAATGTGGAACAAGCGTAGAGACCATATATGTTTATTTGGCTAAGTTTGGACTAAGAAAGTCGAGAAGATGAGAATCTTAAAGCACTTCGTAAAGGTTGCAGGGTATCATGTAAAAAGAATTACCTGCAAGCACACGGACTCGCACGAGGCCTCCTGTCCGTTTACAGGATATACTTACACAACATGCATTAATTGCGGAACAAGAATTGCAATAAAGGAGACAGATGTCCAGGCGTAAAAAAGTAGTGATAGCCCCTAGTCACTTTGTGACAGTTCCTTACATGGAAGTCAATGGCTTCAGCATTGAGGCTGGAGATATTATAAAGGTCAAGGGCGAGTATGGAACTAAGTTTAAGTTTGTAGGCATAACTACTAATGAGCTAACAGGATCTTATTGGGTAGACTGCTTTGAAATTTTCAGGGGTAAGGCTCAGCAATTCCGTGCATTCAAGGAAGACCGCATTAAGAGAATCCCACAAAAGGGAAAGAGGGCCAAGCGTGTCGTTTGAAGACTTAACAGTTGAGCACCTAGATGTCGTAAACAAGGTTGTCGAAAAGTATCTAGCTGGAACACCAGAAACCCAGATTTCTAAGGAGCTATCCCTTCCTAGGCAGAAGGTCGTATCATACATCAATGAGTGGCGAGCAATGGCATCTGATAATGCTGCCATCCGTGCAAGAGCCAAGGAAGCACTAGTAGGTGCAGACACACACTACAGCAAGCTAATACAAAAAGCTTATGAAGTAATAGATGAGGCTACCACCACCTCAAACCTAAATGCAAAGACTTCTGGCATTAAGTTGGTAATGGACCTAGAACGAACTAGAATTGATATGCTTCAGAAGGCTGGTCTTCTAGAGAACAAAGAGCTTGCAGAAGAGATGATGGCAATCGAAGACCGACAGGATACGTTGATAGGTATCCTAAAAGACATTGCCTCTGAGCACCCAGAGATACGTGATGAGATTCTACGCAGGCTTTCTTCTGCTACTAAGCCAGGGGAAACCGTTACAATCGTAAGTGGTGAATAATGTTTGATGATTTCTTAGAGGCACTAGAGGACACTCCTTTTGCAGAGATACCAGTCGATGCTAAAACATTTGTAGAAGGCGAAGACTATCTGGGCCAACCACCCCTATCCGATGTTCAGTACGATATCGTAGAGGCCATGAGCCAGATATACAGGGAGGCCGACCTAATTCGGCTAATGGGCTCTGTGGAAGGTTCTAGATATTTTAAGAAGTATACTAAAAATGAGATAATCCTACAGCTTGGCAAGGGTAGCGGTAAAGACTTTACATCCACTGTAGCCTGCAGCTACATTGTTTACAAGCTTCTGTGCCTAAAGGACCCAGCTAGATACTTCGGCAAGCCACCTGGCGATGCTATCGACATTATTAACGTTGCTATTAACGCACAGCAGGCTAAGAATGTTTTCTTTAAAGGCTTTAAGTCAAAGATTGAAAGATCCCCGTGGTTTCAGGGAAAGTATTACGCAAAGGCAGACAGCATTGAGTTCGATCATTCAATAACAGTTTACTCTGGTCACTCTGAGCGTGAGTCACACGAGGGCCTAAACCTAATCCTAGCAGTACTGGATGAGATCTCTGGCTTTGCTCAAGAAGTTAATACTGGAAACGACCAAGGCAAGACCGCCGACAATATCTACAAAGCCTTTCGTGCCTCTGTAGATTCTCGTTTCCCCGACCTAGGCAAGGTAGCTCTACTATCCTTCCCGCGTTTTCCAGGAGACTTTATATCTCAGCGGTACGATGACGTAATAGCAGACAAAGAAGTAATCACAAAGACCCATAAGTTTATAATGAACCCAGATCTTCCAGAAGATGCTATCGGAAATAGCTTAGAGATTAGCTGGGACGAAGACACCATTCTTAATTACAAGTTCCCAGGAATGTTTGCTCTAAAGAGACCCACTTGGGTGGTAAACCCTACTCGTAAGGTTGACGACTTTAAGCTAGCTTTCTATACGGACATTGGAGATGCCATGCAGCGCTTTGCGTGCGTTCCAACATTCTCGTCTGACGCCTTCTTTAAGCAAAGGGACAAGGTCCAGAATGCCATGAGCATTAGAAACCCACTAGACACCTTTAGAAGATTTGAAGAAACGTTTACCCCAGATCCAGATAAGATTTACTACGTACACGCTGACCTTGCCCAACGACACGACAAGTGTGCTGTTGCAATAGCCCACGTAGATAAGTGGGTAAACATTCAGGTTATAAAAGATTATGAGCAGGTTGCTCCCATAGTGGTTGTTGATGCAGTCGCTTGGTGGGAGCCTAAGGTTGAAGGGCCAGTGGATCTCTCAGAGGTTAAGCAGTGGATTCAAAACTTGCGTAGAATTGGGTTTAACATTGGAATGGTCTCCTTTGATCGCTGGCAGTCGTTTGACATTCAGAATGAGCTAAAGGCTGTGGGCATGAGAACCGAAACGGTATCTGTTGCAAAGAAGCACTACGAGGACATGGCTATGCTTATCTATGAAGAGCGTCTTGTGATGCCGACAATTGACCTATTGTTTGAGGAACTAACCGAGCTCAAGATCATGAAGGGCAACAGAGTGGACCACCCCAGAAAGTCGTCCAAAGACCTTGCTGACGCTGTTTGTGGTTCTATCTATGGAGCCATTTCTCATACTCCAAGAAACACTAACCAGGAGATTGATATTCATACATTTAGGGATAGGCCAAAAACCCAACAAGAGGTTGCGGATATGCCAAACAATGTGATAAACTATAGACCACCTCAAAAAGAAATTGATGAATATTTGGGGCAGTTTAAGACAATCTAGAACAAAGAGAGGTATAATTAATGTCCATAGATATTGTTTACTTCTCGAATCATTCTGGCAATACTAAGAGATTTGTGGAGAAGTTAGATGGAAATTGTATTCGGATTCCTATTAGGGATAGCGATATTGGGCAGCGCTTTGTGGGTAACGAGTATGTACTTTTTGTACCTACTTATGGTGGGGGTAGTGAAAAGTCTGCAATCCCCAGACAGGTTCGACGTTTTCTAAACGTACCTGAAAATAGAGCTTTGCTACGTGGTGTAGTAGGGTTTGGAAACACCAACTTTGGTGAGCACTTTTGCAAGGCGGCAGACCTGGTCTCCCGTAAAACAGGTGTTCCAGTAATTGCCAAGGTAGAGATATTTGGAACACCAGAAGATGTAGAACGAGTTAAAGGACGGTTGAAACTACTATATGGAACAGAATAAGATAAGCTATCATGAGCTAAACGCCATGCTAAATATGTACGACGAGAACAATCAAATTCAATTTGGAAAAGACAAAGAGGCAGCTAAGGCATACTTCCTAGACCACGTAAATCAGAACACCGTTTTCTTTCACACACTAGAAGAGAAGCTAGAATACCTTGTTGAAAATGAATACTACGACAAGACCATCCTGGATCAGTACTCCCCAGAGGACACCAAGGATCTATTCAAGCACGCTTATTCTTATAAGTTTAGATTCCCAACCTTTGTTGGGGCATACAAGTTCTATACTCAGTATGCACTAAAGAACTTTGCTGGAGACCGTTACCTAGAGCGATTCGAAGATCGCGTCGTAATGAATGGGCTAATGCTAGGTCGTGGCAATAAGCAACACGCACAAGACGTCATTGATGAGATTATTACTAATCGCTTCCAGCCAGCCACACCAACCTTCTTAAATGCAGGCAAGGCCCAGCGTGGGGAGTATGTAAGCTGTTTCCTACTTCGTGTAGAAGATAACATGGAATCCATTGCCCGAGCCGTTACATCTTCACTGCAGCTCTCTAAGCGTGGTGGTGGAGTAGGGCTTAATCTAACAAACGTACGTGAGCTTGGAGCACCAATTAAGCAGATTCAGAATCAATCATCTGGCATTATTCCAGTAATGAAGATGCTAGAGGACGCCTTCTCCTATGCAAACCAGCTTGGTGCTCGTCAGGGTGCAGGCGCGGTTTACCTAAATGCCCACCACCCAGACATCATGAGGTTCCTAGATACAAAGAAAGAAAACGCAGACGAGAAGACCAGGATTAAAACACTATCAATCGGTGTAGTAATCCCAGACGTAACCCTAGAGCTTGCTAAGAACAACGAAGAGATGTACCTATTCTCGCCATATGACGTAGAGCGTGTATACGGGGTTCCAATGTCAGACATCTCCGTAACAGAGAAGTACGCAGAGATGGTCGACGATTCTCGTATCAAGAAGACGAAGATAAAAGCTCGTGACCTATTCCAGAGAATAGCGGAGCTTCAGTTTGAGTCGGGGTATCCTTACATTGTATACGAAGACACAGTCAATAACTCTAATCCAATTGAGGGACGTATCAATATGTCCAACCTTTGCTCTGAGATCCTACAGGTAAATACTCCTACCACTTATAACAATGACATGAGCTACAAAGACATTGGTAAGGATATCTCATGTAACCTAGGATCATTAAACATCTCTAAGGCTATGGAGTCCCCAGACTTTGGTAAGACTATCGAGGTAGCCATTCGCTCTCTAAGTGCAGTTTCAGACCTATCCTACATTGACTCAGTTATGTCAGTAGCCGAGGGTAACAGGAAGTCTAGAGCCATTGGCCTAGGACAAATGAACCTGCATGGTTACTTTGGCAAAGAAAGAATGTACTACGGTGACGAGGAGTCTCTAGACTTCACTAACATCTACTTCCTGACTGTCTTATACCATGCCCTACGTGCATCCAACAAGCTGGCCATTGAGTCGAAGTCACCCTTTGATAACTTCAATAACTCTAAGTATGCAGACGGCTCCTTCTTTGACAAGTACACTTCACAGAAGTGGGAGCCAGCTACGGAGAAGGTTGCTCAAATATTCAAGGACGCTAAGATTAAGCTTCCAAAGAAGAAAGACTGGGAAGAGCTGAAGGCTTCCGTAATGGAACATGGTCTATACAACCAGAACCTACAGGCTGTTCCTCCTACTGGATCTATTAGCTACATCAATAACAGTACAAGTTCTATTCACCCAATTGCTGCTCAGATTGAAATCCGAAAAGAAGGGTTAATGGGCCGCGTTTACTACCCAGCTCCAGGACTAACTAATGATAACCGCGAGTTCTTCCAGGATGCTTATGAGATTGGTCCAGAAAAAGTTGTAGATGTGTATGCAGCAGCACAGCAACACATTGACCAGGGAATGTCTTTGACGCTATTCTTTAAGGACACAGCCTCAACTCGTGACGTAAACAAGGCACAGATTTACGCATGGAAAAAGGGTATTAAAACAATTTACTATATCCGCATTCGTCAAGATGCGCTAGAAGGAACCGAGATTGAGGGGTGCGTATCATGTCAGCTATAACAAGACCAGTTAACTGGAATAAGATTGAAGACCAAGTAGACTTGGATGTATGGAATAGGCTAACTCAGAATTTCTGGTTGCCAGAGAAGGTGCCCATTTCCAATGACATTCAGTCCTGGAGCACTCTGAGGCCAGAGGAGCAGCAGCTAACGATGCGTGTATTTACTGGACTCACCATGCTAGACACGATTCAGGGCACAGTTGGGTCCATGAGCATCCTGCCAGACGCTAGGACACAGCACGAGGAGGCTGTCATCACCAACATAGCGTTCATGGAGTCGGTACATGCAAAGAGTTACTCTAGCGTGTTCTCCACTCTATGTTCTACTAATGATATCGATGATGCATTCCGTTGGTCAGAAGACAACCCTTACCTTCAAAAGAAGGCTGAGATCATTCTGGACAACTACCATGGAGATGATCCACTAAAGCGTAAGATTGCTTCTACACTGCTAGAGTCGTTCCTGTTCTATTCAGGGTTCTACCTACCAATGTACTGGTCTTCCAGGGCAAAGCTGACTAACACTGCTGATCTAATTAGACTTATCATTAGAGATGAAGCAGTACACGGCTACTATATCGGGTACAAGTTCCAGCTAGCATACAACGAGTCATCTGTAGAACGACAGGAAGAGCTAAAGACTTTTGCTTACGAGCTTATGATGGAGCTTTATGAGAACGAAATCAAATATACAGCCGATCTTTATGATACAATTGGTCTGACAGAGGATGTAAAGAAATTCCTCCACTACAATGCCAATAAAGCACTTATGAATTTGGGATTTGAAGCACTATTTCCTAAAGACACGACAAATGTTAGTGCGGCTATACTAGCTGCCCTATCTCCTAACGCTGATGAGAACCACGACTTCTTCTCAGGCTCTGGCTCCTCTTACGTAATTGGTAAGCACGAAGCTACAGAGGATGAGGATTGGGACTTTTAATTAAATAAGTTGAAGAAAGAGGGGGGCATGGCTTAGGCTGTGTCCCCCTTTTTAATACATAAACCCTAGTATAATAGTATAAGGACACTTCCAGCTACCCCATACTAGGAGGATGAAATTAAAACGTCACTCCGTGCTGTTGCAGCACTTTCATTGGCATTCTTGCCTATATTTGGCGTGCTCGAACCAGCCCACGCTGTAGACAGTATTGTTGTAACATCCCTAGAAGACGATGGAACAGATGGTACTCTTAGGTGGGCCATTGCAGAATCAAACGCTGGACTTACATTTGACAAGATTACCTTTGGAGTTAGCGGTACAATAAACTTAGCATCTAGTTTACCAGGGATTACCCGTAATGTTACCATAGAGGGGCCAGGAGAAGCAGCACTAACCATCGACGGAGGAGATCTATATTCGGGATTGGTTCTTCAGGGCAAGAACATGACCATAGGTGGCTTAACTTTTAGCAACATGTACAATTCTAGTGGGCAGTCAGGATCTGCTATTTGGCTGGTAAGGGGAACAGTATACGTTAATAACGTTACGGTTACATCAAGTACAACAGCCATTGCTACGAAAGAAGGTGGGTCATACATATACATAAACTATGGAACGTTCACAGGAAACACCACCGCACTATTCTCTAATCATGGTGGCACCCCAACTACCCCATCTGAAGATGACAACGCCTACGACAACAGAATTCACGTCTCTAATTCACTCTTTGAAAACAACAACACAGCGGTATACGGTGAAAGAACAATACTAATAGACAGCTCTGCCTTTAACAATAACAGCACAGCATTCTTAATGCGTGGTCTTAATAAGCATAGGGTAGTTAACTCCACATTTAGTGGCAACAGCGTTGGTGTTAATGTTTCATCTTATTGGCCCAACTTCCCTGGATATTTGTCCTCACCATACATAAACACAATCATAACGGGAAACACCTTTGCTGACAATACAACGGCAATTAGTCTTAATGCTAGGCACAACAACATCTATACACAGGTTGGTTCTAGTGTATCCAATAACATTTGGGATGAGGCTGGAACATTTATATATTCAAGCGAAGGTTCCTCTGCATTTACCGACGGCTTAGACGCACGTGAGGGTGCAGAGTATTACGCTATAAACAATACATCTAGTGTCCCACCACCACCAGAGCCATCAATATCTGCACCAACTAATCTTTCTGTAACTGTTAATCAGGATGGATCCGTAAGTCTAACTTGGGACGCATCAGTAGTTAATGAGACTGCATATCTTAACTACTACGTAATAGCCTGGAACACTGCAGATTCTGGATGGGCAATCACAACCACAAATACCTATGGCACTATCTCAGCCTCAAACTTTGAGAATACTGGCGGATTTGATACTGAGTACCTATTTAAGATTCGTGCAGATGACAATGACAATAGGATTTATGTATGGTCAGAGCCAGTAACAAACATAATGGTTTCAGTTACTGGACCTTCCGAAGAAGAGCTAGCCCAGGCCGAAGCAGACAGGTTAGCTGCAGAAGAACAGGCAGCAGCAGACCAAGCAGCCGCAGACCAAGCGGCAGCGGATCAACAAGCAGCAGAAGACCAAGCTGCAGAAGAACAAGCAGCAGCAGACAAGAAGGCTGCAGAAGACCAAGCGGCAGCAGATCAGGCAGCGGCAGATCAAGCCGAGGCAGATAGACAGGCCGCAGCCCAGGCAGAAGCAGACAGGCAGGCAGCAGCACAAGCAGCTGCAGATGCAGAGGCAGCTAGGCAAGCAGCTATAAAAGCTGAAGAGGATAGGGTAGCAGCCGCTAAGGCTGCAGAAGAAGAGGCCGCTAGACAGAAGGCAATCGCTGATGCCAAGGCAGAGGCAGATAGAATTGCTGCAGAAAAAGCAGCAGCAGAAGAAGTGGCTAGGCTTGAGGCGGTAGCCAAGGCCAAAGCAGATGCAGCCGCAGCTCTAGCAGTTGTACAAGCAAAAGCCAAGGCAGACGCAGAAGCAAAAGTCAAAGCAGACGCAGCAGCTAAGGCAGAAGCAGACAGAATTGCACTGGCAAAGGCAGAAGCAGACGCTAAAGCTAAAGCCACCGCTGATGCAAAAGCAAAGGCAGATGCATTAGCTAAGGCTGAAGAAGATGCAAGAATAAAGGCCGAGCTAGACGCCAAGCTAAAAGTAGAAGCGGAGGCTAAGGAAGAAGGCAAGGTAGCCGTAGAACTTAAGCAACCACTTGAGGCGAAAGAAGTAAAGA
>Ga0209192_10000168_pt1 | contig 75307 bp, 60 predicted proteins | sample ArcticOcean_MG_C_11_FD_187433 | JGI IMG/M metagenome (GOLD analysis project Ga0209192, IMG submission 187433) | Marine microbial communities from western Arctic Ocean - ArcticOcean_MG_CB2_154 (SPAdes) (version 2) | ecosystem: Environmental > Aquatic > Marine > Oceanic | place: Arctic Ocean... | reverse complement strand
CCGCATCCTCAACCGCATCATCAACCGCATCATCAACCATGACACTGTTATAGAAAATCCAACAGAACAACAGAATGAACAAGAAATAGATCACGGAAAACGCCGCAGCAGGACCAAGGTCAAATTGCCCTACCGCCATGGTCGCTAAATACTGACTCAAAAAGGTTGTGGCATTACCTGGGCCACCGCCGGTGAGCACGAAAGGCTCGGTATAAATCATAAAGCTGTCCATGAGCCGTAATAACACAGCAATCACCAATACACCGCCAAGTCTGGGCATTTCAACATAACGAAACACCTGCCATTTGCTGGCGCCATCTAACTCTGCCGCTTGGTAATACGCTGGTGGTACTGAAGTTAATCCGGCGAAGGCAAGCAATGCCACTAATGAGGTCCAATGCCACACGTCCATTGCAATCAAGGTGAGCCAAGCATGAGTAGGGTTAGAGGTGTAATTAAAGGCCAAACCCAATTCGTTCAAACCCACGCCAAGCAAGCCAATATCTGAACGTGCGTAAATTTGCCAAATAGTCCCCACCACGTTCCAAGGAATGAGCAGTGGTACCGCTAGTAATATCAGCAAAAACGAAGTCCAAGCACCACTCTTTGGCAGCCCTCTAGCCACCAATATGCCCAAAGGTATTTCAATGGCCAGCACACTTAGGCTAAACAATACCTGGCGTCCAAAGGCCTCAATGAAGCGCGGGTCTTGTAAGGTTTCGCGATACCAATCTAAGCCCACGTAAAATCGGCTGTTGAAGTCTAAAATATCTTGGACGGAATAATTTACCACCGTCATTAAAGGGATAACTGCACTGAATGAGACAATGAGCAACACAGGCAGAACGCCCAACCATGCACGATTATTATAGGGTTTATTCAGAGCCATTATTCTTCACCAGCATTTGCGGAGTCGTCTAAATCGTCAGGCGAACTGCTGTGGGTATAATGTGTGGCCAAGTATTGTTCATCACAAAAGCTCACAAATCGATCTACCACCACCACAACGTCACTGCCAGCAGCAGCATTAATTGGACCACGAACTTTAAGTTCACCAACGTCACATAAGACCGCAGTAATACCTACCGGGGCGCCACCTTGGGTGCCTAAAATTTGGCAATGCGTCACCCTGCCCGGCCAATGTACAGCCGATGAAGTGTGCTGCCTTGAAGCATTTTCTAGTCGCGCCCACTCGGGCCTAAAGCCGAGGCGCTGAGCAGATTCATGCACACCATTGCCGGTATACATTTGCGTCGACGCTGCCACATCTATGGCAACAAAGTTCATCCCGGGACTGCCAATAAAGTAGCCAACAAACTCATGGGCAGGCCGCTCATATACTTCTTGTGGCGATGCGGTGTGCAAAATTTTTCCATCCGCCATAACGGCAACCCGATCGGCAAAGGTTAGGGCTTCGGTCTGATCATGGGTAACATAAATCATGGTCACCCCGAGCTCTTGTTGCAGGCGTTTCAGGCTCTGGCGTAACACCCATTTGGTGCGTGGTTCTACCGCAGTTAAAGGTTCATCTAATAAAACCACCGAAACATCTGGGCGCATTAACGCGCGGCCAATGGCCACCAACTGCTTTTGAAAGAGTGACAGAGTTTTTGGCTTACGCTTGAGCAGGTTTTCAATGCCTAACTCGCCAGCAATTTTTGCTACGCGAGACTGTATATCGGCAGCCGAAAATCCATTAACGGCCTTTCTTGCGCGCAACGGAAAAGCCAGGTTATCTGCAATGGTTAACGACTCGTAAAGCACAGGAAACTGAAATACTTGGGCCAGGTTACGCTGACTCCCGGACCGAGTAGATACATCTACCCCATCAAATAATATTCTGCCGGTTGTGGGCACCAGTAGGCCCGAAAGCAAGTTCAGCAACGTGGTTTTACCGGCACCCGAGGCGCCCAATAAGGCAAAAGCCTCGCTGTCCTTGATCTCCACAGAAAGCGGCAGCAAAGTTGGCTCCGGCGCACCTGGGTAGGCAAAGCCTAACTCATCGAGAATGATATTCGCCATGCTATTGCCCACCGAAGGCAAGAATGTCGCGCTTACGAGCGGCAACCAGTAGATCTTGCCCTTGGTTGAAACTGAGCATGCCCGGACTGCGCACCACCCATGAAGGTTGATCTACCGATCGATGATCTGAGGCCTGTAATAAGCCGTGAACAAAGGTTTCATCGCCACTGGTTTCCAGCGCAGAAACTTGCAGGTCAAAGCCCAGGCATTCTTCCGCGTTGAACTCGCTCTTATCAACAAAAAATAAATGTTCGGGTCTAACACCCCCCCGTTTGGATACATCACTGGCAGCCTGGCTTTGCTGAGCAAATGCCTGGTCAGTGAGAGAGGACCAAGGAAACGTGTTGATACCGGGGTCGCTCATTAAATTGGCCGCAGCGAAAGTATTGGGTTTTTGATAGACAGACAAAGGTGCACCGGCTTGCAGCTTGCTACCACCATTTAGCAACAGCAAATCATCTCCCAGCGTGAACGCATCCTTGGGGTCTGTGGTGGTATAAATAACCGTGGTGTCGCTGTCATCCAACAGGCTACGCAGCTCTAACGCCAAGGCTTCGCGCAGCTTATAATCTAAGTTCACCAGTGGCTCATCTAACAGCAGCACCTGGGCTTCTTTGGCCAAGGCACGAGCAATGGCCAAGCGCTGTTGCTGGCCACCTGATAATTCGTTTGGCATACGCTGGAGTAACTCACCCAAGCCAAGTTTTTCTGCGAGTTCCACTACGCGACTTTGGGTATAAACCTTATCTCGACCTGCAGCCACCATAGGTGACGCAATATTTTGCGCAACCGACCAATTTGGATAGTTAACAAAGGCTTGAAAAACCACGGCCACCGAGCGCTTTTGGGGACTGAGTTTATCCAACGACTCGTTGTTCAATAACAGCTCGCCGACAGCTTGGGTAGATAAGCCGGCAATAAGTCGACACAAATTGGTTTTGCCAGCTTGGTTACGTCCGAGTACCACAGTCATTCCACCGGGCAAAAAGTCATGGTCAAAGCCACAATCAAGCCCGGGGTTGAGGTGTACATTTTGAATACGCAGCATAGCCTAACCGAAAAGAATAACCGGGCAGATGCTACAGCAAATCACCGCCCAACAGACCCCTCTTGGAGAGAAAAGTCACCGGCAAGAGGTAGTGCGGAAGAAAACCTCCCCGATAGGCCGAGAGCAAATCTTCATCTGATCGATTGCCCTGATTGCCTTGACTCTCTTGATATAGGAGAGATAAAACGGCATCGTCGTGCCGGCAACATAAAAACAAGAATATTAAAAACCAAAGTCTTACAAAAAGCCTTACAAAAAAAGTCTTACAAAAAGTCTTACAAAAAAAGAGGGAGCACCCACATGTCTGCAACCGGACAATGCCTATGCGGCGAAATCAAATATAGTTTAGACAACCCACCAGCAATGACTGGTGTCTGCCACTGCAAAAACTGCCAGCGCCAAGCGGGTTCAGCCTTTTCAACATTGGCTGGCGTACCGGTCCCTGAGTTCCACATCACCCAAGGGCAACCCAAGATTTATAAGGACGCTGACACGGACAGCGGCGATGCAGTTGAGCGCTTTTTCTGCGGTAACTGTGGTTCGCCTATTTATTCCAAGGTGCCAAGCCAAACTGAGATGATTTACTTAAAGACGGGCACGTTAGATGACACGTCAGACTTCGCCCCGCAATTTCACGTGTGGAGTGACAGTAAGCAAAATTGGGTGGAGTTAGCCGAGGGTGTGCCGGCCATGCCGAAAAACCCGGGCTAAGAAGCCCTCAATCCATCTCTGTATGAAGAGCATACAGAGGCCTAAACATCGGCCAAATGTTATTTCATTTGGCCCTTAAGCAGGTTCAGCAACTTATCCCCATAGGGCGGGCGTAAACCCAACATTTCTGCCGGATTAAATTTAGCCTGCTGGTATACCGCTTTGGTATGACTGAAAGCACGAAAACCATCTTCACCATGATAAGAACCCGTACCTGACGGGCCTACACCACCAAAGGGTAGGTTCTCTTGAGATATATGCATCAATACGTCATTCAGCGTCACACCGCCTGAGGTGGTTTCGCCCAAAACCTGATCCACTTCTTTTTGGTCATTACCGAAGTAATACATGCCTAAGGGGCGATCGTGAGCATTCACATAGGCAATTGTTTCGTCCATGTGTTCATAAGATTTAACGGGCATCACTGGGCCAAAAATTTCTTCCTGCATAACCGCTGAATCTTCTGGTGGGTTAATCAACAGCGTCGGCGCAATCTTATTGGTCGGCTGCTGACGAAAATCCTCACCAGCAGGATTAATCTCAACCACCTCAACACCTGCGTCCTTGGCCTCATTAACATATTGATTAATGCGATCAAAATGGCGGTCGTTGACGATTGAAGTGTAATCAGGGTTATCGACCAGTGTTGGGTACATTTTGGCGACAGATTTTTTGCTCGATTCAACAAACTCACCCATGCGCTCGGAAGGCACAAATACGTAGTCTGGCGCCAAACAAATTTGTCCGGCATTGAGCATTTTACCTGCCATTAAAGCATCCGTTGTGGCGGCCATGGGAGCAGTGCGAGATATCACTACAGGAGACTTGCCCCCTAGCTCTAAGGTCACAGGTACCAAGTTAGCTGCGGCCGCACGCATAACATGCTTGGCAACGGACGTAGCGCCAGTGAACAGCAGGTGATCGAAAGCAAGGCCAGAGAAGTTAGCGCCTGTTTCAGGGCCGCCGGTGATCACCGCAATTTCATCTGCGTCAAACTCTTGGGCAATAGCCTCAGCCATTGCCTTAGAGGTCTCCGGCGTATACTCGCTGGGTTTAATCATGCAGCGATTACCCGCAGCCAAAATGCCGGCCAAAGGCGTGAAAGTTAAATTCACTGGGAAATTCCAAGGGCTAATAACCCCCACAACGCCTAAAGGCTGATATTCAACCCAAGCCTTGGCGCCCAGCAAAGCCAGTATGCCTGGCGTTACTTTGCGCTTTTCCTTCTTCTGCCAGCCGGCAAGGTGTTTTTGCGCGTGCCGAATGGGGCCAATGGCAGAGGCAATATCGGTGAATATGGACTGATGTTCACTGCGATGACCAAAGTCGGCAGACATAGCCTCGACAAATACTTTTTGATTGTTTTTCAACACGTTGACAGCACGTTCAAGGCGGTCATTTCGCAGTGCAGTAGAAACCACTCCGTCTGCCAAATAAGCTTGTTTTTGGCGCTGTAAAATATCCTGCATTTGGTCTGCAGACATATCACCGGTCATGGTCCCAGATTGGGAAATCGATTCACTCATAACACCACCCCTCGTTTATTTAATTTAGTAAGACTGCGCTCTGTTTTAAGCTGCAAATCTGTTGTGTCAAAAACCTCTAGCTTATTGCCGGCGCATCCGTTGCAACATATTCATCACGCAGCGTTCGCTTCAGTACTTTGCCTGTGGCGTTGCGTGGCAAGGCCTGAATAAATTCAACGCTTGCGGGTACTTTGAACTTCGCTAACTTACCCAGACAGTGGCCAATCACCTCATCTGCTGATAACTGCATATCTGGCTTGAGCACCAATACTGCTTTACCAGTTTCGCCCCAACGATCGTCTGGCACACCAATAATGGCAGCCTCAGCAACTTGGGGTAATTGGTATAGCACGTTTTCCACTTCTGCTGGGTATACGTTTTCGCCACCAGAAATGTACATATCCTTCCAGCGATCAACGATGTAAATGAACCCTTCGTCGTCAAAGCGGGCCGCATCGCCGGTCTTCAACCAGCCATCCACAAAAGCATCTTTAGTGGCTTCGGGTTTGTTCCAATAGCCTGGCGTAATATTAGGACCTCGGATAAGCAATTCACCCACCTCGCCCCAAGGCAACTCTGCGCCCTCGTCGTCGATAATCTTAACTTCAGTGTGCAGCAGGGGCTTACCCGCTGAACCAATTTTACGCAGTACATCCGCTGCATCTAAGCAAGTGCCGCCTGGACTGGTTTCAGTCATACCCCAACCTTGGATTAAGGATACGCCGCGGTCGATCCAGCCTGAAAGAATGGCTTCGGCGCAAGGCGCCCCGCCGACACCTGCCGTCTGTAAGCGACTGAGATCAGTGGACTCAAAATCAGGGTGCTGCATCATAAATTGATAGGGCGCGGGCACGCCAAAGAAGTGGGTCACGCCTAGTTTGGCATCACCAATAATAGACAACGCACGACCCGGTTCAAATTCACGCATCAGCAAAACTTGACCGCCAGCGTGAATAATGGGGTTGGCGTAACAGTTCATGCCACCTGTGTGAAACAAAGGCAAAATCACCAGTTGCACTGTGTTGGAATTGACCCCAGCAGGCATGCCTAGATTGATGGCGTTATATAGATTCATACCAAAAGTGATCATGGCGCCCTTAGGATGACCTGTGGTACCCGAGGTATACATGATCATAGCGATGTCATCGTGCGTGCACTCAACGGCTTGACATTTTTCATCAGCTCCGGCCAACGCCAACTCATAACTCGAGCTAGCATTCTCCATAGCCACTTCTAAAGTATGCATAAAGCTGCAAAGCGCCTGCAGAGCAGATGCTTGCTCATTAAAGGTTTGATCAAATATCAGCACTTTGGGGGTAGAGTCGTTAAGAATATATTCCAGCTCTGGCACTGTTAACCGCCAATTGAGGGGAATACAGATGGCGCCAATCTTGGCGCAGGCGAACTCGGCCTCAAAAACTTCAGGACAATTGGGCGTCAGGAGTGCAACCCGATCACCCTTGCTCACGCCTTGGCCTTGTAACCATGCCGCTAGGCGCTCTGCACGTTGGTCTAACTGGGCATAAGTGACTTCGTTATGCGTGTCTAAATCGATAATCGCAACCTTGTTGCCGCGCATATTGGCGTGATATGCGGTCCAATCGTAATACTTAACGCTCATAGAAAATCCCTGTTGAAATGCAAAGAAAAGACTATACAACAATGGGCAGAAATCTGAACCCAAGCGTAAAATACTGATATAACATGCAATGGTGGGTTTACAGAGCGCCCATGGGCAATCGCAAATTGACTCTCTTAGGGGGCAGTACTATAGGGGCGATAACTATAGGGGCGATACTATAGAGGGCGATACTATAGCGGGCGATACTATAGCGGGCGGTACTATAGAGGGCGGTACTATCTTAGCTGCCAATACCAGTCAAACATCATTTGGCAGAAGCAAATTCAAAGAGCTAATCCGGGGAACTCTAATGACCTTTTCAATTACTTACTGCGTGCAGTGAAACTATGCGCCAGAGGCGGTCAGTTTGGCCGCAAAACTTAAATCCGAATTTGCTCAAGATGTTGAATTGATTGAAGCAGGCGGTGGTGTCTTTGAAGTTATGCAAGATGACGCGCTGGTTTATAGCAAAAAGCAAACGGGTACTTTTCCCGATGAAGAAAAACTCATCGCGCAAATAAAAAGAAGATAAATAGCCAAAAAAGCAGAGCAAAGCTCGATAACAGGTAAAGCACTGATAGCTGACTAATAGCTGACGAATAGCGCCAACACCCAGTAGCACTCTATATAAGGTAGAAACAATGAATAAGTACACAGCTGCAACCCACACCAATGGAACCCTTTCAGTACTTGGCGAGCTTTTGCACCCACGACTGATAATAAAGGCGTTGTTAGCCTTGGCGCTGTGTTGGGCATTGCTCGGTTGCGTGGACGCGCCTCAAGCGCCTAAAACTATTATCAACAACGTTAATATTGTAGATCCAGTCGACGGGCTAATCACCCAGCAGCAAGTGGTCATTCAAGACGACATAATCGTTTATGTTGGCCCCGCCGAAAAAATAAACGCAGCAAGCGAAGCTGGCACCTCTGATCAGGTTGTAGACGCCATGGGGCAATTTCTTATCCCTGGTCTATGGGATATGCACGTGCATTTTCTTTATGACGAAGCACTGACCGACGTCATGCCAGAATTATTTTTGCGCTATGGTGTAACCAGCGTTAGGGACACTGGCGGTGATGTAAAAAAGTTAGCCACCCTGCGCGCAAAGCTCAAAGATACGCCCGCTCCACGCATCTATTTTTCTGGACCTTTATTAGACGGCAAATTTGTTGTTTATGACGGCAGCGACCCTAGCCGTCCGCCACTTGGGACTGGGGTGGCTAATGCGGAATCTGCAATGGCCACGGTCAGTGCACTAAAAACTGCTGGCGCTGACTTTATTAAAATCTACGAACTCATAGATCCTGCGACATATAACAGTCTTGCCGCTGCTGCAAAACAACTGAACATGCCCATTGCGTCTCATGTGCCCCTTATGATGACCGCAGATGTGGCCGGCCCAATGGCTGGCTCCATGGAGCATTTACGTAATATTGAACTGGCCTGCGCTGGCAACTGGCAAGCACTGCTGACACAGCGACAAGCTAAAATAACCGGGTTCACTGAAGGTCTGGGCTATACCCTGCGCAGCGAACTACATAGTGCGCAACGCATTCCAGCCATTAAGGCCTATGATGAGGCCCGCTGTAACGAAGTACTAGATACCCTCACCAATACTATTCAGGTGCCCACACTGCGCTTGAATACAGTGCTCATGCTTAAGCCCTTTGAACGAGCCGATTGGTCAGCAGCAGCAACTGCCCTGCCACAAGACGTGCTGGAAAACTGGCAGGCGAGAATTGATTTGCTCAATACCAGCAGCCTAGGCATGGATCATACCTTCGCCAACTGGAGTCAGTTTTTAATTGCTAGATTGTTGGAACGAGGCGTACCCATTGGCGCAGGCACTGATACGCCAATTGGCCTTGGCATTCCCGGCTACAGCCTGCACACAGAACTAGAGCTACTGGTGGCAGGTGGCATGAGCACACAGCAAGCCCTTTATGCAGCCACGGTCACACCCGCTAAGTTCTTGGGGCTAGAGGACACTATGGGACAAATAAAAGTGGGTATGGCGGCAGACTTAGTGTTGCTCAGCGACAACCCTCTGGAAAATATTGAGCACAGTAGAACCATCACCAAAGTAATGTCTAAAGGCTTATGGGTTGAATGATTTTAGGATTGGCCTAACCACCCGGCTCTTTAAGGCAGGATAACCTGCGGGTTGGTAGGTGATGATGATGGCGCGACGCGGTGAATCAGAGTGATTGGGCTGCGAGCCGTGAACAATATGGGGGTCAAAAAACACCACTGACCCCGCTGGCGCCTCCATCAACACTTGGTCTTGTTCGGAAAAGGCGTTGGGATGGGTAAAAAAGCCCTGTAGTTGGGAGCCATCTTCACAGCCGGGTAAGCGTCCTTTTTTGTGACTGCTCTGAATCACGCGCAGGCAGCCGTTTGACTCATCAGCATCATCAAATAAAACCATGACATTAGGTAACTGGTCTACATGATTACAATCATGAATCCAATAAGGCGAGTCTTGGTGCCAACGAAAGCCTGAACCCTCTTTAGCGGACTTTAGATTCAACTTGGTCGTCCATAGAGCCAAGTCATCTGCACCGACAATTTGCTGCATGGGTTGGGTTAACCGAGGTTCATCAATAAGGGCATTGAACCGCTCGCTTAACTCGTTCACAGGTTCAATAACACGTACAGACTGATTGTTAACGCCATGTTCAAATTGAACGGTAATAAAGTCTATGTCCGCAAAGCGGTTGCCGTCTAAAGTATAGGGCTGAACTTTGCGAGCATGCTCAGCACCTTCATTAATCAACTCTAGAGTCTCTCTTTCCACTTGTTCGGCAGCAGATCTAAATCCAGCCAATTCAAGATCAGAAAAAACGCTCTCTTTCAGTAGAAAGCCGCTTGATCGATAATCCGACACTTCACCCTCAGTGAGAAAAAAAGACAATAAACCTCCCAAACGTCGCGCATTGGCCAAATCAGCAATTGTATCCCAGCGTTAGATCAAACCGTTACCCTTAGAGTCCGGCAAAGGGTTACAGCCACTAACACTCAATTAGCCAATACAATACCCCCGAAAGGCGCATAAAACCGATCTAAGCTTATGCTCTAATTACCCTCCATGGCGACCCAAAGTGTTTCAGCGTAGGTAGCAAAGCGATGATAGAAATCGTTATGCACCTAGGCGTTTTTAGCCAAATTTTATTTTCATCCCGGAATTACAACCGTTGATCAGAGGTATGCCCCACTCCGTCAGCACGCTCTTATCTAAACTTCCGCGAACACTTAGAAACACTCTCTGGGATTTTCTTTCAAAATGTTTCAAAGCTGAAGTTTGCTGAAGGGCAACATATTCCCACATATGAATAGTTACCGGCACAGCGAAGAGCTCAATTTGAAGCGACCTGAAAGAAAACGAATTAAGTAACTGTCTCAATTGCGAGACCATACCAATTTAGGTTAGAGGGGATTCAAATGTCGCGAATAGTAATCTATCGCAGCTCACTGGCGCTCTGCGCTACTCTGCTCACTACTGGACTATTTAGTTATTCCAGCGCCTACGCCGCCGATGCGGAAGGCAGACAAATCGAAGAAGTCATAGTTACAGCTGAACGCCAAGAAGCGTCCATACAAGATACATCAATATCTATCACCGCCTTGACCGGCGAGTTTGTCGACGATTTCGGCATTCGCAACCAAGAAGATTTTCAAAACTTCATCCCGGCAACAACCATTCAGCCCTATGACGCTACAGTTCGCGGCGTTGGCAGAAACTTTCGCGCCCTTGGCGGAGATCCTGGTGTAGCAACATATATCAACGGTGTTTACTCAGAAGACCTACTTACCGCTACCGCGCAGACCTTTTGGGATGTTGAGCGTATTGAGGTACTTCGTGGCCCACAAGGCACACTTTATGGCCGTAACGCAGTAGGCGGCGCCATCAACATTTTGTACAAGCAACCTACAGATTATTTTGAAGGCTCTGTACGCGGCATCGTCGGCAACTTTGGCACCCAAGAGTACTACGGCGCATTTTCAGGGCCACTCATTGAGGACAAACTTCTAGGCCGCGTCAACTTCGCCTATCGTGATAGGGAAGGCGTCATAGAGGAAGTTGGTCCAACCGAAGACTTAGACGGTCTTGGCACTGAAAATATAGCCGTTCAACTGCAATGGACCCCAACCGACAATTTAACTGTCGACATCCGCCAAAACTGGATGGACATTGACCGTCCATTTGGCGGCGCTAACGGCGGTGGATTAGTTGTTCTTAATGAAGATGGCACTCCGGGTCGTTCCACTGACCTTATTCCAGGCTTTCGCTTTATTGATAGAACTCAAACAAACCCGCTGGCCAATGATTTCTTTAACCCAGATAACCCAGATCAACAAGCACGCATTTTTACTAACCCAACTACTGGTGTAAGCGCAGAAGCGCAACCTAATCGTGCAGGACTTGATTATGCAGACTTTGATGGTTTCCAAAACGCAGTGGCCTCTCTAGATGGCTTTAACGAAACATCCGCGGACAGCCTTGCAGAACATAATCGTTGTGTATTTCCTGGTGATATAGATGGCGACTCAGTTTGCGCAGCGACTAACGGTTTGAACCGAGAACAATTTGCTCAGCAAGGCACTCAGCTTGCAGTAACCTGGGATGCAACGGAAAATCTATCTCTCAAGTATATCTATGGCTTTAACCAGTTAAGCTACCAGCGCACAACAGACGACGACAACACATCGAGTCAATTCCACGACCGCCAGTTTTATGTCAATCATGAAGCCGACTATAGCTCTCACGAATTGCAGGCTTTTTGGGACATAACCGATAACTTTTCTATCACCGTTGGCGGCTTTATCTATGATGCAACAATAGATCAGCGCGGAGACTTTTATTCCTCTGTATTTGAAAGCAGATTTGTTGATGGCTACAACTACAACCCATCCGTTGGTCTTGGACCTGTTGGCGCCTCAATAGTAGGCCTACCTGTAGGCACGCCAGTCTCGGCACTACTGGCACCCACAGCTAATGTGGGTCTTTTTACCGCCAAAAACAACTGCTTGGTTGCCAATCCCTCACAGACCTGTGCACAAAACTATTCAGTTAATAATAGTGCGGAAAATTTGACACTTGACGATCAAACTAGAAACGACAACCTGGTCGTTGGGCTGTGGGAAGGTGATGACGGATCCGACTCTAACCTGAATGTGATCAACGGCATCAATTCAGTGGGCTCTGATCTGTTGTATGCCACTCAAACCGAGCGAGAGGCAACTGCGGTATACACCCAGGGCGTTTGGAATATCTCCGAAAAATTCGCATTAACGGTAGGTTTGCGCTACGCGGTCGATGAAGTAACCGCCGAAGAAAATTTATTCCGCTATACCGAAACTTTCGGCGGCAACCCAGTCACCGGTGACAACGTGTTAGCGCGGTTTATCACAGACAACTTCGCTACGGCCAACGATCTATCTGCAGCGCTGTATGCGCTCAATGCAGCCAACGGTGGCTTCGCGCTCGATGCCGCAGGCGACGTTTCCGTCGATCAACACGGTCAGCCCATTCCAACACAAAGCGTTGTCAACGCGGGCTTCCCAATTGCAGTCAGTGTTTATCGACCCTTTCAACGCGATGACGAAAAACTCACCGGCCGCATCAACTTAGACTGGGATGTCACCGAAGAAGTCAGATTGTATTTCTCCGCTACATCTGGATATAGATCTGGTGGTTACAACTTAGTTTTCTTCAGTAATTCAGCGGCCTATGATCCAGAGGAACTTATTGCCTATGAATTTGGCTATAAGACGCGCTTCTTTGACAACACGTTGCAAATCAATGGTTCGGTCTATTTTTACGATTACGACACTATTCACACTGTCGCAACAGAAGTGACCAGCCTTGGCGGCACGAGTACTTCCGTACTTGAAGCGCCAGGCGCAGAAATTAAGGGTATTGAAGCTGAAATACTTTGGTTGGCAACAGAACGTATCACCCTTGGTGGCAACTTTAGTTTCACACCAAGTGAGTATACTGAAGACCTATCAATTCTTGACCCTGCTCGAGTGGAAACACCAACTTCGCTGTTTCCAGACGAAGCGGATAACACATCCAATATCAATGGCAACCAGTTGTTACAAGTACCCGAATCTAAGTTCACGGTTTATGGCACTTATTCAATCCCAATGAATGAAGGTGCAAAACTGGATTTGTCTAGCGTATACAGCTGGACCGACGAAGTTTATTACTCGCCTTTTGAAAATGATCGTGAAAAAGCAGAAGCCTATGGCCGTTTGGATATAAGAGCCACTTGGACCAATGCTAAGCAAAGCTTTGTAGTTGCCGGTTACGTCAATAATATTCTGGACGACGTTGCCGTATTGCAGGTGCTGCGCCACGGCGAGAATGAAAACTTCCGTCAATCGGCTGGTACTACCCTACCTCGCGCATACGGTCTTGAATTCACCCTGAACTTTGGTGGTAACTAGACCAAGAGCCAAAATTTCATAACGTCCCAAGACGTTTTTGGCCACCTTCGGGTGGCCTTTTTTTGCCTGAAATTTGGCAGCCCGTCAGCCAGCTTACATTCGCAAAACAGTTGCTCCGGCGAATGCTCAATGCGTTAATCAAACACCCTGCTTTTGCTCGTGAATAAAGCATTGTAAATAAAGGTTCTTGAATTATGACTCTTAACTTAAGGCTGTTAAGACGACTAAGAGCACGCCCCACTGAGGCTATTCTTTGGTGTTTTTTAACGCCCTGCTAAATCTACCCACGCTAAAAGTCACATTGAGAAAGCTGGCGTTAGACCTGCCTTTCAAGGTATTTTCTTAGCAACGAACAAGTACCCGCAAGCTAGGAGAGCATTTATGAGCGAAGCAACTATTACAGTGGTTAATGTCAAAAACCAAGTATCCGCCGAAGAATGGCAAGTGCGCCAAGATTTAGCCGCAGCCTATAGATTAGTCGCCCACTACGGTTGGGATGACATGGTCTTCACCCACCTCTCTGCCCGAGTGCCCGGCCCACAAGAACACTTTTTGCTCAATCCGTATGGCTTCCAGTTCAGCGAAGTTACCGCCTCTAACCTGGTCAAAGTAGATCTTGAAGGCAACATCGTTTTGAACAATGGCTATGAGGTTAACGCTGCTGGTTTTACCATTCACAGCGCCGTACACATGGCGCGTGAGGACGCCCACGCGGTTATGCACCTGCATACCGATCACGGCGTTGCTGTCGCCACCATGCAGGAGGGCCTGTTGCCCATTACCCAGCACGCCCTCTTCGTCTATCACGACCTTGCTTATCACGACTGGGAAGGCGTTGCGCTTGACCTAGATGAGCGTGAACGCGTGGTGGCGGATTTGGGCACTAAGAACGTCATGCTTTTGCGCAATCACGGCACATTAGCCGCTGGTGGCAGCGTTGCTTCTTGCTTTATGCGCCTGTACTACCTTGAGCGCGCTTGTAAAATTCAAGTCAATGCCATGCAAGGCACGTTAAATATGCCCAACCAAGGCGCCATCGACATGATGCAGGGCACGTTCAACAACCCTAACTCTTGGGAAGGGCTAAGCAAGGTTGCATGGCCGTCTATGCTGCGCCTAGCCGAGCGTCTTGACCCGAGCTATGCGGAATAAGTGCTGGTTAACTTAACTGCGCTACTTATACATGCTGCAAAAATTTAAAGGGGCTAATTATGTACGGACACAATAAGATCTTTATCGGCGGGCTAATTGCAGCTGCCAGCTGCCTGATGGGCTGTAGCCCACCATCAACGCAATTGGACAATGCCGCCCCAGACGCCCTAACTCAGCCAGTAAACAAGGCAGCCGTTGAATCGAATGAGCTGAGACTCTATGTATTTAATTGCGGCCAATTTCGCATGAACTCTGTGGCGGCCTTCGGCTTAAGCGATGACGAAACTGACGTGCGTGAGCTGGTGGTTCCTTGCTATGTGATAGAGCACCCCAAGGGCACGTTGTTATGGGATGGCGGCCTGCCCTCTGCTACTGCGGCCACGCCTGGCTGGAGCCCAGAGGTTCAGGGTTCGAGCGTCCGTCTAGATAAAACCCTTGCGCAGCAACTGAGTAGCATGAAGTTTGACCTCAACAGTTTCGACTATGTGGCTTTTTCCCACATCCACTTCGACCACGTTGGTGTGGCTAACGAGGTTAAAAACGCCACGTGGTTAGTCCAAGAAGCTGATTATGACGCCGCTTTTTTACCCGAGGGCGAACCCCCTGGACCCGGGGTACAGACAGACCTATTGCGGGAAATTAGAAACTCTGAGACATTAAAATTAAATGGCGACCACGATGTCTTTGGTGACGGTCGCGTGCGCCTTATATCCGCGCCAGGACACACCCAAGGGCATCAAGTTCTATTTGTTGATTTAGCCGAATACGGCCCGTTGGTACTGTCTGGTGATCTGTACCATTTCCGCTTTAACCGCGCCCAGCGGCGGGTGCCATTATTCAACGTCAACGCAGATCAAACTTTAGCCTCCATGGACAGAGTTGAATCTTTGCTCACAGAGGAAGGTGCGCAGTTTTGGATCGAGCATGATTTGGCCTTATTTAAAACGCTGAAAACCGCACCCGACTTTTACAAGTAAGCAAAAGTTCCCCTGAAGGCACAAGCGGGCGCCTAAAAGTAATGCCAGGCGAGGGTTCGATGCTTACGCGCAACTCTTGCCCCCAGCTGCCAGCAACGGCATCATTGACGGCGGAGAGGGAACGGCAAATCTAGTCAGACAACGGTCATAGAAATTATGGCGTTGGTAGATTTCTGCATTCCAAAAAACATTAGAAAAATAGCAGAGCAATGGCGCTTATGCGCCGCTGTAAGCTAATCATGTATTGGGACAAGGATAACAAGATCGTGAGCGCAACTTCAGACCAACGCCTATTTTTATACGCACTCATATTGCTTGGCCTAATCCTGTTTGGATTTTTCCTGCTCTCAACAACCGGTTTATTAACGCTGGCTTTGACCTCAGATCGCAGCTATATCTCGTGGGTGATCTTCGCCCTGTACGGCTTGGCAACGCTACATTGGTTAGCAAGAGCATGGTCTCTCAACGAAGAGCATAAGCATTGCGCCGCAATAGACCAAGCTGATGCCCAAGACGGCTCGCTTACCCAACACGACATTCAGGAACAAGGCTACGTGGGCGGTTTCCTCACTAGCCTACAACAGCAAAGCCAAAACAGTGCGCAGTCCACCCGCCTGCTGATAGACACACTAGGCGATCAGCTCACCAACACCCATGCACCCGGTCATTTTATTGCCGACCTTTTATTGAAACTCGGCCTTACCGGCACAGTGATTGGCTTTATCTTAATGCTGCTGCCCATTGGCCAAATTGAAGAGTTCGACCCTTCGCTGATGCAGCAACTCCTTTCGGCTATGAGTGGTGGCATGGCAGTGGCCCTTTACACAACCTTGGCTGGCCTTGTCACAAGCACGCTGCTGAAGATGCAATATTATTTACTCGACTCCTCACTGGCAGACCTTGTGAATAAATTAACTGTGCTTAGTCAGGTAAAACTGAGCACGACTCAGTCAAGTAGCTTAAGTCCGCTATAGTGCGTCATCGAATATTTAAACAAAACACCGAGCAGGACGTTTTTACCGACTTATTGTTCAACACGCTTCTGGGTTTTGCTTTCATGTTTGCCATTGCATTCATGCTCATCAGCACACCCGAAAAAGCCGGCGACATTGAAAGCAAAGCAGAAATTTTAATTACCATTCGCTGGGCTGACAAACACCCGGACGATGTAGACGCTCTGGTAGAAGACCCTCAAGGTGGTTTGGTGTGGTATCACAACCGCGACACCGGCCTCATGCATTTAGACCGCGATGACCGTGGCGTGTTTGCCGACAACATCACCATTAATGGCGTCAAAGTGTCTAACCCTATTAACCAAGAAACCGTTACTGTGCGCGCAGCCCAGCCCGGTGAGTATGTGGTCAATCTACTACATTACAAATCTAACTACAGCGAGCCACTGCCGGTGACGGTCAAAATTGAAAAACTCAACCCCACTGTGAGCATGGTTTATTACGGCACCCATCAACTAACTGGCAGCGGTGATGAGCAAACGGCTGTGCGTTTCACTTTGGATGCCCAAGGTGCGGTGGCAAGCACCAGCCAACGTCCGAAAACACTCATTACCCGGGCTGTTAAGGATAAATCCTAGTGGATATATCAATTACTCTATCGTTGGCTTACGCGTTAGTTGCGGCGCTGTTACTGACATTGTGCGTGGGCACAAAACTATCGCGCCTTGTGAAAGGCTCCATGATCATAATCGTCTCGGCATTTTATGTTTTAACCTGGTTTGGCTACCGCGACAGTCTGGGTTGGGCAACTCAAGCGCGCATGCCAGAGTCCTTCAGAGTGCTGTGGATCACTATTGAAGACCCAGACAAAAGGAGCAAAGAGCCAGGCGCAATTTTCTTTTGGCTGCGTACTACCGATGAAGCAGACATACCGACAGGCGATCCGCGGGCCTACAAAATGCCTTGGAGTATAGAGCTGGCAGAAAAAGCGCAAGTGGCCCTAGAGAAAATGGACGAGGGCAAACAGCTCAACGGGCGCAGATCTAACAACATCCTCACCGACCAAAACAAGTCTGACCTTCCTGAAGACGGCTACGAACAGGGCGACACGCCGTCTGGTGATGATGGCTTCAACCCGACCTTCGACTTCATTGAAATTCCACCGCCTTCATTGCCAAAGAAAGCTGCCAGCTAGTATTCGCCAAACTCAGCGACCACACTAGGTAGCGGTATCAGTACAAAATAGGCTACCAAGGTCAATCTAGCTCACTCGGAAAACAGCACACAGTCTCACCCTAGCTAAATCAGCTCTAGGCAAAAGCGAGCAACCGCCAATCGTAAACACCTAACCAACCGCATCCTTGATATTCTGGGCACCTGTTCTGCATTAAACCGAATGACTACTGCGTTACGATTACTCAACACAACTCACCGTAAATTCGACAAAAGGCCGCCAAAAAACAATATTCATTGATTTTACCAAAGTGAAAACCATCCAACGCTTACAGTACTAGGCCTTATTGTCTAAGCAGTAATTGTTACAACAACCACATTTTGTTGGTCTATATCCACCCCAAAACCCCCACCCTTTATTGCAAACAAATTCCAGTAGCCACAAACGAAACTGGCCGGCAGCAAATATCCCGCCAAACCCCAATAGGTAATTAGAGAGCGTGTTATGTCCCCCCTTACCCAACCTACAGCAACAAGAAACCGGCACAACCATGTAGGGCCACAGCAAAACCCAGACCGTGGTGGGCAAGCCGAAGCATAGAATGACGAAGGGCCCAACAGACAACGTAAAGCAATTGGGTAACGAGCTGAAATGTATATACATTCTGTCATAGACAACTTTTTAAACGGGAAAGCCACCTACAAAACGAAGGGGGCATGCATCCGCGAAGCTACGCAGACAAATGGGGATAGGAGCAAACCCAAAAAAGAAAGCAAAAAAATGATTTGGTAAACAGCATCCATTAAGTATTCGGATTAGCAGCACTAAGCTGTGCGTTGAAAATATCCACGACTTCCCGATGCCCCTCTGCAACTGCCATTTGTTGTGCCGTGTGTCCATTTTCACTTACCAAAGTTGCGTCTACCCTATTATCATCCAACAGTGCTCGCACAAGGTCGGGGTTATTTGATTGGGCGACGAAATGTAGGGCGGTAAGCCCTCTCGGTCCTGCAATGTTTGGGTCAAGCCGTTCGCTCTTTAGCAATGTTTTAACCAGCACGTTAGATCCATGATTGCAGGCGTAATGTAGCGCGTTCATTTTATCGTTTCTGGCTAGATTAAGGTCGACACGAGTGTCTGCTGCAAGGACGTCAACTATCTCAAGGTTGTTGATTTGACAGGCCGTAAAAAATGGTGTTCTACCAACTAGGTCTTGGTGGTTCACATTAATCTCACTGCACTCTAAAAGTACTTTTACAGCTTCTAGGCGCCGGAATTTGCTTGCCACACTCAGTGCAGTTTCATCAGCATAGATCGTTGCCTTGTTAACGTCGATATCAGAGAGTTCAATGAGGGTACGCATTATACTTGTATGTCCAAGAATCGTGGCATTATGTAGTAGATAAGAACCGTCGTGGAGCATTGCATTAGGATCAAGGTTTGTAGTCAATAATTGTTTAGTTGCGCGTTCATGACCCATTCTTACAGCCTGCTGAATCAGGTCTAGAAACTGATTTGGGTTGGTAGGGTAATGTGCGTTAAGAGTTTCAGCGGATAGATTTCCAACAATATTGAGATCTGCTAGCCATTCAAATACTAGGTCAGCTCTGACAGCAACATTTTGCTTTACTGCGGCGGTTAGATAACCCGCCTTGAAATCTGCGTTAAATTGCACCAGTGGGTATAGTTGCTTTAGCTCGTCTGCTGATGCGTTTTCAATATGGGCTAAGGCCACAGCCTTAATTAAAGAGTCCGTAGACAATTTATCGAGAATAAATTGATACAGCTTTTCCTTCAGCTCTGAGTGCGCACCAAGTAGTGGTGCATGTGCCGCACCCGCATCTGCCTCTTCAGTAAAATACCGATCATGTGTAGTCATAAACGTCAGTAGCTCATTTGGATCAGTAGTCTGCCCAATGGCCTGCTGGCATAGGTCATGGACTTGGTTGGGTTGCCATGAAGATAATTGCAATTTGTCCAAGTTTGACGCTGTTAATGAGCGTTGCACCCCCGCCTCATTTTCAACCCAGTATCTCACGCCCCCTAGGTGCATGATCTGATCGCCGGATCCCTGATCTTTTGCAAACAAAGTCGGTGTTACAGGTTTTGCAGATAATATATTAACCAAGCCCTTCGATACTTCAGTACGCATTTTTGTTCGAACGTCAGCGAAACTACAACGGTCATCATCTTCCAGAGTTATAAGCTGATAGGCATCGAAGTTGTTTTTTTCGATTATCGCCCCAAGTGGGTATGCTACTGAGTCATTAATTTCCTTATGAAGATTGTTTCCACCCTCACCTACGCCAAACATTCCCTCAAAGGAACGGTTTTCGTTGATGGATACATGGTGGCTCTGTAAAATTTGACTGAGTTTGTCAAAATAGCCATCTGCTAATGTCCGTACAATTTGCCACGGGGTTACAGCGGTTGCTACCCGCAAGCCAAACTGTTTATTTAGATGTGGCTCTAATGGCGGTGCGAACCGATCATTAGTCACAGTAATTCCCATCTCCGCGGCTACCGATGCAACATAGGAGTTGACGTAGTGCATTTGATTGTTTGCCCAATCCAGCGCGCTTCCATGATGCTTTTGGGCAAAATCGTGGGCTTCGGCATAAACAATATCAGTTCGTATCTTGGCGAGCTCACCAGCAACTCCACTGACTAAGTACTTCATATTTGCATGAGCGCGACTCACATTAGTTGCGATGCCCTCTGCGCAAAGATCTATTTCGTTGAGCGCCAGCTCTAAACCATTTACTTTCTGATCTCTGGTAGTAGTAGGTAGATTAAGCATTGCAATTAGATTATGAAATTCTCCTTTTGCCTTACTGTAAAGTACATCTATTGTGGCCGAGAAATATTTTGGGTTTTGAAAAAGATGTTGTTCAAATACCTTGAGCTTCTCGATGAATGTGTGCGCGTCATCAGCTGGTAGGCAGTCGTTGACTATGTCCTTCATGGCTTGAATATCGTCTGTATATTGCAGCTTAAAAATCTCGAACTCAGGCGCGTTAAGAAAGTCTTGAACTGCGCCGTGTTTTTCTTTGGCGTAAATAATGGGTTCTTCTTCAGCACTAGCAATCGCCGCGCCAATTGTGAGAGCAGATGACGCGTCGGACGTCGGCAGATTGAAGAAGGAAGGTATAGAGTGTGTTAATGGTATGTTGCCAATCATTCCCCCAGGCATAGTACCTCCAGATGTTTAATTATTAATGTCAGCGACAAAGTACATTCAAACTAAATGCAGAGATAGGTGGCGTTTTATACGGTTTTGTTTTGGTTTTTTTTGCAAGGTCGCTAGAAACTGCGTAAACGCCAGCAGTAGGTTAATAGTGGTACGCACCGAGTTGATTGGAGGCCAATTTTTTCAGCGTATTCAATAATCAACACGAAACCTGAATACTCACCCGAATTACAGGCACACTTGGTTGGGTTAATAATAACCACTGAACATAATCATTCATCGCGTTAGGCTTAAACGAAGTCTGTCGCAAAAACGGTTTAGAGTACGCTCGAAACTTTGCGAGTTTGGATTCAAAAGTGCAAAGTTGATTCTGGCACAAAACCAAGGTGACAACGGATCATGCACAAAGGATTAATGAGCTTGTGCCAGAGGTAAGAAGTAAGAAGTAAGAAAATTAAAGCGTGCCAAGGAGTTTTTTAAAAAAGCAGTCGTGTTTTCCTGTGGCAGAGCCCGACCGAAAACCGAAATAATGACGACCTTCACAAATGAGGATCAAGGGTTGTATGGTGTCAAGCCACTCTGTGCTGTTTTGCCGGTTGCACCAGTAACCTAGGTATCGATGCAAAAGTATAGAGATGTACGCAGACAAGCCGTCACATCGAGTTAAGCGTTGGCAATCGTTAGAGCCTGAAGTGCTAAAAGTTTGCGGTGAAAGTCGCAATTTTTATGGCATCCATCAGATCTGGGAGCAGCACCATCGGGAATTAATCCCTATAGGCCGCTGGACAGTCCAGCGCATAATGAAGGGGCTTGAAATCGCCAAGCTGCTTATGCTTTAAGGTACAGATCAGTTCTTCGAGTAAACTAATACGTTGCTGTTTATCTGCCGTAGGGTGAGGTTCGTTACATGACTACAAACAGAAGGCAAAAAAAAGCCGCAAACCCTGCGAGGATTTACGGCTCTTATCTACATAACCCGCCAGAAAAACCTAAAGCGGGTTAACAGCTCAGCAAACTTTCTAGTCGCTCAACCATGTCAGTTGAGGTAATTCCACCTCGCCTGCTGCATAGAGTCTATCTTGCTCAGCACGCGCTCTAACGTAGGCATGAATCTGAGTAGATTCTGTCTCAGTGATGGTGTCGCCGAATCCGGCCATACCGTTTGCAGACAACAGACCTTCCAGCACAATTTGGTTAAAGATCTGATGCGTGCCTTCACTCATGCGACGCAAGTCTGGAATAGAACCACCTGAACGCGCTGCCAAACCATGGCAGACCGCGCAAACTTCGTTGTAAACAATCTCTCCTGCAGCAACATCTTTCACAGAAGCAGTAACCACTTGAGCAGGAATGCTACGATCACGAACTGAGGGTACAGGAATGGTTTCTTTACCACCCAAGCTAAACACTAACAGACGTCCATAGTTGTTGTAGGTCAATGAAGCGTGCTCTGCCACTGGTGGTAGCGGCTCACCACCAAACAAATCACCACCGCCACTGCCGGTTAAAATAGATAGGTATTGAACACCCTCAATCTCAAAGGTAATGGGCGGCGCAAGCATTGAGGTATAGGTGTTGAATTCCCAAACCACTTCGCCGGTATCTTTGTCATAGGCTTTTAACATACCCAAAGCATCGCCTTGGAATACTAAGCCGCCTGCTGAAGACAATACGCCGCCATTCCAGTAGTGAGGAATTTCGACCGACCACTTATCGATTCCCGTGAGCGGATCAAATGCTTTCAGATAACCCTTAGGTGTGGGCTGGTCTGCAATATTATCTACCACCATTTTAGTGACACGCCCAAACTCAATACCGGTATTCCAGCGACCCGGCTCGTGCTTAAGTATGCCGGTTTTCTTTAACTGCTCGGATACGCCATAAATCAATGGATTGTCTTGGGCTGGAATGTAAACAACACCCGCTTTTTCATCAACAGACATAGCCTGCCAGTTATGCGCGCCCAAAGGTCCGGGTAGAACCCATTTGGCTTTTTCTGTGTAGTCCATATCTGGATTTTCCACAGGGCGTCCTGTTTCCATGTCTACATGAGATGCCCAAGTAACCGTTGCGTAAGGGTGTGCCCGTAGCAATTCGCCGTCGGTGCGGTCTAATACGTAGAAGAAGCCGTTCTTAGGCGCCTGCAACAATACCTTGCGCATCTCGCCGTCTACTTCCATGTCCGCAAGCGCAATGTCTTGTACCGCTGTGTAGTCCCAGTTGTCGCCAGGCGTTGTCTGGTAGTACCACTTCATCTTGCCAGTGTCTGCGTCCAGCGCAACAATAGAAGATAGGAATAGGTTATCGCCGCCGCCAGGAGAGCGAATGATTCGCGTCCAAGGAGAACCGTTACCTACACCAATATAAAGACTGTTGAAATCGGGGTCATAAACGATTGAGTTCCAAACGGTGCCGCCACCGCCAAACTCCCACCAGTTGCCGCCCTTCCAGGTTTTCGCAGCCATTTCCATTTCTGGATGTTCGAACGGTAGCGATGGATCACCAGGAACGGTGTAAAAGCGCCACATTTGCTCACCGGTTTCGGCGTCATATGCGGTTACGTAACCACGCACACCAAATTCAGCGCCGCCATTACCAATAAAGACTTTGCCGTTGGCGACACGAGGTGCGCCAGTAACGGTGTAAAAGCGGGTGCGATCAATAATGGTGTCCACTTCCCAGACTTCTTCGCCGGTGGCGGCATCAAGGGCGATTAAGCGGCCATCAAGGCTACCTACATAAACTCTACCCTTATAAACAGCTACACCGCGGTTAACCACGTCACAGCAAGCTTTACGCGCTACTTCACCTGGTACTTTGGGGTCAAACATCCACAACTCTTCACCGGTCTTTGCATCAATGGCATACACACGGCTCCAAGAACTGGTGAAAAACATAATGCCGTCTACCACAATCGGCGTGGCTTCTTGCGCTCGGTTGGTACCCATATCTTTGTACCAAGCTAAGCCAAGACCCTCTATGGATTCGCGGTTGATTTGAGTCAAAGGCGAGTGCCGCTGCTCTTCATAGGTGCGTCCAAAAGACAACCAGTTACCCGGTTCGGACTCTGCGTTCTTAATTCTAGCGTCGTCAATAAAACCTAAAGTCGGTTTCACCGTTGATGACGCCTCGCTCATTTGTGCCTGATCTTGGGGATCGGGGCTCGCCGTCTCATTCGTTACCGCCAAATATCCAAGGACGGCAACAGCTAAGACACCCACTAGGGCTATAAGTCTGTTCATTACTCTCTCTCTCTAAGAAAACTCGTTCAAAACTTACATCAATCTGCCCTCGGATAACACCAAATAAACTGCACTGTCCGGAAAAACCCGAGGAATTAGAAAAAAATGAGCTGTATCAATAATTTGTCTAAGTTGAGGGGGCTATGAGAAGGACTATTTCAGGGCTATCTCAGGGCTGTGTAATGGCTATAACAGGGCTATAAGAAGATCTATAACAGGACTATGAGAAGGTCTATAACAAAGACCATGAGAAGGGCTATAACAAGGATTATGAGAAGAACTATGTAAGGGACTTTATGGGGGGGGAAACAGGTTCGTTTGGCAACTCCTTACTCTAGCCCTCGCTCAATTGGGCTTTTGATTCTTTTCGTTAAAGAAGAGCCAACTCATCGAGTAAAGATTGAATCCGTAGCTGCCAGCCACTTTCATGCTCGGGTTGCCAATCATTCTTTAAAGCATCTTTCACACAATCTCGAATGGTCTCCAAGTAATCTGCGTACATGTCTTTACTCACGCCGTAGCCCATGAGGTGGTTGCCCACCTCCCAGCGAAAATATTGATCCACGCCTTGCAGGGAGGGGTCCATAATTAAACCAAAAGTTTGCTCCAGCATGCGCCCACGCATGTGGGGGTCTGAGTAACCCATTAGGGCATCGGCGGCGGGACTGCGAGTAAAATAGTGCTGGTAAATCGCCTCGGTGAGATCTAAGTCTAAATCGGCAATTCTATTCAATGAATCTGTAACATCTTCCGCAGCGCTCATCGCTTACCCCTCGCCTAATTCCAATATGTTACAACGCGCGTTATGCCAATCTTATCATTGGCTACCATGAACGCTTCTAGGCAGCGCTTTAGACACGCAACTGAACCCGTTTGCTAAAGTCTAGTTTTTTGCATATTCCGGTACTGGCTGGTCTGTTAAGAACGCAGACATCATGTCGTTCACAGCCTCGGGCTGCTCTTGCTGAACCCAATGAGACACGCCCTTTAAGTAACGGATAGTAAAGTCATTCACATACTTGTGCGTGGTCAGCGTGGTTGACTTAGATAATGCCACATCGTCCTCACCCCAGACCATCAGCGTAGGCGTATCAATGGGCGTTTTGGGGCTTACATTGCCGTTGATTTTACCCGGTCGTAACAGGCCACGGTAATAATTGAGCATTGCGGTTAATGCGCCCGGAGCTGCTGCGTTGCGCCGATACACTTCGCCTACTTCCAATGGGAACTTACTCTTATCTACCGCGGTATCACGCATCATCTGGCCAATTGCCGCCGCACCATCTTTGCCCAAAAGTTTTTCCGGCAACTTAGGAATTTGAAAAAACAGCACATACCAACTCTTCTTCAATTGCTCCCAGCCGAATGCATCAGACATCGCTTGCGGGTGCGGTACATTGCAAATGATCAGCTTTGCCAGCGGCAAGCGCTTGCGCAGCGCAAATTGCCAAGCAATTACAGCACCCCAATCATGGGCAATGAGTACGGTTTCCGCACAGCCACTGGCTTCAATCAGCCCAGCCACATCTTCAATCAATTCGTCCATGCGGTAAGCTTCCATGCCTTCAGGCCGGGTCGTGTTGCCGTAACCACGCAAGTTCGGCGCCCAAGCTTTAAAGCCCAAATCAGCCAACATTGGCAACTGAAAACGCCACGAGAAACTGTGTTCAGGAAAACCATGCAGGCACAAAGCCAAGCGTTTACCTGAACCGCACACATCAACCTCAAACTGCAGGCCATTAGCGCTAATAACTTCGTTGCGAATGCGGATGTTGCGCAGGGCTTGGGGAACGATCTCTAACATAAATGAATCTCAAAACAGGTTGCGGCAATAAGAGCGATGGCTTAATGACGACGTTATTTCTTACCCGTTACGATCCACAGCGGATCCGCATTGGGCGGCGAGCAATCTAGCAGATTTATTTCTCGAAACCCCGCTTTATCCAAATAATAACGCACCAAATTCATACGCTCGTCTGCGGCAAGACTTTGAAAGGCGACGATGGCTTTAGTGGGGAAAAGCCGATGGGACATCGCGATGGCAATCTCTGCCCCATCGCGCAATACATTATGCACAGACAACAGTACATCAATGGGTCGGCGTAGATATTGAATGGAAACCACAATTACAGCGCGGTCAAAGCTCGCAGATGCGTAAGGCAGGACGGGTTGCTCATTTAAATTCTGCACCGACCATTCGGTGAGTTGAGTATTAGCTGCTAACTCATCAGCATTCATACCTAAACCCACCACTCGACCTAGCGGCAATTCAGCGGGTAAGTGTGAGATCCACGAGGACATAAGATCAACAACATCACTTTGGGGGGGAATAAACGAACGATAAAATTCGGTGAGCGCAGTTAACGTAGCCTCGTCCACATGCGCCACCATGCGGGGTGTTTGATAAAAATCTTCATCAGGGGCCTCATCAGCACAGACAAACCAAGCATTGGGCAAGCCAAAGTGCTCGCCGCTCTGATCATCTTTATTGCTCTCACCGCCTACCACGCCATCACTCATCTTTAGCTACTAACTCAAAAACGTAATTAAGCCTTTTTCGGAGCGCCCATGTCTATGGCTGTGGTCTCAATATTCAGCTGGCCGGCTAAACCAGCAGCCCTGTGCTGTCCAATTTCTTGCATGGTAGGGCTCATCATCATTTCCAGCATCGCCTTGCGCGATGGGAACATAGCAATGGCCACTTCATCCCACAAATCTTCTACCTCACCAAGCATCAAGCGGCTGACTTCACCACCGAAGACCACACCACCGCCGAACTCAACTAGAAGTTCAGCTACCGCACCCGCATAAATCTCGTATGCCTGCCTGCCGGTAAGCCCGGTTTCGCGGCCGTCTTCATATTCGGCTACCTCTTTATATTTAAGCAGGTTGACCATGTAAATTGGTCCGTCAGGACCAGGCTGCATAAAACCCTGCATCTGTTCTTGGTTAGGCCTAACCCGGTTTTTTACTTCCATTTTGTGCGCTCCAAAATTTTCAATAGCTCGTTAATAGCTGATCTATAATACGTCTTTCGACAACTGTAGCGGGTGATCGCTGGCACACTTTGTACGTTTAACCGCCGCCGCTACTAACCGTCAAAACGCTCTACTATTACTTGCGAGCAACTTTATTAATTCGGCCAGTAAATATATTCGTCATCTTTGGCATAGGGTTCAATGCCCGTTTTATCTATTCTTTGCGGGCCATCAAAAACGCTGGGCCAGCCAGGCGACACCTGTTCGGCATTGTGCGCTGCCAACAAACCTTCTAACTCAGCAACTTTACCAGTCTCCGCAGTCGCCAAGTTGGTTTGCTCGGTAGGGTCTTCAGACAAGTGAAACAACCATTTCTTTTGCGGTGCACTAGGGCCTTTATCCGTTTGATTAGCGCGAATTAATTTCCAGTCATTGTGCAGCACACTTTGGTGATGCCCTTCACGCCAGAACAAGGTCTCGTGGGGCTGCTTATCTTTTTCACCTCTGATATACGGGAGCAAATCTACGCCGTCTAACTTGCGGTCACTGGGTACTTGCGCATTCCCCGCAGCAGCCAAAGTATGAAATATATCCACGTGGTGAATTGGATCAGTTACAACAGAACCCTGCTTTATTTGTGCTGGCCACTTGGCCATAAACGGTACGTGGGTACCCCCCTCAAAATGCGTGAGCTTCCAACCACGAAAAGGTTTGTTCACATCCGGCAAACCAATATATCCAGCGCCGCCATTGTCACTGGTAAATACAATCAGCGTGTTCTCAGCTAAGCCATTGCGCTCTAGCGCCTTGGTCACTTCGCCCACACTGCGATCCAACGCACGAATCATGCCCGCGTAAACACGCAGATGATGGTCTTCAATGTGCGCAAAAGCCGCATAATCTTCGGCAGTTGCCTGCAAAGGATTATGCACACCCCACTGGGCCAAATATAAAAAGAACGGGCGATTGCGATTATTCTCAATGACCTTTACCGCCTCGCGCGCGTAGTAATCTGTTAGATAACCGTCGGGTTGAAAATATTCGCCGTCATTGAAGTTGGCACGATATCTAGCAGTGGCAGTGACCATTCGATCAATAGCATCTTCGGGTCGTCTGGCGCTGACCACATCCGGGTGGTCCCAAGGTTGATAAAGGGTTCCTGCCATGTAAAGAGAATCATCGAAGCCTTGATCTCGCGGACGCAGACCTTCCTTAGTGCCTAAATGCCACTTACCAATATGCGCGGTGTAATAGCCGGCATCTTGCAGGGTTTCTGCAATAGTGATCTCAGAGCTGGGCATGCCCAGTTCATTCATTTCAGGCAGAGCATCGGCGCCTACCGTATCGATGAAACTAGGCAGCGGCTTGGGTTCTAATTCTTCCATCCACTGGAAGATTTTTGGGCCTAACTTAAATACAGGCGTGAACTCAAAACCAAAACGCGTTGAATATCGCCCGGTGAGCAAACTCGCCCGTGAAGGCGCGCAAACTGCATTGGCCGCATAACCGTTGGTAAACGAAACGCCCTGCTGGGCCAACGCGTCGATATTCGGCGTCATCACCGAGCCATCACCGGCGCCACCGTTATAAAGAGATACATCGTTAAACCCCATGTCATCGGCCAATATCAAAATGACATTCGGTGGTCGTTGCTCCGGTGGCAGTTCTGCTGTGCTTGGCCCAACCGCCCACAGAGTGGGTACATTAGGACCAATCGGGTCTAGGGTTTCAGCCAAAATAGGCGCACCCCAAACCAACAAATTAATCCGATTCTGCCAAGCGGTATAGGCCAATAGACCTAAGACCGCCACAGTGATCAAAGAGATCCTGAAAAACTTCTGCATACACACTCCAGTTGAGTTCAGCACGCCCCTTTGAAATAGAAAACATCACCGAAAACTCTTGCCTAAGCGTCTTATAATGACATCCATTATATATTATGGGAAGATCAATTGGCCGAAAATGAACTAGTGTCTGTTTGAATAGAAGTTAGATTTGTCGAAGAACAAAAGTTGGCTGTCCTTTAAGTAAACGTGTGACCCAAAGAGCACTAACCGATGCAGATCAAGGGGCAAAACAAGCGTTTTAGAATCTACTAAAAAGACAACTGCGCAGAAATAAATGAGGAGCATGAGCATGAGCAACACACCACTAAAATTCAAAGGTGTCCCAGGATCGCCTTACACCAAAAAAATGCTCGCCTATCTGCGCTTTCGCCATATTCCTTATCAACTTCTGATCGGCGATCAGGCTGCGTCCCTCGGCATGCCCTCCGCGAAGGTGGATTTATTGCCCACATTCTATTTGCACAATGCCAACGGCGAAACAGAGGCCGTAGTAGATTCAACGCCATTGATCAGGCGTTTTGAAAACGACTACCAAGGCCGTCAAGCCGTACCCAGCAACCCGGTACTGGCATTTTTAAATTACCTAATTGAAGACTACGGCGATGAATGGCTAACCAAAGCCATGTTCCACTACCGCTGGCATTTCGACGCTGACATCAAAATGGCCGGAACCATACTGCCGCGATGGAGTGGCATCCAAAGCCCTGAGGAAAAGCTCGTTGCAATGAGTGACTACATTGCCAAACGACAAATATCTCGGCTCTATGTTGTCGGTTCTAACGACATCACAGCGGACGTTATTGAAAACAGCTACAAACGTTTTCTGAGCATTATGGACAACCTTATTCAAAAACAGACCTTCGTCTTAGGGCAACGCCCCTCCTCTGCGGACTTTGGGCTATACGCCCAGCTTACTCAGCTGGCAAAGTTCGATCCCACCCCCGCGCAAATTTGTATGCAGCAGGCCCCTCGCGTGCATGCCTGGACAGATATTGTAGATGACCTTAGCGGTAACGCCGCAGAGGACAGCGATTGGATGAATGTGGCCGACATTAAAACCAACCTTGGCCCACTACTGAGCGAAATAGGCAGAGTTTATGCCCCAGCTCTGCTGGCTAATGCTGAAGCGTTACAAAAGGGCGCAAGCGAAATGGAAACCACCATTGATGGTCAACGCTGGGTACAGCCGACCTTTGTTTATCAAGGCAAATGTTTGGCTGCAATTAACCAAGAATATCAAAATTTAGACGCCGACAGCCGCGCACAAATAGACAACATATTCGCTGGCACAGGTTGCGAGACTCTCTTATTTCGCTAAGGCAGTAAGGCATGGACGCGCAGCAGCAACGGCAACTGCGCAACCCACCTGCTAGCAGATCTCCACTGGGACGGCGACCAGTAAGGCCGCAAGTAAGGCCGCAAGTAAGGCCGCAAGTAAGGCCGCAAGTAAGACCAGCAAATACAAACCGATGCTTTAGAGACCAACAATGAGACTAGAAACTCGAGTACGATCCTTTGGCATGGGTGTCATGGCATCCAAAGGATTTTTGCAGTTCAAGCGCAACCGCGCACGCCTAAGCAGAAAACTCAGCGAATTACATTACTTTCATCAAGTAAACGATCCTTACAGTTTTCTTGTGGTTCAGCATTTGCAGGGGTTAGAGGCAGATTATAACTTACCGCTACGCACCCACTTGGTGAGCCGCGACGACAAAGCTTATCAGGGCGATGCACAGCGCTTCGCACTTTGGGCCTATAACGACGCCAAAAGTATTGCGCCGTTTTATGGCGAGGCCCTGCCCGCTGCGCAAAACCCTGAGTCCATTGAAGAACTCAAATTACCCAGCGGCGAACAAACCGCAATCGCCAACAAGCTACTTGCGCCTTTTGCAGATACGCCTGAATTTGCTGAACAGGCGTTGGCGATAAGCCGGAACCTTTGGCAAGGCGAAAAACTGAGCCTTACCAATAGCGACACTGACAGTTCCGCAACCGTACTGAAGCAAAACAATGAATTGTTAGAGAAACTCGGCCACTACCGAGGCGGCGCATTTTACTTTGAAGGCGAATGGTTTTGGGGCGTAGACAGAATCCACTTGTTACGCACACGACTGTCAGAAGAAGGCTTTGCCAACAGTCCGCCCAGCGCTGCGCCGCTGGACAACGCCAATACGCTTTTAGCGCCTAAAGCGCTCAAAGTCACCCCCAACAGCGCAAGCACCGTGACCTTGGAGTACTTCCCGTCACTGCGCAGTCCTTATACCGCTATTGGCCATCAGCAAGTGGCGGATCTGATTCAGCGCAGTGGCGTAGAACTAAAATTACGCCCCGTTATGCCCATGCTCATGCGCGGCATTCCAGCACCAAGAGAGAAACAGCTGTACATTATTATGGACTGCGCTCGAGAGGCTCGCGCAAAAAACATCGCCTTCGGCAACTTTGTAGATCCATTTGGTGAACCCGTTAAACGAGCCTTTGCCCTTTATCCAGGTGCACTGAATTTAGGTCGCGGCTTGGAATTTATCGGCGAATATCTGGCGGCCTGCTTCGCCCAAGGCATTGATATAGATTCTGAAGACGGGCTCAAAACTGTGGTTAAAAAGGCGGGGCTAGATTGGCACGCATTACATATAGAGGCGGCAAAGTGCGATTGGCAGAGCATACTTGAAGAAAACCTTCAGACCATGCTCGGCGCAGGACTATGGGGTGTACCAAGCTTCAGAGTCTCGGGCGGCAGCAAAGAAGGCTGCTTCTCGTGCTGGGGCCAAGACAGAATTTGGCGCGTAGAACATGAAATCGCCCTTAGATCTTCAAACATATAGTAATTGAACAAATCTTATGAGGACCCAAAGATGAAAAAACTAACAGTATTTGTAGGCGTCCCCCTGCTACTGATCATAATTGCGGGCACCGCGCTCTACAACACGGCGGGTGGTCAGGATTTTCTCTTCGAGAGGCTTGCCAAGATAGGCACCAGCCAGAAAGCCATCGACCCAGAGGGACTCAACGTCATAGTCTGCGGCAGCGCATCCCCGTTAGGCAATGACCCTGACCGCGCTCAGGCTTGTATAGCAGTGGTCACGCCAGAGCATTTCTTTTTGTTCGACATCGGTGCCCGCGCGCCCTTGAGAATAGCCCAAGGGCGACTGCCGGTAGCGCGATTAAACGGCATTTTCTTAACCCACTTTCACTCAGACCATATCGCCGGGGTGCCCTCTGTGAACATGACTTCCTGGATTCAAGGGCGCGACAGCGAACTCAAGGTTTATGGACCTCAAGGCGTGGAAACAGTCGTGAGTGGCTTTAACACCGCGTACCAACTGGACAAAACTTATAGAACCGCCCACCACGGCGCAGACCTGTTACCAGCAGCCACAGCGGCCATGAATCCAATTACGTTGACACCTGGGGTGGCATTCCAAGACGCCAACATTAAGATCACCGCATTTCCCGTAGACCATGCGCCAATCGACCCAGCTATGGGCTATCGCGTAGATTACAAAGGTCGTTCGGTAGTCATCAGCGGCGATACTGTTTCTACTGAATCGTTATTTATAGCGGCCAAAGACGCCGACCTGTTGCTACATGATGCACTTTCAGAACCCGCATTGGCCGCAGTAATAGCGGCAATGAAAGCCTCTGGCAATGATAGAACAGCGGCCATAGTCAGCGATGTGCACGACTACCATGCGCACTCCACCAACCTTGAAGCGCAAAGTAAAAAGGCTGGCATTAAACAACTGGCGTTCTACCATTTTGTACCTGTGCCCACTATGCCGCTGATAGAAAAGATATTCGAAAGAGGTATTTCCGACGACGTTATTTTGACCAAAGACCTAATGACCTTTCAAATGCTGCCTGATTCAGAAAATATCATTGTCACTGAACCCTAAAACCTATTTGTAGAAAGACCCATCAGTAGAATAACCCGACGGTAAAAAGACCCAAGGGTTAAGAGCCCCCTGAATTCAAATAACGCGTATCGTTATAAGAGAAAGAAAAACAAAAAGAAAAACAAAAAAAGAGGCAATGACAGAAATATCAGGCTTGTGTCACCAAGCATGAACAATTAGGTTAGCGCGCACATCAACCAAGAGCAGTCTCAGGCACTCAACGGCATGCATTTTTGGGCGTTGTTAATTGTCTATAAGCAGACCAACAACAAGGTGCCTGACCGCTCAGTCGACTTGGCAAATAAACAACTATTCTCCCGCACGTATTTCCTCACGGATAACACGGCGCAGCGTGTCTTCCAATGGCTCGCCTTGCCGCTGTACATGGGCGCGCAACGCTTCATTCATCAGCGACTGGTAGTTACCACCCCCTTCGACACTGTCCTTAAACCACTGAATAACGTCAGGGTCGAGGCGAATGGTAATGCGTTCCTTAGTAGTTTTAACCACCGCGCCACGTTTGCCGGCGCTAAAATCATAATTTTCTCTCATATCAGAAATCACCCTATCGCTGGTTCTTTGTTTAACAGCGCTCGTATTAATAGCACTTTTATCCATAGCACTTTTATGCAAAGCACTTTTATCCATGCCCCTCTCTTTAACGACGCTCATTTTTCAGCCCTCATATTGCTCACGCTCTAGCCTGCTGGCCCGGCGAGCAGAAATTAGGCGAATGCTGCTAAATTGATGTTGCGCGTTAATGACCACGAGCGTTTGCAACTTAAAATCTCTTCCTATCGTTATAAACCGTTGCTCATCATGGTGGTCAGGATCTTCCACTGTGATGGCGGCATCGTCAAAGAACACACCAACAGCGTCAGTAAAATCCACACGATGTTTGAGTAAGTTAGAACGGCGCTTGTTTTTATCCCAATCAAAGTTCATGTGAAATGTATGCCGTTTGTACATACAATGCAAGCAGATAATTTCATCTTTAACCTCCCTTTCAGGGTTGGGCTAGAGCGACTGCCCTAACAGCTGTTAATGATGATCTTCAAATAAGTTCCAGTACCAGCAGACATTTCCTTCAACGGCTACATCTAATGCACTCCGCTAATGCACTCAACTAATGCACTCAACTAATGCATTCAACTAATGCATTCAACCGATAACGCGTCTCGCTGCCATCGGCTGGATACTTGCCACCTCTTTACCTATTGCCTGTTCAGCGACTTCAAGCTCGTAGCGGTGTTGTAGGTTCATCCAGCTTTGCGCGTCAGTGCCAAAATACTGGGCCAGCCTCAAAGCCGTTTCCGCAGTAATGCCTCTGCGCTCGCGGACGATTTCATTAATGCGTGCAGGCGTTACGCCTATTGCTTTGGCAAGGCCGTTACTGGACAAACCAAACGGCAACATAAACTCTTGTTTTAATATTTCACCCGGGTGTACCGGATTTAGTCGTGTCATATTCACCTCTAGTGGTAATCCACAATTTCAACGTCATGGGCATGACCGTTCGCAAATCGAAAACACAGCCGCCATTGCCCGTTTATACGCAAACTATATTGACCTTTTCGGTCTCCTCTCAGCATTTCCAACCGATTGCCAGGAGGGGTGCGGAGCATTTCCAAACTCTCAGCAGCCTTTAACAACATCAATTTTCGTTGAGCTGTTCGCTCAAAAGACACGAACCGCTGCACGCGTTGGTTGTTCGCAAGCCGTTCGGTATCTCGGCAACGATAGCTTTTAATCACTATTATATCGTATATCGTATATCGAAATACGATATAGCGGCTGTGTGGGAGATATGTAGTTGCGGTATAACTGAAGTACGAAGGAACACCTTCACCCCATACGACACCACACTCGAAAAGGTTTGAGCCGCAGTCAACAAAGACAAAACATCAATTTGGCGCAATGTACTACTGGACCATCTAGAGACGCGCCTAGCACACGAATGCACAGAGTCAGTAAGCACATTTGCACCAGCGATATCCATAACAAGTAGTTGATTTCATCTTTAGCTTCCACAACTCAACGTGGTTAGGGCGACAGCCCTAACAACTGCTAATGATGATCTTCGAATAGGCCTCAATATCAGTGGATATAGCTGCCTCAGCAGCCAGCGCCTTTCTCAACTGTAATTAGGATAATTACTTCATCTATGCCGACGAATTGCTTGCAGTTGGCATTAAAGAATTAGGGGGAGGGTAAAAACTTGGTGGCTGGTGGCTGGTGGCTGGTGGCTGGTGGCTGGTGGCTGGTGGCTGGTGGCTGGTGGCTGGTGGCTGGTGGCTAATATGTTAAGAGGGCTGCCTCAACAACCCATCAATCATTATCTTCAAGTTGGCCTCCAAGCCCTCGCTCATAGCAATGAGCGCCTGACTCGGCCTTAGTTCTGACGCGGTCTTTTTCGCGCCACCTTGCCCTATAACATTGAGTCGAAGCGACGCAAAGCCATGAATAGCCGACCAGATCAAACCGCCCAGCACCAGTTCGTCATAAGGCAGCTGTTTAACCTCTACAACCTCAACCAACAGTTTATCTAACTCCGCATAGGCATTAGACGCTGCCGCTCCCAACCCTTCAAACTCTGAAAAATCACCCAAAATAGAGCCAAACATTAACTGGTACACAACGGGATTTTCGTCGGCAAATTCTATGTAAGTCATGGCTGCCGCCAGTAGTCGCTCATCTACCATGGACGGCGTTTGCGCAACCACTCTGACCCGATCGCGTAGCCGCAGAAACCCTTCGGTAGCTAATGCAGCGAACAAAGCATGCTTATTAGCAAAATGACGGAATGGCGCGGTGGGCGAAACATTCGCCTCACGCGCTAGCGCCCGCAAACTGAGTTTTTCAGTGCCCTTAGAGGCTATGTGAACCAACGCTAGGTCCATCAACAGCTGACGTAGTTCGCCATGATGATAGTTGCCCTTGGCGGGTTTACTTGATGTACCCACAGCAGTGGATGAACTCATAGATTTACCAATTTCGTTTTTTTAGTACTCGGTTACATGCCCCACCGCCTAAACACAACCTCCAATTTTTCCATTGCTTCGCAATGAAGAATTTGGCAACATTAGCAAATGTTAGCACTGATTACATTAACCCAGAGAGAAATTAACTGAAATAAGACTGGGGCAAGAGCGGGATAAAACATTTCGCAGAGCATTTTTCACAATACAAAGATCTAACTTCAATAATCGTGCAAGCAGGTCTCCAAGAGTGACCGGCAAAATAAACATAGCAAAGGATTCCACAACAACATGAGTCATACCCGCTTAACTTTCGGCAGCGCTCGAAGCGCAGCACTCGCCACGTTTTGTATTTGGCTGTTGTTGTCGCCAGTGAATGCCTTTGCAGATTTAACCGTCTCCTATATCAACATTCAGCGTCAGGCGGGCTTTGCCAGCGAACGGGTATACGCCGGCAAAACGCTACCTTCACGCAGTTCTGAACTGGGTTTCAAACGCGGCGGGGAAATTGCTCAAGTGCTTGTGGACATCGGCGATATAGTAAAAAAAGGTCAAGTATTGGTGCGCTTAGACAGCCAAACATTGGCTTCCAACTTAGCGCAAGCTCAAGCCAACACAGCCTTTGCCCAAGCAAACCTCAGCGCCGCCAAAGCCGAAGCTCAGCTGGCTGCAAACACTGAAAAACGGTTTCGCACATTGCGCGAACAAGGCAACACTTCTAAGCAAATTTATGACGAGGCCAAACTCAGCTTTCAAACCAAGCGAGCGCAATATCAGGTTGCGCAGGCCAATGTAAAGCGCGCGTTAGCCGCGGCCAATGCGAGCAAAATTGCGTTAGCTGAAGCGGCCATAAAAGCGCCCTTCGACGGCATCATCCAGTCGCGTTATATGGACGAAGGCACACAAATACTCGGCGGTACGCCGGCAGTAAAACTCATCGAACTGGGACCCATCAAAGCGCACATTGGCGTGCCTAGCGAAAGCGTCGCTAGCCTAACAATTGGCGGCACCTACAACCTCAGCTGGCATGGCAAAGCGCAACCCGCGCGCCTAATGGCCATTTCTCCAGAAGTAGATCCCAATACTAGAACCCTCAATGCGGTGTTCAAAATAAGCGCCGGCATTATCCCCATTGGCGCAGTAGTTGAATTGTTACTAGAACAACGCGTAGCGATACCAGGCTTCTGGCTGCCTGTTAGCGCACTCACTGCAAGTGACCGAGGCTTGTGGGGGGTTTATGTTGTCAATGCAGAAAACATAATCGAACGCCGTTTGGTTGAGGTGATTCATAACGAAGCCTCAAGAGCCTATGTGCGCGGACTACTCTCAGACAAAGAACGCGTGGTTAACAGTGGCGTGCAACGCATAGTGCCGGGGCAAAGTGTTTTACCCCTAAAAGCGCAAGAGAGAGCCAATGTAAACGCTAACGAGCAAACAAATGCAGGCAGATAGTTTTTATACCAACCCCCGCTTAACAGCATTGTTTATACTGTTTGTTGTTGTATTAGGCGGCGTCGCTTTCGCAGGTCTGGCGCGCCAAGAAGACCCCAGCATGGCCGAGCGCTACGCTAGGGTGAACACCTTTTTACCCGGCGCATCTGCGGCAAGAATGGAGTCCTTGGTTAGCGAACCGCTAGAGGCAAGCCTCAGAGAAATCCCGGAGATCAAAAAAATATACTCTACCTCCAAGTCGGGTATATCGGTCATCTCCATTGAACTACTGGACCGGGTCAGCCCAGAAGACACACAAAATGTATGGTCCGAGGTGCGCGACCAATTGGGCACAATGCAGGGCACATTACCCAGAGGTACCGTGGAGTCTGACCTCATGGTGACACAGCCTGTCGCCTCTACAATGATTATTGCCCTGAGTTGGCGACACAGCTCAGACATTGAAATGAGCATACTCTCGCGCCTAGCAGAGTCCTTACGATTACAATTAGCCAATATGTCCGGCACCGAAAAAGCCGAATCATGGGGCGAAGCTGAAGAGGAAATTGTTGTCTCTCTAGACCCTAATCGCATGGTGGCCAGCGGTCTATCTGCCGTTTTTATTGCCCAGCGCATTAATGCTGCAGACACCAAAATTGCCTCGGGCAGACTACGCGCAGGTGGCAACGACATCTTAGTAGAAGTAGACGCTGACCTAGATTCTGTAGAGCGCATAGGCAGCATTCCGTTAGTTATGGGCAGCAACGGCAGCACTGTGCGCGTTTCGGATCTAGCGAGTGTGCGTAAAACTCAATTAGATCCGCCTCGTTCATTGGCCTATCACGGCACCGAGCAAGTCATTTTTGTTAACGCCCAAATGCAGGCCGGTTTACAAATTGAGAATTGGACCCGCAACGCCAATGCGCTTGTCGCCAAATTCCAAGCAAACCTACCCAGTTCAATTGGCTTAGAAACTGTTTATTCGCAAAATATATATACCGACCAGCGCATGAATTCATTGGCTAACAACCTGATCTTCGCATTGATCATTGTGCTGCTGGTTTTAATTTGGCTCATGGGCATTCGCTCCGCGCTGACGGTGGGCATCGCCTTACCCCTCTCAGCCAGCATGGTGTTGGTGGGCATGCAGGTGTTAGACATTCCGCTGCATCAAATGTCGGTCACCGGCTTAATTATTTCGTTAGGTCTGCTCATAGATAACGCCATTGTGGTGGTAGAGGACTACAAGCTAAGGCGCAGCAGGGGCGCACAGATTGATGAGGCCATTAGTCGCGCCATCAAACATTTACTGGTCCCCCTAGGCGCATCCACCGCCACCACCGTTTTTGCTTTTATGCCCATAGCACTGGCGCCGGGCGGCGTGGGCGATTTTACCGGCACGCTGGGGGTTACCGTAGCGCTATCGGTTGCCAGTTCATTTATTTTGGCAATGACCATTGTGCCCGCAATAGCCGGTTACTTAGAAAATCGTTGGCCGGTAAAGGCCGGCAACCGTTGGTGGCAGACCGGTTTTTCGAACCCCGGCTTGACGAAAAAGTACCACGCGGCATTGGTCACAATACTCAAGCGCCCAATCATCGGCGTCACTATTGCCTGCATTATGCCGATCATTGGCTTTTCCCTAGCGCACACGTTGACCCAACAATTCTTCCCTGCGGTAGACCGCAATCAATTCCAAGTACAGTTATCGCTGCCGGCACAAACATCCATATGGGAAACAAAACAAGCCATCATTAAGGCCGACGAAATATTGCGCAGCAATTCCGAGGTAACCGATACTTTTTGGACCATTGGCAAAGGCGCGCCACGAGTCTTCTACAACGTCATCTCACTGAACGAGCGCATACCCAGCTTTGCTGCCGCCTGGGTGAACACAACATCCGCACAAGCCACAGGAGAAATACTCGGCGCCATCCAAAGCGAATTGTCGGTGGCTTTCCCCAGCGCGGAAGTGTTAGCCATTCCCTTTGAACAAGGACCACCCACAGACTCGCCCATTGAAATACGCATCATCGGTCAAGACTTAGAGGTATTGCGCCAGGAGGCTCTGAAACTTAGGGCCATATTAGCCAGTGTGCGCAACGTCACCTATGCCCGAGCATCATTGTCTACCGCAGAACCCAAACTCACATTCACCCCAAGAGAAAACGCCGCAGCGGCCACGGGCTTAAGCACCGGCGACTTGGCACAGAGAATCAATTCCGCGCTCATGGGCGATAAAGCAGGCACAGTTTTAGAAGGCAATACTGAACTAGATGTGAGAGTTAAATTTCAGACAAGTTCTCGCAACCAAATGTCAGACCTGAGTTCACTGCCTATATTGGCCAACGGGCGCGACGGCATACCCCTTAGCGAACTTGGAGATTGGCAATTAGTCCCTACCTCATCGTCAATCGACCGACGCCAAGGCGAACGCATCAGCTCAGTACGCGGCTACCTCACCCCATTCACATTAGCAGGCGGCGTTTTAGCTGACTTCACAGAAAAACTCGAAGAACAAAACTATACACCGCCAGAAGGCTACAGGTTGCAACTGGGCGGCGAAGCAGAAAGCAGCTCGGAATCTATTGGCGGCATCATTCAGGTGTTTATCTTTTTCACCCTAGCCATGGCGGGCGTTATTATTTTGTCGCTGAACTCATTTCGCTTCGCAGGTCTTATTGGCATCGTCGCTATTTTAAGTTTCGGCCTCGCCTTACTGGGCGTACGCATATTCGGCTACCCATTTGGTTACATGGCATTGATCGGCTCCCTCGGCATGATGGGGCTCGCCATCAACGGCGCGATTATTGTGTTATCTGCGTTGAAGGCAGACCCGCGCAGTCAATCAGGCGACAGCGAGGGCATAGCCAATGTTGTGGTGGATTCCACCAGACACATTATCTCCACTACGCTCACCACCATAGGCGGCTTTGTACCCCTTATCGTAAACGGTGGCGAGTTCTGGCCGCCGCTGGCCACCGCCATCGCAGGTGGCGTTGTGGGTTCGGCAGTCATCGCGCTTTCAATGGTGCCTTCAGTCTTCGCCTACATTCAGCGCCAGAAAGTGCGAAAAGCGGCGATGTTACAAGCGGCCTAAAAAAATTGCTGGGGTTGCAAACAACACTGGGTGCGCGAATAAAAAAAATGAGCGCCCCAAGCTTCTCTAGCAGGCCATTACCAACTTGTTACGCCCCTATCTACTCGCCTATACACAGCAAATTCAACCGCTTGTCGCCAGCAGCTTGTAATTTCGCCTGCAAAACCTTATCCAATGGGTGACAAATAAATCGTTGGATACCCATAGCGCAGATGGCTGAACTCCCTGAAAAAACAAACGCTGCTCAAATATCAGAGTTGGTGGATCAAGTTATATCTATCGACGTCACGGGCTATCTCAGCAGCCCTGAGAACCAGTCCCAACTTATAAAATATCTGCACCAAGAATATAGCCTACCCAAATATCTTACGGCTCCAACACTCAAAATTCTCACACCAATGACCGTTTTTGCCAGCAAGCGAGCAAGCGGCTGGCTCGGAACAATAGTCACAGATCGGGCAATGCAACTACTTTTGGCAATACCAAGCGCTAAAGGAATTGTTGATGGCATCTCCGACATTCTTGTAAAGCTTGATCAGCCAAGGGGGGCAGAACAGCAACTTAAAACACTTATAAAGGCCGCATTACCAGCCTCTCACGGAGACCCTAGCGCGCTACCATTAAACCTACAGGCACATTTTGCCGAACTGAGTAAATTGAGCGCTTTAGGAGAGGGTCAAGCAAAGATAGCAGCGCTGCTTGAGCAAATGAACAATCCCCAACCTAACTTCCGCAATTTCCACCACCTCGGTGTTTTGACCACAAAAACCAACTTCTTTTTCTACGGCGCTCGCGATATCCCCTTCGTTGGGCGCGAAACAGAAATGACTCACCTCGACGACTTTTTATATAGCGACGCTTCTTTTTCTTGGCAATTAATTCATGCCTCTGGCGGCAGCGGTAAAAGCCGTCTGGCACTAGAACTTTGCCTTGCCGTTGGCGGCATCTGGGATGCGGGATTTATTCTTTTACCAGACACCGCCATCGACTGGGCAAGTTGGCAACCACTCATCCCAGCCCTGCTGATTTTCGACTATGCAGCAAAAGATGTAGATACCGTGAAGGTAGTTTTGGCAAAACTCTCAAATAGAAATGACTTCGAATGGCCAGTGCGAGTCATCTTGCTAGAAAGACAGGACCAAGGACCGTGGGTAGATAAACTGTTGAGCGACCAATGGATAGGGGCTAGTCGATATGATGAGGATCTACCTCTAACGCCGCTAAACGAAACCTGGCCCATATTCACCCACATTTTCGCAGAGGCAAACAAAACACCACCGAACCGCGAAACAACACTGGCCAAATTGGAGGACATTGACTCTGAGATGCGCCCTCTCTTTGCTGCGTTGCTGGCTGATGCTATGCGCAATGAAGAGGATACTTTGCGGTGGGATAAAAAGGCGTTAATCCAAAATGTAATCCAGCGGGAAAGAACCCAAATCTGGCAACCAGCGGGCGTGGGACCAGCGGAAGAGAGGCTACTGGCTTTAGCAACACTTTGCGGTGGACTCCCAGTGGACGAAATCCCTAAAGAGGACTTTTTACCTGTTTGGGATATGGATACACACCCTACCCTAATGCAAACCATGACCGGGCAGGTGGCTGTAGAGCGTGTCCCACCATTAGAACCAGATATTATCGGCGAAGCTTTCCTTGCAGAAACGCTGATGAACGGCAACATGCAGGGTCAACAACAAAAAGCCATGGTCGATTTTGCGTGGCAGAACGCGCCTTGGGCCATTTTTAGCTTCACAGACCGGTACGCACAAGATTTTTCGGATCCATCACTGATTCAAATCCTCATAAAAGCACCCTTAGACGAAGTGATTCAGCGTTTAGCGTGGGGACACCTTGCCGTCAATCTTATCCATCATCTTGCGCCCCAAGACATCGATGCAGCTAACGCGATTTACCAAGACCTTGTCGCTTTAAGCACTGCACATGACAATGAACCCGCTCTGCGAGAACTGCGCGCCGGGGCTGCCTTCAATCTTATCAATCATCTTGCGCCCCAAGACATCGATGCAGCTAACGCGATTTACCAAGACCTCGTCGATTTAAGCACTGCACATGGCAATGAACCCGCGCTGCGGCTAGGGCGCGCCAAGGCTGCCGTCAATCTTATCAATCATCTTGCGTCTCAAGACATCAATGCAGCAAAAGCCATTTACCAAGACCTTGTCGATTTAAGCACTGCACATGACAATGAACCCGCTCTGCGGGAAACGCGTGCCACGGCTGCCTTCAATCTTATCAGTCATCTTGCGCCCCAAGACATCGATGCAGCAAAAGCCATTTACCAAGACCTTGTCGCTTTAAGCACTGCACATGACAATGAACCCGCTCTGCGGCTAGAACGAGCCAAGGCTGCCGTCAATCTAATCAATCATCTTGCGCCCCAAGACATCGATGCAGCAAAAGCCATTTACCAAGGCCTTATCGCTTTAAGTACTGCACATGACAATGAACCCGCTCTGCGGCTAGAACGAGCCAAGGCTGCCGTCAATCTAATCAATCATCTTGCGCCCCAAGACATCGATGCAGCTAGTGCGATTTACCAAGACCTTGTCGCTTTAAGCACTGCACATGACAATGAACCCGCTCTGCGAGAACTGCGCGCCCAGACTGCCGTCAATCTTATCCATGATCTTGCGCCCCAAGACATCCATGCAGCAAAAGCCATTTACCAAGACCTTGTCGCTTTAAGCACTGCACATGACAATGAACCCGCTCTGCGGCTAGAACGAGCCAAGGCTGCCGTCAATCTTATCAATCATCTTGCGCCCCAAGACATCGATGCAGCTAACGCCATTTACCTAGGCCTTGTCGCTTTAAGCACTACACATGACACGGAACCCGCTCTGCGAGAATTGCGCGCCAAAGCTGCCGTCAGGCTAATACTTAATCTCGTAGATACAGAGCTATCATGGGCGAACGCGCTTTTTGCGGAACTGGAAGAGGTTTGTTCTCAGAACTCCGACGATGTAGCCTTTAAATCAATTATTGAAATACTCCCAGCCATCAGGCAACTTTTAGATGGTGCGGCAAACCGATAGCGCAAGAACAATTCCAAAAACAATAACAAAAACAAAAGGACGCCTAACTATGCAAAACATTGATCAAATCCTCGAACAACATATCGCCGGCGGTGACATTCCTTGCGCTGTCGCTGGTGTTGCTAACGCGGACGGCACTTTGTATACGGGGGCCGCGGGTGTTCGCAGTCTTGATGCATCTGATGCAATGACCACTGATACGATCTTCGCTATTGCTTCCATGACCAAGGCCATCACCACGGTGGCCACCCTACAATTGGTGGAGCAAGGCCTCATTGATTTAGACACACCCATTACCGCCTACCTACCTGATTTAGAGCATCTTAAAGTTTTGGATGGCTTTGATGATGAGGGCAAGCAAATGCTCAGTGCGCCTAAAACCAGCCCTACTACTCGGCAGCTGCTCACCCATACATCCGGCTATGTGTACGAGATATGGAATGCCAATGGATTGCAGAGCGTGGCCAGCGAGCAAATAGACAGCCTGTTTGCTGAAGGTGGCAACGGTATGATGGCACCCCTTGGCTTCACGCCAGGCGCGCGCTGGGAATACGGTATTGGTATTGATTGGGCGGGGGTCATTGTTGAAACACTGACCGAGAAGAGTTTGGACGTATATTTCCAAGACCACATTTTTGCCCCTCTGGGCATGCATGACAGCTTTTATGCAGTGCCAGAGGACAAAGCCGGTAGACGCGCTGCAATCCATGCCAGAACTGAGGATGGCCTAACGGTCGTTCCGCACCTTGGCGAACCGGTATCTGGCGGCGGCGGTTTAAGCTCAACCATCAACGACTACCTTAGGTTTATGCGCGCGCTGTTGAATCAAGGCACATTAGACGGCGCTACTATTTTGCAGCCCTATACCGTGGATATGATGTTTAAAAATCACATTGGTGATTTAGAAGTCACCCCTGGCCCAACGCAAATGCCAGCATTCAGTCGCGACTTCGACATGGGCTTTGGTCAACCGGCGAAATGGGGATTAGGTTTTTTGCTCCACGAAGCACAAACAGAATCTGGACGTCCTAAAGGCTCTGCTTCTTGGGCTGGATTGTTTAACAGCTACTTTTGGATCGACCGTGAAAATGATCTATGCGCTGTGATTGGCACTCAGGTTTTACCTTTTTACGATACCCATGCTGTGGCCATGCTGAAAGATTTTGAATCTGCGGTTTATAAGAACCTGAAATCATAGTCGGGTCTTTTCAATATCAGGCAGTGAGCAGTGTCCGAGCATGGGCACTGCTTCTGACACGTTTCTGACACGCTTCTTTTAGCGCGTTTCTTTTGGCGCGTTTCTTTAAAAAACGCCCTTACTTAGGCGCAACCTTCCTTCCCAAGAAGACCTAGAAACCGTCCGCCCAAGCAATTATCCCGCTAGCAGTTACGCACGCAATTACAAATAAGAATCATTTGCATTAAAACCGGCTTGCTGTCACCCTCCAGTCTCAATTTTTTAACGGTTACGCGCAATTTTTGCTTAATAGCTATGCCATCATCAACCTCAAATGCAACCTCAACCGCCGCACCAACCGCCGCATCAACCCAAACCCAAACGCCTGCGCAAAACCTCAGTGATTTCCCGCTGGGCAGCCAATTGCGCGTTGTCGGATACGCAGAAAATTCAGCGTACATTACCCAGTTGCAGCGCTTAGGATTGGTCCCTGGCACTAGGCTTACCATTGAGCGACTGGCGCCATTAGGTGACCCCATGCAAATACGCCTGCGCAACTTCAGCCTTGCCCTGCGACCCTCTGAGGCAACTGCCCTACTGGTGCAATTAATCTCATGACCACTGTCGCCTTAACTGTTGCCTTAGTGGGCAACCCTAACTGCGGCAAAACCACCCTATTCAATAGCCTCACCGGTCGACACCAGAGAGTGGGTAATTGGCCAGGGGTGACGGTAGAGAAAAAGACCGGCACCTTTGCACTCGCGGATTCAACCAATAAAACTGTAGAGCTGGTAGATTTACCCGGCACCTACAGCCTCAATGCCAGCAGCGACAACTTAGACGAGATCATCGCCCAGAACTTTATTAGTGCCTGCGAAGCCGACTTACTAATCAACATCTTAGATGCCTCCAGCCTTGCACGAGGCCTGTACTTAACCCAAGGCCTCCGCAAAACCCAGCAGCCCATGATTGTTGTGGTGAACATGTTGGACGTTGCCAAAGACTATGGCCTTGAGCTGGATCTAGAAAAACTATCCGCTGAATTAGGCTGCCCCGTCATCGGTATGGTTGCCGCCAAGGGCCAAGGCGTTGACGCGCTTAAAGCATGTATTGCGCAGATCATCGCCAGCGCTCCCAAGCCACCCGTTACCGATCAAGCTGAATCAATAGAACAAACAGACATAGACATTTACGCGCAAATAGACATGCTTTTAGTTAACGCCAGCCGACAAATTGCCAAGCCGCGCAGCCACACCGAAGTGATAGACAGCATTGTTATGCACCGAATCTTGGCGTTCCCCATATTCCTTGGGGTGATGTATTTGATGTTTATGATCTCCATCAACGTCGGCTCGGCCTTCATCGACTTCTTTGACCTCCTCGGTTCGGCGCTCTTTGTGGAATTACCCAGACAACTCCTTAACAACATTGGCTCACCCCAATGGCTGACCGTATTTCTAGCCGACGGTGTTGGCGGCGGTGTGCAGTTGGTGGGTACCTTTATTCCTGTCATTGGCGCGCTGTTTCTAGTGCTCTCGGTGCTAGAAGACTCGGGCTACATGGCGCGCATTGCTTTTATTGTTGACCGCTTACTCAAATCTATGGGGTTGGCAGGAAAATCTTTTGTGCCGTTGATTGTGGGCTTTGGCTGCAATGTGCCTGCGGTTATGGCAACTCGCGCATTGGACGGTCAGTCTGACCGCATCCTAACTATTCTTATGGCCCCGTATATGAGCTGCGGCGCGCGCCTAACCGTCTACGCATTATTCGCCACCGCGTTCTTTCCCTCCAATGGACAAAACGTAGTGTTCGCGCTTTATCTCATTGGCATTGTGCTGGCTGTGGTTTCCGCCTTAGCGGTAAAAAAATATCTGCTGCCGCAAACCCAAAGCGCATTTGTCATGGAACTGCCGCCCTACCACGCACCCATTTTGAAAAACATTCTTATCCAAACTTGGCAGCGGCTAAAAGGTTTTGTACTGCGCGCAGGTAAAGCCATCGTTGTGGTAGTCATTGCCCTAAACATACTTAGCTCAATAGGCACTGACGGCAGTGTGGGCAACGAAAACACAGAGAACTCTGTACTCTCGGCAGTGGGTAAATCTATTACGCCAGTGTTCGCGCCCATGGGCATTAGTCCAGAAAACTGGCCGGCAACCGTGGGCATATTTACCGGTATCTTTGCCAAAGAAGTAGTGGTTGGCACATTGGATGCCCTATACACCCCAGGAGCCGGAGAGTCTGACGCCAGTATTGCAGAACTCTTGCAAGCCGCCTTTGCCAGCGTGCCAGATAATTTACTTGGCCTAACTGATCAACTGGGTGACCCCTTAGGTTTAGATCTGGGAGATCTGCAAGATTTAGCTAGCCAAGTTGATTCCCAGAACGTGCAAATTTCCACGGTGCAAGCCATGCAAAACTTGTTCGACGGACAAATTGGCGCGTTCGCGTATTTGTTATTCGTCTTACTTTACATGCCCTGTGTCGCCACAATTGGCGTGATATTTAAAGAAGCCGGAGGTTTTTGGGCCAGCTTCTCAGTGATATGGTCTTTCGCTTTAGCTTATAGCTGCGCGGTCATCACCTACCAATTAGGCACGTACAATGAGCACCCAATGGCAAGTATCGGTTGGGTCATTGGGCTGCTGCTGAGCACCTGCTTGCTGTTTTGGCTATTGGTGCGCTGGGGGCAGATAACTCAGCCTGAACTGATTCCAGTTTTACAGGTGGAATAGCCCAGAGCCTGATCCGCATAAATGTCGTAAGATCTACCCTGATGAGTACAACGGGGTGTGCAAAGCCCCCTATTCACCGGTTTAAACAACGCGACACATAACTGAAGCGCATCTCACCTATTTGGATGTGCTGTTTCAGATACACTCTTTTGGACCTAATAAATTAGACACACGATGTTATACGCACTATGAAAATCACCAAAATCACCACCTACATTGTTCCACCACGCTGGTTGTTCCTAAAAATAGAAACCGATGAAGGCATTTTTGGCTGGGGCGAACCGGTCATTGAAGGTCGAGCCCATACTGTGGCTGCAGCGGTAGACGAGTTGTCTGACTACCTCATTGGCCAAGACCCACTGCAAATAGAAAAGCACTGGCAGGCCATGTATCGGGGCGCGTTTTACCGCGGCGGTCCTATTTTGATGAGCGCCATTGCAGGTGTGGACCAAGCTCTGTGGGACATTAAAGGCAAATATCACGACGCGCCGATACACCAACTGTTGGGTGGCCAAGTGCGTGACCGCATCCGTGTTTATGCCTGGGTAGGCGGCGATCGACCAGACGCCATTGTGGCCTCTGCAAAGGCGGCAATAGCCGGTGGCTTTAAAGCCACCAAGATGAACATCACCGAAGAAATGCAAATTGTCGACACCATGGCTACCGTCGACCAAGCGGTAGAGCGCATGGCTAGCCTGCGCGAAGCGGTGGGTAGCGATTTAGACATTGCTGTTGATTTTCATGGCCGGGTACACGCACCCATGGCCCGAGTGCTGATCAAAGCACTGGAACCCTACTCACCCTTCTTTATTGAAGAGCCAGTACTCAGCGAGCACCTAGAAGCCATGGCTGAGCTACGCAAGAACACCCACATTCCTATCGCCACTGGTGAGCGTTTGTTCTCCCGCTATGATTACAAACGCGTATTCACCTTAGGCGCCGCAGACATTATTCAGCCAGATTTGTCTCATGCTGGCGGCATCACGGAATGCAAAAAAATCGCCGACATGGCTGAGGCCTGGGACATTGGCCTAGCACCACACTGCCCCTTAGGACCCATTGCACTGGCTGCCTGTTTGCAAGTAGATGCCGTTTGCCAAAACGCCTTTATTCAAGAGCAAAGCCAAGGCATTCATTACAATCAAAGCAATGATTTAACCGACTACTTGGTAGACCCCAGCGTTTTCCACTATAAAGACGGCTACGTGGACATTCCGCAAAAACCAGGCCTGGGCATTGAGATCAATGAAGAGGTGGTCATTGAGCGCGCCAAAATCGGCCACAGATGGCGCAACCCACTTTGGAACCACGCGGACGGCAGTATTGCTGAGTGGTAGTGAGCGCTGTAAAAGACAAATAGTCTTAGGTAAATAGAAAAAATTCGAGGGGAGAGAACAATGAGCAACGTAGCATTTATAGGTTTGGGCAATATGGGCAGTGGTATGTGCGCCAATTTGGTCAAAGCAGGACACAGCGTTAAAGCCTTTGATCTCAACCCCCAAGCCATTGAACAAGCCATCAATGGCGGCGCTACCGGCGCCGAATCTATTGCAGATTGTGTGGCTGAAGCCGAATACGTCATCACCATGCTGCCCGCTGGCAAACACGTACACAGCGTTTACTTTGATCCAGACGGCATCACCAGCCACGCGCTCAAATCAGCGGTGCTCATAGACTGCTCAACCATTGCCGTAAGCGAAGCCCGAGACATCGCTACTCAAGCGGCAGCTTTGGGCTATGCCGTAGTAGACGCGCCGGTTTCTGGCGGCGTAGCCGCAGCCAACGCAGGCACATTGACATTTATGGTAGGCGGCAGCGACAGCGCCTTTGCACAAATTGAAGGACTGCTCGGAAATATGGGACAAAATATTTTCCATGCAGGCATATCAGGCAACGGCCAAGCGGCTAAAACTGCCAACAACATGCTGCTGGGCATTTCCATGATCGCCACATCAGAAGCCTTTAACCTAGCCGAGAAGCTAGGCCTAAGCGCTGAAAAGTTTTTTGAAATTTCCTCCAAGGCGTCAGGACAGTGCTGGTCAATGACCTCCTACTGCCCTGCTCCTGGCCCAGTACCTACCTCACCCGCCAACAATGACTATACGGCAGGATTTGCTGTAGCCATGATGTTGAAAGACTTAAAGCTAGCCCAAGATGCCGGGCAATCAGTAGACGCCTCTACCCCACTAGGGCAACAAGCTACCCAAATATATCAAGACTTAGATAACGCAGGTTTAACTGCCAAAGACTTCTCGGTGGTTATGCAGCAAATCAAAGGCGAGTTATAAAACCCTCGCCTTAAGCGCCTTTCCTAAACATAGGTCTATCGGTTTATAGGTCTTTGGAAGCACCCGCTTAGCGCTTGTTATTAAAAATACTTGCCAGCAAATGACTGAAAATCTCGCTAGGGGCCACCCCGGCGAGACGCTTCGTTAGCAACCCACATACCGCTGCCCATAAAGTAGCCTGCCACGCTGCAAATCACTGCATTGGTGAAAACCTTGGACCCTGAAAAAGTCATGCAGGCCAAATCGTAATTTGCTGTTTGGTAATGGGAAAACAGAGTCAAGGTATAAAACATGCACAGCCCCCAACCCAAAACGCCGTAGCGGAGAATATATTTGCTTCGGCCCATGACTCGAATAGCCTCCCACTTGGCTAGCGAGAAATTTTTGTCCACCCATTTGTAAACCCAAGGCTTGCTCAGCATGCTCATTTGCAATCCTCCCATCACATTCCTGCATTGCAGCACTGATAAATTCTCGAGGGATAACAAATGGATGACAGTTACTGAAAGACAGACTAACGGTATAACTTCTCTATTACGGGGTATTGGGGAGTATTGATTGGGTTTTCTGGGATATTGATGAGTACTGGTCGAAATGTCGATAAATGGCCTTACACCACCAAAACCATGAAAGGTGAAAGATGAAAGGTGAAAGATGAAAGGCAGGATAGCGTGGGCGCCTTTTTGCTAATTTGCTAATCAGCTAATCAACCAAAAAACGCCCTGCTACTTTCAATCTATTAGGCGCTTGGACTCCATTGCAGACCAAGACTAAGGCCCCAATCCGTTTCTAATTGTGGGCCAGCTAAGCGCTGCCAAATTGGCACTGTGAACTCCAACCCTAAACGATAGTTTTCGTTGGGTAATACCCAATTGGCGCCTATCCCCGCATCTATACGTTGACGCTTGTGCCGATTAGGGTCCGCAGTCTGCACTGGCGCTATTATCAGTGCATCCTTGCCGCGTATATTGCCCTTGTACATATACGTCAGCCGGCCTGAAAGGCTAACCGATGGTGCAACAATATAGCTGGCCCAAGTAGACAACTGGTGTTCATCGCCTAAACGATAATCCTCTGAGTTGTCTTCAACACGCCATACGCTACGCCACTGACTACCCCAGCCCAGTTTTGTATTGTGATCTGTACCGTGGTCTGAATAGGTAAGACCACTGATCAAATCGAAGCTACCAGAACCCAATTGCATAGGGTACGGCAAGCGCACTGTGGGGCGCATATTCATAGGCGTAAGAATTTCGTCGGTTTCTTCGATATCGCCTGTGGGCAACGAAAGGCCCAAAGTGCCATGCCACGAAGCACCAGTATTCCCACCCAATTTGATTAATGCGGCCACTTGGGTATCACCCAACCCGCTGGTCTTGGTGGTAAAGGTGCCCAGTCGCTGGGTACCCATGCCACCCATAAAGGTAACGTGGTCCATCTCAATATTTCTATAACTGGTCATGGCCGTTAACGTCACACGATCTGTCGGCGCATACATAACACCCAGCATTTGCATCTGCATAGTCATTTTGACAGGTACAACACGTAAGTTAGCAGGCTGCATTGGCATGCCCGCAAATCCATTAGCCTGAGTTTGCACAATTTCTTCTGGAGACAGAGAACTTGTCCCCTGAAGATTACCCTGCATAGACATGGTCATTGTGCGAAAGGACAGCATCCACTCGCCTTTCTCGTGTATGTGATCACCCATTACGCCAATGGGTGCGTGGCTATCAGGTCTAGTGTTCGCCCTAGTATCTGCCCTAATATCGGTAAAAGTAGCCATACTGCACAGGCAGCAAAAACTCAAAGCAAAAAATTTGCTCATAAAAATTCTCCATAGTGTTAGATTTTGGATTGCTAAAATTTTAGCTGTAGAAAAATCTAACCCTTGGCGGAGCGCGAGCGTGGAAGTAAGTGCGGCGGTTAGCGGAGTGCCCTGCTAACTTTTGCGGTTTGAGTACGGTGGCGGACTGGACTGGGGCAATGAAGTTCGGCGCAGTCGCCAGAGTTGTATCATCGTTTGCCGAGAGCAAGGCAAAGTCACAGTTGATGAGTTCAACTTCATCTACACTATGATGCTGGTGATGATCACCAGGCATACTCGCCATTTGCGTAACGCTCATGCCGTCGGGACAAAGTATTAAATACCATTGGCCATCTGCGGGCATGGTGCCCATAGGAATAATCAGGCGCAGGCCAATACTCGCCCAGGCTAGAAGGAGCAGAATACGTTTATGCATAAAACAGCTTAAACTCAGCTGTGAAATAGACTAAAGGCTTAATGATCGACGAACCTGCTGTTGAGAGAATATTGAACATTTACTGAAGAGGAAAAAAACCCATTAACGCCAACCTCATTAAAGCTGGCATTAAGGTTTTCGGATCACTCAGAAGAAAACTCTGAGCGCTCCGTTCCTTGAGTAAGCTTTTTAAGCCAGCTTTCTAAGCAAGGCTGTGTAAGGCACAAATCTTGTTGCCAGATGGGTCCAGCAAGTAAGCTAAGTACAGGCCATTTGCTCCGCCACGAACACCGGGTAGGTCCTCGCAATTCACACCACCATTGGCCAGACCAGCGGCATGCCATGCATCAGCCTGTTCTTGGTTTGCTGCAAGAAAACCAATTGTGCTGCCGTTGCCGTGGGTGGAAACCTCACCATTAATCGGCTTAGTTAGGGCAAACACACCCGCTTCAGTACGATAAAAACACCGACCCTTATCATCTATAAAGCCTTCGCTGTGACCCAAAGCACCTAAAATGGCATCGTAGAATACTTTTGAAGCCTGAATGTCGTTAGCACCGATCATGATATGACTGAACATAGTAGTGGATCTCTTATAATTGAAATGAGTAGTTACCTTAACCCGCGACAAACTAAGCGCAAAGAACTATGTACAAAGAACTACATACAAATAGTTATATACAAATAGTTATATACAAATAGCTAACTACAGATAGCTAACTACAGATAGCTACCTGCAAATAGTTACGCGCAAATAGTTACGCGCAAAAAAATGCGCAAAGAATTTTTACACTTTTGTGACGGGGAATATCATTGCCCAGCAATGCACCCAAGTTCAAACGGACTAAGGGCGCCGTTGCAAAGATAACCAACCCCATGGACAGCCGATACAAAGGTTAAAACGCTTAAGTGTTGAACGCGCTTCAGGGGTGACATGCAAACGCCCAACTGATTCACTCCAACCCATCACCCGCCATTTGGCATCAACCTTTAACTCAGCGCGTCAAACTAATCAATTGTCCACTGCCGCCAGCGCCAGCCTAGCCTCCTACCATTTGCACCACCTGAGCTTTACTTAAAACTCACGCTAGCGGTGCCCGGTGTGACCACCTCGCCCGCCTCATTTTTAATGAACAAGGTCAATTCCACCCGACGTTTCGGCACATCTATGGCACTAACAGAACCACCACTGGTGAGCACTTCGCCCAAGTAAGAGGCCTTGCGATTGCTATAGCCAAAACTCGTCACACTGCCTTGGGCGCCGGCCCAATTTAGCGCCGCCTGAGAAAGCCAATCACCTTGCAATGGGCCATCAATAACAATGGCCGGGTGTCCCTCCACTTGAGTGGTATAGGTTTCATCGTAGTGAATACGGTGGTGATTCCATACCGCAGCGTTATACATAAACAGGCTGACATTGGTGGCCGTATGCTGGCGCTGAGGCAGCTCAGTACCCACGGTTAGTTTCTCTATAACCACGTCTTTCTCTAATTTTTTATTTAAGTCAGTACTCACCCGCTACCTCGCAATACTGGTTTGAATTTCTTCCAGCACCAGCTCGCCTTGAGCATTGGTAATGGCAAGAGATCGAACGGTGAAAATGAGCGGCCCAGTGCTGCCCTGCTTTTCGTACATGTCGGTTATTTTCCGCGTACCGATTAACCGGTCACCGGGCTTAATGGGACGGTGCTGATTAATCTGCGTGCCGCCAGCCATAATGCGTTTCAGCGGCAGCTTAGGCCCAGCCACTTTACTGCGTGCAATACCGTCAGTCCGCATATCTGCTAGCGCACTGATAGGCGAGAACAAGTTAAAGATAAACATAGGCGGCGCTTCATCGCCCTGAATATATCTGTGCTGCTGTTGCTCGGTAGCCGCAGCATATTTTTGTATATCGCGACGGCTGATTTCTACGTCAATACTTGGCTCGGCAACGCCGATAGACGCCAAGTGCTCGCTGGTTAATAGTCCCATGTACATTCTTCTTGTGGATTGTTCCAAGTCATAGACTAACCCACAGATCAAGGCGAGAGGAAGTTGCTAACGATGGGTGAATACTCTAGCAGTGGTTAAACCCCATCCCCTAAGGCTGCAAAACCAATGGCTTTAGCCCCCATTGGCCTTGGGTCACTATCTGTTAATCTAAAACTGCCAATCTAAGCTAAGCTTTGCGCCCAGTATGTGCGGCACTAAAACCGTTCATTTCGCTACGTTTATTTTAGTACTTCTATTGAGTACTTCTATTGAGTACTTCTATTTAATACAGGGGAAAACAAATGAGTCATCTACTTTTCGACATACAAGATCACATAGCCACACTGACCTTAAACAACCCAGAACAACGCAATGCCTACAGTCCAGAAATGGCTATAAAATTAACCCAGTATCTACGTCAATGTGACCGCAACCCAGACGTTCGCGTGGTCATTATCACCGGCGCAGGGGACTCGTTTTGCGTGGGTCTAGATCTCAACGACGTACGCGAGCGCGGTGAAAAAGAACAGCCCACTGAGACCGAAGACCACCCCACCCAGCGCGTACTGCGCACCTACCCATTCCAAATTTCCAAGCCTGTTATCTGCGCCATTAACGGCGCCGCTGGCGGCTTTGGCGCAGCTTACCCGCTGACCTGCGACATTAGACTGGCCGCAGATGAAGCGAACATTGCTTTCTCATTTGTAAAATGGGGTCTGATTCCAGAGATGGGTACCACATGGACTCTACCGAGATTAATAGGCATTGAAAAAACATCCGACCTATTACTTACCGGGCGCAAAGTATCAGGGACCGAGGCCGCCAGCATGGGCTTGGTGTTACGTTCTGTACCCCGAGCAGAACTTATGGATGAAGCACGCCGTTTGGCCAAAGAGATCGCCGAAGGTTCTTCACCCACCGCAGTGTCTATAGTCAAGCGCATGACCTGGGGCAGGATGATGGACGAAGGTGAGTTGTACAAAGCCATATACGAAGACGACGATGTCATCGCCTGGGCCTTTAATGGACCCGATGCGGCAGAGGGCAATGCCGCATTCTTCGAAAAAAGACCCGCTAATTGGGTGGCAGTGGACCCCGACAAGCTACCAGACTTTGGTCAGCGTAATGCCAACCCGTTTGGCAAGGGCTAGGTAACAAACATGCGTCGAAAGTGGCGGAATAGACAAGATGTGCGCAGCCAATCTAAGCCTTGTGCACTGGGTCAAGTAACATGCTGAGGAGGCCTAGCATAGCAACGGTGCCTCCGCGTGTTAGTTCCTTGAGCGTTAATCGTCCAATGGCAAGGGGGTTGGCGGCGACGCTTATGATGGCGCCTTTAACTGCATTGTTAACCGCGCTGTTACTGGGTTTAGTTCTGCCTGCCAGCGCAAACGCAGTCAGTAAAAACGGCTTCGACTTGTCTAATAGCATTTTAGCCAGCAAACACATTAAACGCGGCGGGCCAGAAAAAGACGGTATCTTTGCCCTCACCTTCCCAAAGTTTGTCCCAGCAAAACAATCACAACTTTCTGGCAGTGAGCGCGTGCTAGGCGTTGCCATCAACAACACCTTCAGAGCATACCCAATTCGTTATCTGAACATCCACGAGGTGGTCAACGACCGCATAGACAGCCAACATTTCACGGTATCTTTTTGCCCTTTGTGCGGCAGCGGTGTGCTATTTGCAACTAACGTGAACCTTTTGGATAAAAAGCCAACACATCTCAACTTTGGCGTTTCAGGCTTGCTCTACAACAGCGACTTGCTGATGTACGACCGCAACACCCAGTCCCTTTGGTCGCAGATCTCCGCAGAAGCCATTTCAGGCCCTATGGTTGGCAGCAAACTGCCTACACTGCCCGTTTGGCATACCACCTGGGCAAGCTGGCAGCAACGCCACCCGCAAACCCAAGTCATGCAGGGCGATGCGCGCTTTGCTAACGCCTATAAATCCGACCCTTACCCAAACTATGAGAAAAATCGCGGCCTGTACTTTTCTGTCACCAACAAAGCACCGCGCCAATTTCACCCGAAAGAAAAAGTACTCGGAGTAACATTAGACGGCATCAGCAAAGCCTATCCGTTTATTAAATTACGCGAATACGGTAAACAATGTTTCACCGATGACATTGCAGGCCAGATCATCCGCATAGAATGGGACGACGCCAACAACAGCGCATGGATTACAAATACACAGGGCGAGCCGATGAACTCGCTCACCAGCTTTTGGTTTGCGTGGTTTACGTTTCATCCAAAAACACAGATATTTGAGTATGTAGATAATGCCAATTTAGAAGCATGCGGCAGATAAGAGAGCCGGGCTTAGTACGGGCTTAGTGCACTCACTGAATATGCATATTTAGCTTCAAAATTTTGGGAAGAAAACTTTAGCAAAAGAACTTTAACAAAAGAGCTTTAACAAAAGGACTTAAGGAAAGAAACTTGCGAAAGAGAATTTGCGAAAGAGACCTTAGAGACAAGACCTTGAGAACGGAAGCTTGAAGAAGGAATCGTGCGGGGGCTCCTTACCCTAAATACATAAAGTAAGCAGCAACCCCCCAACAGGATATTGGCTACTAAGAAATAACCAAAACCACTAACTGGAATATACCTTCAACGGCATCTGCCACACCGGGTATAAACCAAACACTCAACGCGGTAACAACAACCGCCACGGCAATCCATTTAAAAAATGAGCTCATGATTGGTCTCCTACTAATACAACCACTTCGTCCGTAACCGCATCAGCCGTGTCTTTAACCACTTCTTCGGTCACTTCTTCGGTCATAGCTTCAACGATCTCTAAAGCAGACTCTTCGACAATCGTCTCAGCAGCAGCAACACTCTCGTTACGCGGCGCAACCTCAAATACCCACAAGTCGCCAGAATCAATCACCGCGCGTGTGGCTTGGGACGGATACTTAGCGCTAATAACAGCAGCGATCTCATCTAATACGTCACCGGTTTGAATACGCTTCAATTGACGTTCATAACGAATGCCTTCAATACGCACAACCGCACGACCATCAGCAACCGCTTGACCAGGCCAAGTTTTCCAAATTTTACCGAAAAACGAATTCATATAGCCGGACCACACGTACATCTTACCGCGCACTTCAGCCACCCAAATACGACGCGATTCAGGTGGGTTGAGCAGCTGTAGCTCCAAAGTTGGTACATCACTCAAAAATCGCCAATCCGGCTCCGCGCCGCTATAAAGCTCACCAGACGTCAAAGGTCCACCAGAAAAGACCCTATTCGGCCCGTCAGCAGAACTCTGCTTAGCTGCGGCAGTAATCACCGCAGTAGTCGGCACTAGGGCTACGCCCAGCACAATGACCAATACTTTTACTAATAAATTCATCACACCTCCAATTTCCAATTGAGGCGGGACTATAGGCGAAAAACTGGGGTAACGCGAAAACAGAACTCCACCTCTTACTTATTCTGTGATGTAGTCAGCAAAATCACTAAAAAGTAGATACCATGCGCGCTCTTAAGCAGTAACCTTGCATCAATGAAATTTGCCGACCCTTACAACACCGACGATGGCAGCCAACGCGCCCATGTCGCCTTGAACGAGCTGAATACCCTGTGGCTGAACACCGGCACGCTGTGCAACTTGGCCTGCGGAAACTGCTATATAGAATCTACCCCCAGCAATGATCGGTTGTCTTATCTGACCCTTGATGAAGTTCTACCCTACCTGGATGAGATTCAGCGCAACGGCTACAAAACCCACGAGATAGGCATTACTGGCGGTGAGCCGTTTATGAACCCTGACATCTTGGCCATTATGCAGGCGTGTTTGAGCCGCGGTTTTGAGTTATTGGTGTTGACCAATGCCATGCGGCCGATGATGCGCCCTCGGGTACAAGCAGGGCTGTTGGATTTAAAGAAAGTTTATGGCAATGCGCTGACGCTACGTGTGTCTGTGGATCATTTCAAACAAAGCTTGCACGAAGAAGAGCGCGGTGCAGATTCTTGGGCGCCTATGATCAAGGGCCTTAAGTGGTTGTCTACAAACAAGTTTCAGATTGATATCGCCGGACGCACCCGCTGGGGCGAAAGCGAGTCAGAGTTACGTGAAGGTTTTGCAGCCCTATTCCACCAGCAAAAAATTGCTATTGATGCACTGGATGCCAAACAGCTGACATTGTTCCCAGAAATGAACGACGACACCCAAGTGCCAGAGATCACCACGGAGTGCTGGGATATTCTTGGTGTGGCCGCCAACGACATGATGTGCGCCAGTTCGCGCATGGTGGTTAAGCACAAGGGCCAGGATAAGCCCTCGGTTATGGCCTGCACTTTGCTGGCTTATGACGAACAATTTAATATGGGCACCACGCTCAAAGAGGCATCCCAAAGCGTCCAACTCAACCACCCCTACTGCGCCAAGTTTTGCGTATTAGGCGGCGGCAGTTGCAGCGCCTAGTTTTTGGTAAATAGTTTTTGGTAGATAGTTTTTGGTAGATAGTTTTTGGTAGATAGTTTTTGGTAGATAGTTTTTGGTAGATAGTTTTTGGTAGATAGTTTTTGGTAAATAGTCTTATGCTTATAGCCTTTGGTTAATAGCATTTGGTTAATAGCCCTTGGCTAATAGTCTTTGTCCTAGCGGCTAGCTAGATCCCTAGTTAGACGGCTAGCTAGATACCTAGTTAGACGGCTAGTTAGACGGCTAGCTAGGTCGCCTAAAAAAACGTCCGGGAAGCATGTTGTCAGGTACTAAAGTTCCTGTGGGTTTTTTGCCAACCATAACCTCATCGCCGACTTTTAGCATTTGTAGCTTAGCTGTCAGCCGACCCTCTGGTACTTTGATGCTGAAAAATTCTAGTTCGTGCTCATGATTTGCACTGGCAATACTGTGGGCGCGCAACAGTGGCCGACCCTCCTCAGCAGGTAATCCGATCATCACAAAGTGAGCATTTTTGAATCTAAAGCCTATAGCCTATAGCCGCCAAACTTTGCAAACAGCACTAAGCCCGCAAAACCGCCAACCACTGTTTTTGGCTGTCTGTTAATGCCTCATCAGCTGTCAGTACAGAACCAGCCAATGCTTCACGAACTTCCACTGGAGTGTGGGTAAACGGCGCCCGCAAAAGCTCAGGCAATATGGCTTTGGCTTTGGTTATAGCCCCTTGGTAGGTGGCAAAAAACTTTTCTACACTCACATGCTGGGCCGGGTCGTCCATCCAGCAGTCAAAATCTGTTACTAGGCAAATGGTGCAGTAAGCCAATTGGGCTTCTCGGGCTAAAAACACTTCTGGCACATTGGTCATGCCGACTAGGTCGCACTTTGCGCTGTCGCGTAAAAAGAAGCTCTCAGCCCGAGTACCCAGACGCGGCCCTTCAACGCAGGCATAAGTTTTGTCAATATGCAGGGCTTGGTCAATACGCGCCGCCGCGCCCTGAATGTCTGCGGACAACGCCGGACACACCGGGTAGGCAGTGGAAACATGGGCTGCCACACCGTCGCCAAAAAAGCTGTAGGCACGCTTGCCGCGAGTATGATCAAAGTATTGGGAAGCTATTGCCAGATCACCCGGCTTTAAGCCTTCGCGCAAGCTGCCTGCCGCAGAAATGCCCAAAACGCGACGCGCACCCAAAGCCTTAAGGGCAAATATATTCGCTCTATAATTTACCTCGCCAGGCAGCAGTTGGTGGTTCACACCATGGCGCGCCAAGAACAAAACGCTCTGGCCCTGATAACTGCCTTGCACAATTGGGCTAGAGGGCTGACCAAAGGGCGTGTCTATAACGTGTTCTTTTTCAATGCTCAGTTCATCTAATTGATACAACCCAGAACCGCCAATAATTGCCAGCATACAACCTCCTACTTTGTGGCTTTGTCATTGGGGCATCCTAGGGCGAAGCAGCAAACCTAAGCAAGCGCAAAAACAGCCGACTGAAAAAAACTAAACTGGGTAACCCAATGCTCTTGCCACGCCCTGACCAAAACCTTGCCCTACAAATGGCACTACACCGTGTCCTACAAATGACCCAACACCCTACCCATTAACCGTGATTTTCTATTAGGATGCGCAATCTGCTTTTTTCGGAATCACCACTTTGCGCCGTATAAAAATAATAGCCTTACTTTTGGGCCTCATATCCACGTCCCTCATTCAAGTCACACAAGCTAGCGAAGACACCATGGCAAACTTTACAAAAGCACCCGTAGACGACAAAGGTCTGTTCACTAATGTAAAAGGCGAACTGTCCCAAGGCGGCCTAAACGTACGGGTGCCCTTTATGCTGCGCCGTTTTGGTACTTATTTTCGCAGCAGCGACGGCGCGCCAACACTGAACAAAAACGATGGCGCGGCACTACGCGCCAATGCACTGAATAATGAAAAAGCCACTATCACCTGGGTAGGCCATGCAACTGTGCTGGTGCAAATGCATGGGGTGACATTTCTTACTGATCCCATATGGTCAGACTGGCCCAGCCCAATGGCTTATATCGGCCCACGCCGGTTTGTAGAGCCGGGTATTGAAATAGACAACTTACCTAAAATTGATTTTGTGGTTGTGTCGCACAATCACTACGACCACCTAGACCTACCCACACTAAAAGCCTTAGCGAAGCGCAGCGCCGACACAAAATTCTTTGTGCCGCTGGGCAATGCAAAATTACTTAACAGCCAAGGCGTGGCAAACGTCACCGAGATGGACTGGGGCAATACCGCAACTTACCAAGACCTAACCATCCACTGCCTACCCACACAGCACTGGAGCAAGCGGTCCATCAGCGACACCCGCAAAACACTGTGGTCGTCTTGGGCAGTGACCGGACCAGAAAAGCGTTTTTACTTCGCAGGCGACACCGGCTACTTCCCCGGCTTTAAAGAAATTGGTGAAAAGCTTGGCCCCTTCGATATAGCCGCCATGCCCATAGGCGCCTACGAACCCAATGCCATGATGAAAGCCTCGCACATGGACCCCAAAGAGTCGGTAATGGCGTCGCTAGACGTTAAGGCCGCGCAAGTGCTGGCTATACACTTTGGCACCTTTGATCTATCTGATGAACCGCTCGCGGAACCGCCGGTGCTATTCAAAGAAGCCGCAGCTAAAACTGCGCTGGCTGGAGATAAGACTTGGGTCTTCGACGTAGGTGAAACGCGGGAGTTTTAGCAGGGCGGCGAACGCAAATTAAGCCTGAAGCGAATAACCTCGGCAGACGAGCTTTAGACGCAAAGTTGATCGGCTAGTTATACGCTGGTATTTTTTGTTCACATTCATGTACATTAATAGGGTTGTACAAATGAAATGCACAAGCTACGAATCAGCGCGCAGCAACCTGGCTAAAACCATGGAACAGGTGTGCGATGATCATGCCCCAATTGCTATTGCTCGTAAGGGTGAAGGCGCAGTTGTCATGATGTCTATGGCTGACTATCAGGCCCTTGAAGAAACTGCATACCTTCTTAGAAGTCCCAAAAACACTCGACGATTGATTGAGTCCATTGGCGAGCTTGAGGCTGACAAAGGCGGTGAACGGGAATTGAACGGGAACTAATTGAGTGAAACTCGTCCTTGCAGAGGAAGCATGGGAAGCATGGGAAGCATGGGAAGCATGGGAAGATCGTCTATTCTGGTAAAAGACAGATAAAAAAATGCTTAAGCGAATCAATACACTTATTAAAGAAATTGGACGAAATCCGTTTAACGCTACTGGCAAGCCTGAACCGCGCAAGCACGCCCTATCTGGATACTGGTCTCGACGCCTAAATGAGCAACGCCGAATAGTTTATAAGATTCAGCTGAGCGCCCTTCTCATAGCCCAATTACGCTACCACTACTGAGCGAAGCGCATACCGCCTAAAGCTCCTAACAACTTGAATCAGATGTCCAGTAAGCTATTCAGCAGAAAACTATTCAGCAGAAAACTATTCAGCAGAGAACTATTCAGCAGAGAACTATTCAGCAGAAAACTTGGCCCTGCATCTGTGGTATTTATAGATAATTCCAACTGCACGTGTTTTGAACACAAGCAAAACCTTTTGTTTGGGGACAGTCACATATTGAAATGCCAAATGAACCACCACACGCATTATCAGCAGCAACAGATTTCGCTTTAAAGTAGTTTGTAACATCAGCATCAATTCTTGCGACAGCATTTCTAGTGCAGCCACAGCTACTGCCTTTAAGTACCTGACCGCAATCACTGTCGGTTTGACAAGCTTGGATAGCACCCAGCTCTTTAGATACTTTTAAATCGAGTGCATCACAGCTTTGTACCTCGCCATCTAGCTCCCCATTTAGCTCCTCACCTAGCTCCTCACCTAATAGTTCCCCTGCTAATTCTACAGCCAGCTTGCCTGGCGCCTTCTCTGTCCCCTTCTCTGTCCCCTTCTCCGGCTCCTTCTCCGGCCCCTTCTCCGGCACATTGCCCGGTACCTTACCGGTTACTTCACCCGCCTGTGGCATAGTAACAACGGCTCCTTGCCTAGGTTCAAGGCTGTTAAATGAGGTAAAGCCGAGGACCAATGACACAATGACTGTGACAGACAATAGACTTAGAGCTAAAAATTTCAATCCGATCTCCATAAAGAGTAACGCCGCGCTTTAGGGCAATTATGCTGTGCTGGAAAAAATCTCTCCGGCCACAGCCGCTCGTAATGCTACACCTACAACCGGCGAAAAAGCAGCAATTGTTAGGGTGGCGCTCTCAACCCAAGTAATTTGTTAGTTAGCGTATTTTTTTCTGCCAGAATACCAGAGGCCCAAATAAGCTGAACCACACACCGCGCCGCCGAATATCAAAATATTAGAAAGCGCAGATTCAAACTCATAGTTTGCATGACCCATAAAAGCAAAGTGGACTACACCGTGTAAGGTTAAGAACAGAGAAAAACCAAGCCGAGATTTTTCCCTTACTGAGACCTTATCGCTTGCAATCAACGCGATTATTACAGCGAATATAGGTATATGCAGTAGTACAAAAATCCGCTGGCCAAGTTCATCAGAGAGCAGATTAAGCAAAGGCAACACCAACCATTCACTGTTCGTCATTGCGTCTAATTCATGGGTAAATAAGAAAGCTAGGCCCAAGTAAAAGATCAGATTTTTCATTCTATCCTCTGGGCATTCAAATTGGGCATTCAAATTGGGCAAAGCTACCTTCGTACTCGCATTTTGGTCTAACCGCGTAAACTAAATCTTAAGCTTTTAGGTTCTTTTTGCTGGCTATAACTCGCAACTTGTTTCTATAAACGGTTATAGAATGATCTGCTGGTATTTTACTACCCGGCATGGGATTTTTCAGAAAGGCTTTGACTCTGAAAAGAAAACTTACGCTATAAAGTAATTGCACATTTTTGTAATCTCCCGCCCTACATATGCTCAGGTATTTCATGTCTCCGCAATGGTAGTAATTGCCAAATTTAGAACGTAAGAATGTCTTTATCACAGATCCAATATATGGAATAAGACCTAAAACCGACGAACTAAGCCCTACAACCACACCACTGGGTGGCATCACAGTTACTGGGTCTACGGCATTTACTACCCTATAAATTGGCGTTTTGATCCCGGTTGCCCAATCAACATTCCCCACCATAGGTGAACCGAACGTGTAACAAGAGGCGATGCCACCTTTGTGGGTCAATTTCTTGGCGGCAATAGTTGCTAACGCCCCACCTAAACTGTGCCCCGTAATAAAAAGGGGTTTTTCTTTAAATTCATCCTGATTTAAAAACTGTTGGATTTCCACATCCACTTGGCTAAACGCTTCATCAAACCCTGTGTGGATTTTGCCGCCAGTTTCGCAAGTTTTAATAACTGCCTTAAGATCGGACTTAATGTCCCTTATGCTTGTGACTTCTGTACCTCTAAAACCAAGAAAGATATGGGTATCATGCTCTAGTAATATGGCTTGAGTGCCGTTTTTATCGAACGTTCTAATGAGTTTAAGGTCTAAAAATTTGGCATTTTCTTCTAACTTTTTCTTTTCTTCACCAGCATCATAGCCGACCATCTCAATAAGAGCACTTAGCGACTTCACATCCTCGACAGCCACTAACCTTGAAATTTGTTTTATGAAACCTTCTTTCGATATATCTTTGAATATCGGATTAAAGCGCAGGTACGCCAACTCAGAGATAAACGCCATAAGCCAAGAAGTTCTATCACTATAGGCTTTTCTATAACTGGGCAATTCTTTCGCTAGCAAGCTTTTGACCTGTTCTACTTCCGCTGTTGATTTCACTAATAGATTAGACATTTTTCCCTCAAGAAAATTAAAATGCTTTTAAGAAACCCCAGACATTCACTGAAACAAAAGCCCAAAACGCTGCGCCACTTCCCTCACTCAAGGGCTTTAGTCATTCTCGGACCTCCTTCAATAAGTCGTCAAAAACCCGACAATCGCCTTCTCCAGATTTTAAAAAAAGCATATTGGTTGCTTTTGAAGCCCAATCGCTGAAAACTATTTCACCTGCCAAAATTGCCGCAGCCACTAACCTATGACACCGTTACCATTTTAGGAAATTAGGAGGAACCTTCCTTTGATAGCACAAAAACAATTTCTAACCGTTACTCATACCTCTAATAAAATTAGATCTCGCACCACCTCTTTTGCGATGTCAACAAAAATGGAGACAGACGGCGCAAACAAACCCACAAGCGGATAGTTGGGCTCGTTACGCCTTCTCAAATAAACTAACAAATTACTCATTTCCCTTACGACAAACTCTGCGCGTCGATGAAAATGTCACTACGGCGTATTTTTACCTCAGACCATATTGATATTCTTTTGGGTCTCCTTCTGTTCACGGCAATAGAGTACGCGCGGCCTCGACGCAAAAAGGTTGTCCAACTATTCGAAAAGAAGCAGCCATGGGCTTCGTTGGAGATAAAATAGAGGACCTGAAACATTTTTTGGCGGAAGGATATCCACTCCCCGACTACAATCAGACCTTCGGAACACTGCGCCCGAACTCAACCCTCAAACCCAACCCCCAAACCCAACCCCCAAACCCATAGGCGCGCCCTTTCTCTACAGGTATAGTCTGGGTGAGAGAAAACACATTCGATGCCGCCTAAAAGCGCCGTTCAAGCTCATCCCTTCGCCTCTTCCAAGCTAAGTCCAATCTTTGCTTATAGGGGGTTTATTGCGGTTTACGCTTTACGCCTGCATCGAAGACCGAGGAGATTTAACCAATGCCAGTACTTCCCAGCTCCGTTAACACCGGTAGCGCTGAATTTAAAGCCAATAATGACGCCATGGGCGCCCTCGTTGCAGACCTTGCAATAAAGGTGGCCGAAACTAAAAAAGGGGGCGGCGAAAAGTACCAACAACGCCATGTGGCTCGGGGCAAGTTGCTGCCAAGAGACCGTGTTAAGCACTTGCTGGACCCAGGCAGTCCATTTTTGGAGCTGTCGCAATTGGCCGCGCTGGATATTTACCCTGAAGAAGTGCCTTGCGCTGGCATCATCACGGGTATCGGCCGAGTTGAGGGTCAGGAATGTATTATTGTGGTGAATGACGCCACGGTTAAGGGTGGCAGCTACTACCCGCTGACGGTTAAAAAGCACCTGCGCGCTCAGGCCATCGCCGCGCAGAACAATTTGCCTTGTATCTACTTGGTAGATTCCGGCGGTGCCAACCTGCCTTTGCAGGACGATATTTTTCCTGACAGCAATCACTTTGGCCGGATCTTCTTTAACCAAGCCAATATGTCCGCTGAGAACATTCCGCAAATTGCTGCGGTTATGGGGTCTTGTACTGCCGGCGGTGCTTACGTGCCGGCCATGGCGGATGAAGCCATTATTGTTAAAAACCAAGGCACTATATTTCTTGCTGGGCCGCCGTTGGTGAAAGCGGCCACTGGCGAGATTGTCGGCGCTGAAGAACTGGGCGGTGCTGACTTGCACTCGCGCACCTCTGGCGTTACAGATCACTACGCGCAAAACGACGAACACGCGTTGCAGCTGGTGCGCCAATCCATTAAAAATTTGAACCGCAGCAAACCGGCCACCGTTAATTTACGCGAACCCGTTGCACCCGCCTACGACCCTAAAGAGATCTACGGCATTGTGCCCAGCGACGCGCGCCAGCCCTATGACGTGCGCGATGTTATAGCGCGCATTGTCGACAACTCTGAGTTCGACGAATTCAAAGCTTTGTTTGGCACCACTTTAGTCACTGGCTTTGCTCGTATCTACGGCTACCCTGTTGGCATTGTCGCCAACAACGGCATTCTGTTTGGCGAGTCCGCTGTGAAAGGCGCGCACTTTATTGAGCTGTGCGCTCAACGCAAAATCCCCCTAGTGTTTCTGCAAAATATTGCGGGCTTTATGGTTGGTCAACAATACGAAGCGGGCGGCATTGCCAAACACGGCGCCAAAATGGTCACGGCAGTTGCGTGCGCTCAGGTGCCTAAGTTTACGGTGGTTATTGGCGGTTCGTTTGGCGCTGGCAATTACGGTATGTGTGGGCGCGCTTACGACCCCCGCTTTCTATTTATGTGGCCCAATGCGCGCATCTCTGTGATGGGAGGCGAACAGGCGGCTAGCGTATTGGCTCAACTCAAACGAGATCAATTAGAGGGTCAAGGAGAAGAGTGGTCTGCGGAAGATGAAGCCACCTTTAAACAACCGGTGCTAGACACCTACGACCAGCAAGGTCACCCTTACTACGCCTCTGCGCGACTCTGGGACGACGGTATTATCGACCCTGCTGACACCCGCATGGTTCTTGGCCTTGGCATATCTGCCTCTCTCAACCGCCCAATAGATTCAACACGCTTCGGCGTGTTTAGGATGTAACCCAATGATCAGTAAAATACTTATCGCAAACCGTGGCGAAATTGCCTGTCGCATTATTCGCACCGTTAAAAAGCTCGGCTTATCTAGTGTTGCCGTCTATTCAAATGCAGACGCCAACGCCTTACACGTGAGCATGGCTGATGAAGCCGTACATATCGGCGAATCTACGGCCAACGCCTCTTACTTGGATTTCAACAAAGTCATTCAAGCGGCTCTGGCAACTGGTGCAGATGCCATTCACCCGGGCTATGGTTTCCTCAGCGAAAACGCTGGGTTTGCCAAAGCCTGTAGCGAAAACGGCCTGAACTTTATTGGACCACCAGTGGCCTCTATTGAAGCCATGGGTTCTAAATCTGCCGCCAAAGAGATTATGCAATCTGCTGGCGTGCCTCTTTTGTCTGGCTACCATGGCGACAACCAAGACCCAGATTTTCTTCAGCAAGAGGCTGCAAAGATTGGCTATCCAGTGCTGCTTAAAGCGGCCGCTGGCGGCGGCGGTAAAGGCATGCGCATTGTTGAAAGTGCGGACGTATTCCATGAGGCATTAGCCGCAGCCCAGCGCGAAGCCACTAATGCGTTTGGTGATCAGTTGATGCTGGTGGAAAAATACTTACTTAAGCCCAGACACATTGAAATACAGGTTTTTTGTGATCAGTTGGGTAACGGGGTTTATCTGAACGAGCGCGACTGCTCCATTCAGCGTCGTCACCAAAAAATTATTGAAGAAGCACCTGCACCGGGCATGAGTGAAGGCCTACGCGAGAAGATGGGCGTGGCGGCATTAGAGTGCGCCCAGGCCATTAATTACGTGGGTGCGGGTACAGTGGAGTTTTTATTGGACGCCAGCGGTGACTTTTACTTCATGGAGATGAACACTCGCCTGCAAGTAGAGCATCCGGTAACAGAAATGATTACCGGTTTTGATTTAGTGGAATGGCAGATTCTTGTGGCTAATGGGCTGCCCTTGCCTGTGCAACAAAATCAAGTACCGCTTATGGGGCATGCTTTTGAAGCGCGCATTTATGCGGAAGATCCTGCACAAGAATTTTTGCCACAAACCGGGCGTTTAAGTTTCTTAGCCACCCCGGCCGAATCTGAACATGTACGTATTGATACCGGCGTTGTTCAGGACGACGAAATCAGCATTTATTACGACCCAATGATTTCTAAGCTCATTGTTTGGGACAAGGACCGAGCCAGTGCCTTGCGACGGTTGACTAAAGCCCTCAGCGAATATCATGTGGCAGGGGTCACCACCAACATCAGCTTCTTACATACATTGAGCAAGTCAGCAGGCTTTAGCGATGCTGATTTAGACACCAGCTTTATTCAAACCCACAGCGATGTATTGTTCGCAGCCAATGATGAGCATATGCCAGTACTGCTGGCTGCTGCTGCCGTTGCGCAGTTAGCAGCCAACCAGCAAGCAACTCAAACTGCCACTAACGACCCCCACTCGCCTTGGGCCAAAAACAACGCGTGGCGCATGAACGAACCCAATCAACAAGCACTCAACCTAACGCTGGATTTGACAAAAGGCAGCACAGAGTTTCAGGTTGAAGTCGAGCATACGGGCGCCAATGCCTATCTACTGCACTCCGAGCTAGGCACGCAAAAGGTCCACGGCGCAGTGGTTGGCGATCAAATCAGCCTCAGCGTAGATGGCCGATCACACTCATTAACCATAGCCCGCTCTAGCAAAGGCGACAGCGCTTACAATAAAAATGGCTTTACGCTGTTTTTTGCTGGCACAAGTACCCAAGGACACCTTACGCCTCCTGACATTGGTGGCGCAGATAGCGCTGCAGACGGCGCCGGCTTACTGGCGCCTATGAACGGCAAGGTCGTGGCAAATTTAGTTGCGGCCAATGAGAGCGTCAGCGCCGGCACCGGTCTTGTGGTTATGGAAGCCATGAAAATGGAGCACACCATTAAGGCGCAAGTAGATGGCAAAGTGTTGCAGTTTCATTTCGCACCAGGAGATTTGGTGGAAGGCGGCGCCAGTCTTTTAGACTTTGAAGTCAGCGAGGGTTAAGCGAAGGTCAACTGCTTTCACTAACTGGTTCCTATTAGAGCGGCTGCTTATAACGCGGCGGCTCATAGCGCAGATATAAGGCGATTAATTGTAGAACTATTGCCTCTGGGAGCGGCTCCTAGGTCACTGCGCCCCACAGCCCTTCGGGCATGAGGCATTATTGGCTAGAGCAGACACTAAGCATTATACTTGCGGTTCTAAACGACCCTAGCCGTCTCTAATGTGCTAACAAGCAAGCGCATTTTCAAAGGAGAACTCAGATTCAAGCGCAAAGTTTAAACACAGACAATAGACGCTCGCGCAGCGAAGCCACCAAAAATGCGCTTATGCGCGCAGCGGAACAGTTGATCGCAGAACGGGGCATTGAAAATGTGTCTATTCGCGACATTGTCAGCGCAGCAAACCAGAAAAATGAATCTGTTCTGCAATATCACTTCAAAAATCTCACCGGGTTGATTGAGGCTATTCAACTAACCCGTTCAGCGCAAACCCAAGAAAAGCGTGCTGAACAGATAGAAGCATTATCTAGCAAGACCACCCAACCCAGCGTCAGAGAAATTTGCAGCCTTTTGGTGCAACCAGCTTTTCAGCTGGCCTGTGAAAATACGGACTATCGGTGCTATATCAAAGCCTTCGGCCACAAACTGATACTGACAGACGCATCCCCCGCGGAAATGGCGGCCTCCCACGGTGGTGGTGGCGTCAGCGGCAAACAAGCCAGCGGCATGCTTAAACTTGCCCTACCGCACCTCGACGCGGCTGCTTACCAACGCCGTATAGATGCAGCGGTTAGGCTTTGCTCAACCTCTATGTACCACCAAGCCAGGCAAAAAAACGCCTTCAGTGGCGACCAAGCCGAGCTTTTTTTGCACAGTCTGGTTGATGCATTAGTCGGTCTCTTCAGCGCCGCTGTTTCTCCGCAAACCCAAGCTCTGGCAGATAAGCTTAAGTAAGACTAGCTGACGCCAGCATGGCGATAGGAATTTCTCCGCTGAATAAAAATTCTGAAAATGACGGGGACAAGCTAGGAATCACTCCCTAGAAAGCAAAGCCCTTGAGAACGAGTCTCTCTTAAGCACAGCAACACATAGCAAAACAAAACAAAACAAAACAAAACAAAACAATACAAAGAACAATACAAAGAACAATACTACTGCTTCTTGTGACCACCACTTGCCCCGTTCAGCAAAACAGCCCCGGCGTGGCCTATAAGCCGGGTATGCTTAACCTTCCATTTTCTGCTTCAATCTTTATAATGATTATCATTATTTAATGAGGTTTCCAAAGTGAAAATTCTGCGCACCCCTGATTCACGCTTCGAAAATTTAGCCGAGTACCCTTTTGCTCCGCACTACACCACCATCAAAACTGAAGATTACAGCGACCTGCGCATTCATCACTTGGATGAAGGCCCAGCAGATGGCCCCATTGTGCTGTGCATGCATGGCCAGCCGGTCTGGAGCTACCTCTATCGCAAAATGGTCCCATACTTAACCGCAGCAGGCATGCGGGTTATTGCACCCGATCTCCCCGGTTACGGCAAATCCGACAAACCAGCAGCGCTTGAAGACTACAGCTATGAGCGCCAAGTGGAATGGATGGGCAAATGGTTAGAGCAAAACGACTTTTCCAACGTCACCTTTTTTGGCCAAGACTGGGGCGGGCTGATTGGTCTGCGTCTGGTGGCAAACCATGACGCCAGATTTGCTCGGGTAGTGGTTGCCAACACAGGCCTGCCTTATAACCCAGATGTGGCAGACAGCGTTGTTAAGGAAGTGGAAGATTTTCGCGCCAACGCACCCACGCCCAGTTTGCCACAGATGCAAAAAGCATTGAGCCAAATGGCTGGCAGCGCCGCCACCAAATTTGCCTACTGGCAAAAGTATTGCTGGGAAACCAAGGACATGCCCGTGGGCTTTATGATGTCTATGATGATGGAGCAGCAACCGGTCTTAGCCAAAGCCACGCGCTTTTTGCTGCACAACGCGGGCATGACCTTACCTTTGCCCACCACACTTGCTAAAGCTTATGAAGCCCCGTTCCCGGACCCTAGTTACAAGATGGGGCCACGGGCCATGCCCAGCCAGGTACCAACCCTGCCCAGCTCGCCCTCTTTAGAGCAACAGCGCTTGGCATGGGCGTTTTTTGATAAGTTCGAAAAGCCGTTTCTGTGCACGTTCTCTGACAACGACCCAGTAACGCAAGGTATAGAAAAGCAGTTTTTCGAGCGAGTACCCGGCACCAAAGGGCTACCCCACGACACCATTAAAAAGGGCGGCCACTTTCTGCAAGAGAACGAACCGGAACAAGTTTCGAATGCCATCATTAATTTGATTAGAACGACTTAACCGAAGGGTCTAATGGGAAAAGCTAACCGCCGGTCTATGTTTTACTTTAAGCCTTAGTCTTAGTCTTGGTCTTAGTCTTGGTCTTAGTCGGAGCCAGGCTCCATGTAACTTAAACGAGGCCGGGGCCGGAGGCTACGTTGGACGACTTTAGTAACCTTTGCAAAAAACATTTAGAGGGTGGTACAAAGAAAAATCGAAACTGCAGCATTGTTTAATGGCAAGCTAGGATAAAGACTCATTTAAAAGACTCATTTAAAAGACTCATCTAAAAGTTTGGCTAGCAAGAGCACCCTAACGGTCTTACTTCAAGGATAAGTGTAGAATTTCCTAGCACCTCCAATCCCTCATAATTTCAGAGAACCCAGAGCGACAATATGAAAAAAACAACACTTTACGGATCAGCATTGTCACTCTACACGGGCAGAGCCAGAAGCTATCTGATCAAAGCGGGCATCGACTATTGTGAGGTCATTCCCAACACGCCTTACTTCGCAAAAAATGTGCTGCCCAAGGCAGGCGGACGTCAGTCCATACCCACCATCGAGTTGAGCGATGGCACTGTTATCCGCGACGGCGCTGCAATTATTGACCACTTTGAAAACGCCTCGCAAAACGGCTTTTCCCCAACCTCACCCAAGCAAAGAATCCTCAGCTTATTATTAGATGTCATAGGCGCTGAGGGCTTACTGCGCCCGGCCATGCACTACCGATGGAATTTTGCTGAGGAAAACCTCAAATTTTTAGAATTTCATTTTGAATCGATGATGCCGGACCGACCCGACCGCAAAGAAAAAGGTGTAGCCGCCGCTAACCGCATGCGTTCTGCGGCAGTCGGCTTTGGAGTTGTACCCTCCACCATGGAGTTGGTGGAAACCCTTTACGTAGAACTGATGGAAAAACTCAACGAGCACTTCTCTGAGCACCCCTACCTGTTAGGCGGCAAACCCTGCATAGGTGACTTCGGCATCATGGCGCCCCTTTACGGGCACTTGGGCCGAGACCCAGCGCCACTGGCACTGATGCAGAAAAAAGCCATTCGCTTGTTCCGCTGGGTTGAACGCATGAACAGACCAGACGCTGACATAGGCGAATTTGCCTCCGCTGAAGAAAGCTATCTCGCTGGCGACCAAATACCCGATACGCTCATGAATGTGCTCAAACACATCGCCATTGATTTTATGCCAGAAACTCAGGCTGCTGCCAATTGCATCAACGCCTGGCTAAGCGAACAAATTGATCTAGAGCCAAATACCCAAGTGGTGCGCGGCGTGGGCAATTGTGAATTTGAGATTCGCGGCACTCACATCAGCGCACTGGCGCAGCCCTACCGTTTTTATCTGCTTAAACGTGTACAAGATGAATTCGCAGGTCTAAGTGCTGTGGAGCAAGAAGACGTTCGATCAATGTTATCTGCCTGCAATATGTCTGAACTTCTCAACATAAAAATCAACCGTGAAATTAGCAGACACAACAACCTGGAAGTATGGGTGTAGTGAAAAAGCTCCGCAAAATATGGGCAATACTGATAAAAACAGCCCTCGCGCTCAGTGCAGTTGTAGTCGCCATATTTTGCTTCGTATTCTTTTCACCGCGACCACCGTTGAGCATAGACCCGGCGACTCTTATTGGTGACGGCAGCCAAATCAATTATTGCCAGCTACCGGTACTGGACGCCAGCGGCAAAATGGCCAAGGACATTGCCAAAGGCAATACGCCGGGCTGTGCCTATAGCCACTTTCCATTACCTATTTTGCGCCAATGCACTGAGCCACTTCCTGAAGGCGCAGCGGATATTCGCGGACTGTGGATCGGCATCAGCGGCAAGGTCGGACATGTGGAGCGCGTGGAACAATGCGGCGCAAGAACCGTCATCACCAGCAGCGGCATTATTCATGACTCTGGGCCAAACGCTACGGGCGGATTCAACTCAAACGACACTGAGGGAAATGTGACATTCAGCATAGGCGACAGCGACTACTGCCCACGCACCTCCGCCAGCAAAGTTTGGAACAATGGCGTTTTGGAATTTCGCGCCTTTGGCTGGGGCCCCATTGTGGTAAGACGTTATCTTCAGGGCGAGCAACTGATATGGGAATACGCAGACGGCACCACTACTGCCATGCAGCGACTTTGCCAGTTACCCGAAGACGAAGTAACACCCCAGCCCCGAGGCAGCCGGTACAAGTTCTTTGCCGGAGATTAATGGGCAATAACCCAGAGTTTATCCACTCCGGCAAATAGTTTGCGAAAAAGATCTTTTTCAGCGGACTTCAAACTCGTTGAGGAAAAAAGCACCAAAAATTGACATTCACTCTAGCTTATTCGTGCATAACTCTTTATTTTTATTGAAATAATAACATTGAGCTAGATAGTGAATATGCATACAAAGTTTACAATCGCAGCAATGTTCACCTTGCTCACAACCCCAGTTATAGCTGACCTAGATCTGCTCACCAACAATCTCAGTAGCGAAGATAAAACAGCGATCATTGGGCTTGAATACTCCTACTTTACCCCTTCATTAGATGTGTTCGATTTTGCCGACAAAGTGCAGAGTAGCGCCAAGCCCGAGAAGACACAGTCCACCCAATTAAACCTTTAAGTACCGGTAGAAAGTTTGGCTTTGACCCTAGGCTATGAATTCAAATCTTCCGCCGCCAAAGTCTCTAGGCTTGTGCAGCCCCTGAGTCTGGAAACTGAAATCAATCAACACAGGTTTGAAATCACCCGCAAAGTGAAAGAGTTCAAAGGCATGGAGCTTTCCCTATTGGCAGGCCTTAGCTATGCAAAGCAAGATCCACTGGAGATGGATTGCTATGCGCTAGGCACATTAATACTTGGCGGCTCGTGCGCTGAAGCCGACTTTAGTTTGGTAGATGGATTGGCCTTGTTCAACGATGGCGTGACCATTTACAAACCCGTTCTAACCACCTCAGCTGCGGCTAAGGGCTACAGAATTGGCGGCCGCCTCACTGGCAGACTTTTTCAGACCATGCCGTTCTATGCCGTGGCCAAGCTGCAACAGACAAGAATAAGTAGCAAGTATCAATCTGACCTGCTGGATATTACCGACGATAGCCTACTCAACTCAGAGTTCCAAGGGCGTACGCTCAGGGCCTCTATAGCCGGTATCGCCACAGACCTACCACAGACCGATCCGTGGAAAGAGAACATACTGGCTCTAACTTTTGGGGCTTCACGACAGCTTTCTACCTCGTTCTCGGCAAACCTTGAACTAAGCCAACTGTTTGTTAGCCGAAGTGGCTATGTTTCTACGCCTGGGGAGAAAGAGTACAAGCAAAATACTGTGCTTAATGCGGCTCTTTGGTATGCGCCAACGCCCGCTTTCGCAGTTTATCTGCGCGGCGAGGCCTCTTCACATAATGTACTCGGGCTAGACCCCTTGGCCTACAACAGGAAAACCAGTAAGTTTTTTCAACACCCCTTTGGCCAACTTTCTATAGGCCTTGTCACCCGCTTTTAGCAGCGGCTAACAGCGCTGCGGTGTTGCGGTGTCGCGGTGTCGCGGTGTTGCGGTGTTGTACTATGGCACCGTTGCAGCAGAGTTTGTGAAGGCAACAGGAGAATTTTTCCACAGCAGTAGTAAACCCATGAGTTCGTCACGAGCTCAGAACACCACACTTTCGTTGCCGACAACCGTTAGGGTTTCTTACTCTCTTACTCTCTTGGTCTCTTTGTCTCTTTGTCTCTTTGTCTCTTTGCAATTAGCAATTAGCAATTAGCAATTAGCAATTAGCAAGCCGCGCCGGACAGAGCTCCTAGCAAAAGTTAGGTAGGCCTTGGGACAACCCCAAGAAAGCCGATGATGCGGGGATTTACACTAGGATCAGACCGGTTTGCCGGATAAGTTAGTGTCGTCCAACTATAAGCTGTGACAAAAGGGCCAAGGCTCACCTTTCAGGTCTTATGAGTGATGGAACTCAGCCTTAGCCTAAGCGCTAAATATATGGCCTAAATCTATGACCTAAATCTATATTTTGATTCTGTGCTTTGATTCATGATTCAGTCAGTTGAACGACACGCAGACACTATATCCAGAAACTATATCCAAAAACTATGCCCATCGGTTGGTACTATGTATTGAACCCCAGCGCTAAACCCCAGCGCTAAACCAATGCACTGTGGCTGCCTAATGACGCCAGAGCGTTATACTGCACTTGTGCTGAAGGCCTTTTTGCAGCCAAGTTTTTATTTAGTTTAAATCTAGTTTAAAAATTTATTCTGCCAAAGCTCTACTAGTTAGTTAACCTTTGGCACCCTGCAATTTTAATCATTTGGCACTAACACTTGAGCACAAAAAAGCCGGCTTAAAAGCCGGCTTTTTCATTACTTTGAACTATTCGTTCAATTACTAATTAG
>Ga0209192_10000164_pt1 | contig 77623 bp, 77 predicted proteins | sample ArcticOcean_MG_C_11_FD_187433 | JGI IMG/M metagenome (GOLD analysis project Ga0209192, IMG submission 187433) | Marine microbial communities from western Arctic Ocean - ArcticOcean_MG_CB2_154 (SPAdes) (version 2) | ecosystem: Environmental > Aquatic > Marine > Oceanic | place: Arctic Ocean... | reverse complement strand
ATGATCTGTCGTCGTAAGGGGTGATTTTTATTTCAGGCTCAGCGTCTATATCACTGTCAGGCTGAATGCTTGATTGCGTGCCTGACTGAACGTCAAGTTCGCCCGGCTCAACAACTTCTGGCTCTGATTGCTGTTCGATTTCTAAAGCCTCACTGTCGCCCTCACCAAGTTCGGCAGCTAACGCTTCTTCATCGGCGGCAAGAAGGTTTTTGATATTTTGTTGAATAGTGTCAACCTGGTCAGATACAGCATCAAGATCAGCATCATCCATGCCAGCCACTTCTGCCTCTTCTTCCACATCAAGCTCCAGAGACGGAAGCTCGATCAGGTCATCTTCCATATCAAGCTCTTCATTCGCCTGCGTCAGGTCTTTGATTTCCGCAAGGCTTGGCAGTTCATCAAGGTTCCGAAGGTTGAAGTAGTCAAGGAAGTTTTTCGTCGTCGCGTACAATGCTGGGTGACCGGGCACATCGCGATGACCAACGATCCTGACCCACCCCCGCTCGAGCAGCGTTCGCATAATATTTGTACTAACCGCGACCCCACGAATCTCTTCGACATCGCCACGGGTGATTGGTTGTTTGTAAGCTATGAGAGCTAACGTCTCTAGTAAGGCGCGAGAGTATCTTGGTGGCTTCTCTTTCCACAACCTAGAAACCCATTCACCATAACTGGACCTCACCTGGAATCTGTAACCTGATGCAACTTGCTTCAGTTCGAAACCCCGACCTTCACAATCTTGCTCAATTTCCTGCAAGACATCCCGCACATCGACTCGCTCTGGCTCATCACCCTCGAATAGCTGCATCAACTGATCGATAGACAATGGCGCCTCTGCGGCGAGAATCGCGCCTTCAATAATCTGTTTTAGGGGTAAGCTATCCATGGGCTCCTCTGGTTACAACTCAGGCTCTATCGTTTCAAAACTGCTGACTTTTGATTTAAGGTGAATCGGCGCGAAAGGTTCTGACTGTACGATCTCCAGCAGCGATTCTTTGATTAATTCCATCATCGCTATAAATGTCACGATGACACCCGAGCGACCTTCATCGACCCTGAAGAGGCTAGAAAATAGAACAAACTGGTCACCGGCAGCGGATATGATATTTAATATGTTGGACATTCGTTCCCGCGTAGAAAGCGGCTCAAGAGCAACCTGGTGGCTGGTGTAGTTCTCTGCGCGATTTAATACCCGCGACAATTCAACCAGCAGATCCTGAAGCTGTATCTCAGGCAATGGTCTGATTTTCTCCGTTACAGGCGCATCAGCAAGGGCATGCCAAAAGTTTCGGTTCAAGCGCTCCAGTTCATCAATGTCCAGCGCCGCCTGCTTGAACCTTTCATACTCCTGCAATTTTCGAATAAGCTCCGCTCGCGGATCATCTTCGTCGGTTTCGTCGTCTGACTGGCGGGGCAATAGCATGCGGGATTTTATTTCTGCCAGAACGGCTGCCATAACCAGGTACTCCGCAGCCAGTTCAAACTGCGCTTCAGTCATCAAATCGATATAGGCCATGTACTGCGTGGTGATTTCCGACACCTTAATTTCGAGTATATCGAGGTTCTGCTTGCGGATCAGGTAAAGCAACAGGTCGAGCGGCCCTTCAAAGGCTTCAAGTATGACTTCCAGCGCATCCGGGGGAATGTAAAGGTCAACCGGGACCTGGGTCATCGGTGTTCCCTCGATGACAGCAAACGGCATCTCTACCTGGACGATTGAAACGCTGGCTTTTTGTTCCTCCGGGGAAGTTTCTTCCATCAGATCACCCTACCGATAACCTAAACCCATGGCGGACCGCACTTCCTCCATGGTCGCCTTTGCGATACTGCGTGCTTTTTCACATCCTTCAGCGACGATCGTTTTGACAAGATCCGGATTCTCCTCGTATTGTCTTGCGCGCTCGCGCATCGGCGCCTGTTCCACCAACACCTGATCAATCAATGGTTTTTTACAATCAATGCAACCAATGCCAGCTGAAGTACATCCTTCCCTGACCCAGGTTTTAGTATCGTTGTCTGAATAAATCTCGTGAAGCTGGAACACAGGGCAGACATCGGGGTTACCTGGGTCAGTCCGACGCACTCTCGCCGGGTCCGTCGTCATTGTTTTAATCTTTTTGTTGACCGAATCCGGATCTTCCCGCAACTGAATGGTGTTGTTGTAGGATTTAGACATCTTCTGGCCGTCCAACCCAGGCATTACCGAAGCAGCGGTAAGTAGCGCCTGCGGTTCCGGTAAAATCACCTTTCCGCCGCCTTCAAGATATCCATACAAACGGTCACGGTCACCTAGCGATACGTTCTGTTGGTCGTGGATAAGCACCCGAGCTTTTTCCAGAGATTCCTGGTTGCCTCGTTCCATGTAGTTACGCCGAAGCTCCCGGTACATCTTTGCGTTCTTGCGGCCAAGTTTCTTGATCGCTTCTTCGGCCATTTCCTCAAAACCGGTGTCACGACCGAAGATATGGTTGAACCGCCGCGCAATTTCACGGGTGAGTTCCACATGTGGAACCTGGTCGGCCCCCACTGGCACATTACCTGCCTGGTAAATCAGAATGTCTGCGCTCTGCAACACCGGATAGCCCAGAAACCCGTAGGTTGCCAGGTCGCGTTCCTTGGACCGGGAAACCATGTCCTTGTAACTGGGAACCCGCTCCACCCAGGATAGTGGCGTGATCATGGACAACATCAGGTGCAGTTCAGCGTGTTCTGGCACGCGGGATTGAATAAAAAGGGAGGCAGACCCAGGATTCACGCCTGCCGCCAGCCAATCAATCACCATCTGCCAAACGCTCTCTTCGATGACTTCTGGGTCTTCATAGTGAGTCGTCAGAGCATGCCAGTCAGCAACAAAGAAATGACAATCGTATTCATGTTGCAGTCGCACCCAATTTTTGAGCACGCCATGGTAATGGCCAAGATGTAAACGACCGGTTGGGCGCATCCCGGAAAGGACACGTTTTTGGGCTTCTATTTGGCTCACTAGTTCTCCAGTTTCAAGCGCATTTCTAGGATGGATAGAAAAATAAAGATACCACGACAATGCGTGTCTGGAAGTGACCTACAAGGGTGGGGTTTGTTCAAAATAGTTCGGTGTCACTTTTAACCAATATTATACGGGAGCAGGGTAATGCTGTCGTGCTGTTTTAGCTAACAGCTTCATACGAACAGACTGGTATCACCCATCCCTTCACGAACGATAACCGGATAATCCTCCTCCAGACTGACGACCGTGGTTGTTTCCAAGCCGCAGTATCCACCGTCAATAACCAGATCGACCTGGTGTTGCAGCAACTCGCGTATCTCGTCCGGGTCGGTCAGCGGGTCTTCATCCCCAGGCAATATCAGCGTTGTGCTCATAATGGGCTCACCCATCTTTTCCAGCAGGGCCCGGCAAATTTCGTTGTCTGGCACCCTAAGCCCAATGGTTTTCCGTTTCTCGTCGACCAACCGCCTGGGAACCTCGCGAGAGGCAGGCAAAATAAAGGTAAAAGGCCCAGGAGTTGCAGCCTTTATCTGGCGATAGGCCGAATTATGCACGTTGGCATAAGTACCCAGGTCCGACAGGTCACGACACACCAGGGCAAAATGATGGTCACGCTGCAGGCGACGGATATCCCTGATTCGGTCGAGGGCCTTTTTGTCACCGATGTGACAACCCAGCGCATAGGCAGAATCAGTCGGGTATACGATGACTCCGCCCTTATTCAAAATTTCCACGGCCTGCTGAACTAGCCTAGGCTGGGGGTTCACCGGATGAATACGAAAGAGTTGGCTCATATGCTGTCGTGCCGAGTAACAGAAAGTCGACCATATTAGTCACACAACGTCCCGATCACCATGTTTAAGATAGCTCCCCTACTGGATGCAACCGCCAGATTCCTCCTAGACGGGAAAATGCATTAAGATGGCGGGCTGTTTGTATTGATATGATGACCATGCGCCAATTTATCGAATTTGTTCCAATAGCACTTTTCGTTGCCGTGTATTTCACGACACGCGACATATACCTTGCCACCGCGATTTTAATGGTCGGTGTGTGCATACAAGTTGGATTCGAGTACTACCAGGACAAGACCCTCAGCAAGCGAACGATGATGGTATTCAGCGTCGTGATTCTCGCCGGCGCTGCCACGCTCGTTTTCCAGGATGAAGTCTTCATTAAATGGAAACCCACAATCGTTAACTGGGTTTTCAGTATTGCCCTTATTGGCGGCCATCTGTTGTCCAAAGATAACCTGCTAAAGAAAATGCTCGGGGAACACCTGACCTTGCCCGACCCTGTCTGGCGCAACCTCAACTATGGCTGGGCACTAGGTTTCTTTATCGCCGGCGCGCTCAACCTTTTCGTTGCTTACCGTTACAGCACTGATATCTGGGTAACCTATAAGCTGGTTGGCGGCTTCGCGATTACGCTCGGATACATGTTCATTACCATGGTGTACCTTGTTAAAGGCGGCTATCTTAACGACGCCGACGAAACACCTGCGGAATCAAAAGACTAGATACGGAGAACCAGTAATGCTTTATGCCATCATCAGCGAAGATGTCGATAATAGCCTTGAAAAACGCAAAGGTGTCAGATCAGCACACCTGGAACGGATTCAGGGCCTGGTGGACGAGGGCAGAGTTATCGTTGCGGGACCTCACCCTTCCATCGATACAGAGGACCCAGGTGAAGCAGGCTTTACGGGCAGTTTAATCGTGGCAGAATTCAACAACCTGAAAGACGCTCAGGACTGGGCGGATGCAGATCCTTACGTGGCTGCCGGTGTTTACGCCCGAGTCACCGTTAAACCTTTTAAAAAGGTCCTTCCCTAAGATGCTACTAACGCTTAGCTTTATCCAAGTATCTCTGGTCAATTTACTAAAGGGTAATCTGTTACCAGGGTTTTTATTGATCGGTACGGCGTTACTGACGGTCAGCGAGTTCTCATTTGCTGACGAGGTTTACGTCCGCGACACCCTTTACGTGCCCCTGCGCCGCGGCGAGTCTGCCGAGCATAGGATTATCCATCGCGGCATCAAGAGTGGCACACCCCTCGAACGTCTCGAAACCAATGAAAAAACGGGCTTTACAAGGGTACGGACAGATAAGGGCCTTGAAGGCTGGCTACAGACTCAGTACCTGGTAGACGAACCCATCGCCAGTACGCAACTCAAGGGTGTCAAATCTGATATGCAGTCACTCGACACAAAACACCAGCAGACATTGCTCAGCCTGAAAGAAGCCAAAAAAGCACAAGAAACCCTGACCAGAGCGCAGGAGAACCTGGCAGGCCAGAACGCCCTACTGGTTGAAGACCTGGCAAAAATCACTGCACTTTCAGGTAACGTTGTTGTTATCGATGAACAAAACAAACAATTGAGTGAAGACCGTGAGGTCTTACTCCAAAAAATCAAAGACCTGAACGAATTAACCGATGCGTTATCGGATGATCGCGCGCAGCAATGGTTCATTCGCGGCGCTGGCGCGGTGTTAATCGGACTTTTGTTTGGATTCTGGCTCGGCCGAAGGATGTATCATCGGCGATATAACGGTGGCTGGACATGAGTACACTTCTATCGGTAAATCTGAACAAGATTGCGCTGCTTCGAAATTCTCGGGAAACGACTATACCCAGTGTTGTTGAAGCAGCAGTAACCTGCATCGAAGCAGGTGCGCAGGGCATTACGGTTCATCCAAGACCGGATATGCGTCATATCCGCCCTTCCGATGTCTACGACCTTGCGGAGTTGCTTACCCGGCCTAACTACTCGAACATCGAGTTCAACATCGAAGGTAATCCTTACGCGGGACAAGAAGAAAACGGCTATCCCGGTTTTATGGCCTTGGTTGACGCGGTAAAACCTGACCAGTGCACGCTGGTACCTGATGACCCGAACCAGCTGACGTCAGATCATGGATGGAATCTCATCGGAGAATCCAATCGCCTGAAACCGCTTGTCCAAAAACTCAAGGCAGACAATATCCGGGTCTGTTGCTTTATGGACCCGGACCATGAGCAACTCAGACTGGCAAGTCACCTGGGCACGGATCGCATTGAGTTTTATACCGGACCCTATGCCGACCAGTACAACTCGCCAGCTGTAGATAGCATCCTGCGGACCTTCACAGACGCCGGGACTCTGGCAGTATCACTTGGACTCGGTATCAACGCCGGGCATGACCTGAACCAAGATAATCTCGCCAGGTTCTGCCGTGAGGTTCCTGACGTAGCAGAAGTCTCTATAGGCCACGCAATTATTACCGATGCGCTGTCGATAGGCCTATCTGAAACCGTCTCCAGGTACCGAGAAATACTGAACGCCATCCCTTAAGTGCTTTGAGTCGCATGCGCTAACACTTAACTGGCGGCTCTAAATACACCACGGGCCAAGACATTTCCTGCAATAACGCCCCTCTGGCGCCCGTTACGGATCTCTTTCATGCCACAGCTGAAGGTCTTCACATTTCCCTTCCCACCGTGAATCAGTATGATGTGCGCTCTAAACCTAACCCCAAGATCATCATGCCCATTATAAAAAAAATAACCATCTCCATTGTCATTGGTCTTATTGCTTACGCGATCAATGAATTAATCCAATCCGGTAGCATCAATATTCCTGGTGCCATGCCCGAACTCGGCCTGCTTCTTCTGTTTATTGTCACATCTCTTGCCTCGCAGTTCGTTGGCGGCGAAAGCTACAGTGACGCTGAACATGACCATGACCATGACCATGATGATGATGATGGTGGTGAAAGACGCTACGACTCATCAGACCGTGAGACAGGTACGGTAAAATGGTTCAACGTTCGGAAAGGCTACGGATTTATCACCCGTGATGCTGGCGATGACGTCTTTGTTCACTTCCGCAATATTGAAGGCTCGGGTCGTCGCGCTATCGAAGAAGGACAACGCGTTTCATTCGTCGTCACTGACGGCGACAAGGGATTGCAGGCGGACGAGGTGTCACCCGCCTAGGAGGCTCCCACACAATGCCTGACATTATGCTGCTTGGCGTCGAGGAACAGGTATTGTCACTGGAAATTGACGAAAATCCTGCGGACAATTTCCCTTGTATGCCAAGCGAAGGCATCGACTCTGAAATGAGAGTGTTGCTGTACGCCATGCTGATGGGTATCTTCTTTGACGAAGCACAATCCCTGGAACAGTTGGTGCTGGAGTATGGCCCGGAAGGCCCCTGGGTCTTTAAACTGGACGTCACGATCACTGAACGACTAGCTGAAGTCGAAGAAGACGATATTGATGGGATCGCACTCAACTGGTCGCAAACCGGTGAAATGTCGGCGCTGAACATGGAAGCGAGTGATTTACAGGAAGTACTCGCCAGGTTCCTGTTTAATCTGGTTCATTTCTGTCTGTTGGTTCGACAGGAACAGGTTCTTTCGGTCTTTATTTATTCTGAATGAACAAGCAGCGCACCGTCTACTCAACTGATCTCGGACAACTCTGTCCTGATTGCAGACACCCTGTGAAAGCATGCCAATGCCAGCCCGTTCAACCGGATGGTGATGGCATCGTTCGACTCCAGCGACAAACCAAGGGCCGCAATGGCAAACCCGTTACGCTCATCACCGGTGTTCCACTGGCGGCGCCGGAACTCAAAAAACTCGCCGCTGAGCTAAAAAGCAAATGCGGCGTAGGTGGCTCAATAGAAGGCGCCAATATACTGATCCAGGGCGACAAACGCCCTCTCCTTAAAACACTGCTTGAACAACGCGGCTTCGCCGTAAAACTGGCGGGGGGTTGAATGGGCCTGTTAATTTCCCTGGAAACACTGGCAGCGGAGTCAGTAACCGGTAGTAGCAACACGATGGTATTCGACTGCCGAGCCCACCTGGGCAACCTGACGCAGGGTAAAATAGATTTTGACGCGGGACACATACCTGGCGCACAACACGCCGACCTCGACCAGCATTTGGCGGCTGCACCGGGTGCTGGTGGCCGACATCCCCTGCCTGAAAAGGAGGCTTTGGCTAACCAGTTTCAACAATGGGGAATCAACCCGGAAACACGAATCATTTGTTACGACCAGAATAACGGCGCGTTTGCCGCACGCCTTTGGTGGCTTTGCCGCTGGCTGGGGCATGATGACGTCTTTGTCCTGGACGGCGGCCTGGATGGCTGGATTCAGAAAGAACATCCTGTTACAACCATTCAGGAAGCTTTCCCACCGGGTCGCTTTGCCCCGAAGCCAACCCTAACAAACGTCTGCAACGCGAGCGAGATCAAGGAATCGTCGAGCACCCTTCTCGATGCCCGGGACGGCGCAAGATATCGCGGCGAAATAGAACCGATAGACCCGGTTGCAGGCCATATCCCTGGTGCTATTTCGGCACCATTTTCTGACAACCTGTCAGGCGGATACTTCAAGCCGGCGGCGCTTCTGAAGCAACGATTTGAAAAAATGAACCTGACACCAGACGCACCCCTGATTTGCTACTGCGGCTCCGGCGTCACTGCTATCCATAATGTGCTGGCACTTCTCATTGCCGGTTATCCGGAGCCGGCTTTGTATCCCGGTTCGTGGAGTGAATGGATCATAGACCCTGATAGACCGATTGAAACAGCTTAACGATGGCTGACAGTTACTTCGTTGACCCCGCTGAACTTGCATGGCATGACGAGACGCCTTTCTCTGAGACTTATCAAGACATTTACTGGAGCGGCCATGATGACTCGCCGCTAATGGAGAAACAGGCCGTGTTCGTCGAACCCGTGCGCACGATGGCCCGGCAATCCAAACCCGGGGCACAGATAACAGTGTGCGAACTGGGATTCGGCTTTGGGATCAACTGTTTGCTGACGGCAGATATGTGGCGTGACCTGCCGTCAGACTGTCGTCTTAATTTCATTTCAATAGAGAAACACCCGATTAAAAAGCAGGATCTGGCCCACCTGCTCGCCAAATTTGAATTTTCATCACGCGACGCCCTGCTGGCACAGTACCCTCCTCATTACCGCGGCCAGCACGTGATCTGGCTGTCAAACAACGTACGTCTGCTCCTGATATTCGAAGATATAGACGATGCCCTCGGTAATCTCGATGCGCAGGTCGACATGTGGTTCCTTGACGGGTTTTCGCCGTCAAAGAACGAGGCCATGTGGCAACCGGCTATCTATCGAAAAATGTTTTCCCGCAGCCGTACCGGCGCAGAAGTCGCTACTTATTCCGCAGCAGGCAGTGTCAGGCGAGGCCTTGGACACGCCGGATTCATCACAAGGAAAATCGACGGGTTCGGCAGGAAGCACGAAATGCTGAGCGCAAAACTACCCGGCACCTGGCAGCCATCCGAAGACAGTAGACACTCCATCACGATCATCGGCGCAGGCCTGGCGGGGGTTTTTTGCGCTGAAGCCTTAACCCGACGCGATATCAAATTTCAGATCATCGATGGCGGCGACCCGGGACCCTCGACCATTCCCCAGCTAGCGGTTATGCCCCAGCTGGCGCTTGCCTCCGAGCCCCGATACAGGTTTTCGTTCGCCGCCTGTCACTATATGCAGTCCGCGCCGGGTTATTACAAAACAGGCGCGCACCGCTGGGGCCAAAATGATAACGAGATAACGCGACTACAACGAATTGCGGCACAATTTCCGGATGAGATCATTGAGTTTCTGGATAATAGAATGGTCATGCACCAGGCTGGCTGGCTGGCGTTCGAGGAGACTAAACGCTCAATCATAAACGGGTTTACCCGCTCGCAAATAAGCAGCATCCGACACAACGGTCAGTGGCAATGCTTTGAGGGTGATAACCTCATCTCCAGCTCAGACCATTTGATCCTCGCCACCGGGTTCAACAGGGCGTTGCTGCCTAATGAACTAGAAGTAAGAGCAATCGGCGGCCATGCGGTCTCTGTCAAGACCAATGGCTTGACTCAACTCATCAACAACGATGTCACCGTGTTCCCTACCTACGAAGGTCGCTCCATTATCAGTGGTACCTACGAGCGCGAGGCGAATGCTTCTGTTAACTGGTCTTCGATTGACCAGTTAATTCAGGCCGGCACGAAGCTGGTTGAGTTTGAAAAGCCTTCCGTGGAACCCTGGCATGGTGTCCGTGCTGCTGCCAGAGACAGGTTCCCTATCGTCGGCCAGGCACCGAATTGGCAAAAATTGCACGCATTTAACAGGCTGTCAGCCATTAATGAATTTCAGGATGGTCTTCATTACTGCACCGCTTTTGGCTCGCGGGGTGCAACACACGCCCGACTCGCGGCAGAGCATCTGGTCAGCAAAATTCTTGGGGAACCTGCAGCCCTGGGGCTCAAGGAACAAAGACTGATGTCACCTGCCCGGTTTGCGATCAGAAATCGCAAACCTGACGAATGAGTACCAGCCACTAGCCCTGAAAAACCCGAACATTGATCACACCGTCTATGGCCAGGACTTCTTCAAGTAATTCCAAAGATGGCTCTGCCTGAATGTCGATCAAGTTATAGGCGACGTCCTCACGACTCTTGTTCAACATGTCCACAACGTTAATATTCCGGTCTGCAAGAATCGACAGCACGCTACTCAGGATTCGGGGCACATTTTTGTTAGCCATCGCTATTCGGTAACAGCCCGCCGTTCGCTCAAGGCTTAGCGCGGGGAAGTTCACGGAGTTCTTGATGTTGCCGTTCTCAAGAAAATCCCTGACCTGGTCGGCCACCATTATCGCGCAATTTTCTTCAGCTTCTTCTGTGCTTGCACCCAGATGAGGCGTTGAAATAACGCCTGGCTTACCAATCAACCCGGGGGTCGGGAAGTCAGATATGTACTGGGAAATTTTGCCGGAATCGAGCGCCTCTGAAATAGCTTCCTTATCAACGATTTCCTCTCTTGCGAAATTGAGGAGCACCGCACCATCCCTGAACTGGGATAGAGCTTCTGAATTGATCATGCCGCGGGTGGCATCCAGTGCCGGCACATGCAGACTGATGATGTCTGAACGACTAAATAACATTTGCAGGTTTTCCATCTTCTCAACCTTACTGGAAAGCCTCCATGCGGCTTCGACAGACAGCACGGGATCATAACCCACCACATTCATCTCCATCTGAAGTGCCATATCCGCCACCATAGAGCCAATTGCGCCCAACCCAAGGACTCCCAAGGTCTTACCTTTTAGTTCGCGACCCTTGTATTGCTTCTTACTGCTTTCAACCAACTTGTTGAGTTCCGCCTTGTCGCTGTGTTCACCCAGGGTGTTAACATATTCGATGCCAGGAATGATGCCGCGACACGATAGCAATAGACCAAGCATCACCAGTTCTTTCACCGCATTCGCATTAGCGCCTGGTGTGTTGAAGACAACGATGCCCTTATCGGTGTAATCGGCAACCGGAATGTTATTAACACCAGCACCGGCTCGTCCCACTGCTCGCAGTGACGGCACTGCGTCGGCATCGGTTAACTGCTGACTTCGCACCAGAATGGCTTCAGGGTCAGCAATAGCATCCCCGAGCTCATAGTCGTCAGCAGGAAATCTGCTCAGCCCTTTCTCGGAGATATTATTAATAGTTCGAATCTTGTGCATGGTGAACCTCCGAAAAATAGCGCAGTTTACACGGGCCAGAAAATTTAGGTTAGCTTAATTCTCATGCACACTATTAGCGTGGCTCACGTCATTAGCGCGGCTCACGTCCCTGATAACAGGCTGACACCACCACTGACTAATTCATGCAGCCAATAGATAACGGCATATAAGGCAAAACCGACGATCAAACCAACCCGGTTAATATCAGCCAGCGTGAACCGCAATCGACCGGTGACTAGCGCCGCGAAGGGCATCATGGACGTTTTATCCATAAAAACGAGCCATTTCGGGTCGGTTTCCCGCCTGCGTCTTTGATCCATCGACAGCATTCCAAAAAAGGACAAAAGGACAAAGGTGCCAAAAAAAAGGATTGAAGCGACATCACCATTGGCCAGCAGGTGGGCACAGGAGAACAGCAAGATTCCCCATTGAACAGGATGACGCGTTATCTTCAAAATGCCGGAGACTTCATGATCCAGCGCCTGTTCACTCATGACAGCCGTTGGGTTTTTTACCAGGGCGCCCATCACAATCGTGACCAGTGACAGCAACATTAAGACCTTTGCGACCTGATAGGCCCCGACACTCGGGTACCAGACGAAATCCGCATGAGGTACCTGAACATAACCATAAATCATGACACCAAGGGATCCGAAAGAAAGTAACGAATAGCCACCCAGGTAGGCGGACTCGCCCAACGAGTTTTGCAGTAACGTCCTTAGCGGTGTACCTGAAACGCCCAGATGAACAGCCAGAAAGGCAAAACAACCAACTATTAACAGTCCCATAAAAAAAACCCTGATTGACGACAGATTACCCTAGCAGTTTTTAACGATCTGACAGCCAACCCAGCAAAACATACCCATACTTGACGCAGGTGTTGCATTACCAGAACTCCCTGGCATTTAGATTTCGTCCGCTTTCCCTCTAAGCCAGATCGCAATGGCAATCAGGACACCACCCACCATTAGTGCAGAGACCATCTGCAGGCTTAACAAAAGGTTCCAGATGTTGTCCGTCACTGACTGCTCCTGGTCTAAAAAGCTGATTGGCACAATATGATCCCACATCCAGTCAGCAAACAGTGTCTCGTCCGCCACGACTCTTTCAATAATTGTCAGTGCTAAGGGCACGCCAATGACCCAGACAAGTGGAACGCTTTTAGCATAGGCTGACACGGCAATCAGCCAGCCGAAAAACGGTAAAGCCCACAGGCTATAGAACAGTAAAGCCCCTAAATACTGAAGCCAATTAGAAAAGATTGACGCGGGCCCCCAGACCGTCTCCCACATAGAGATTTCCGTTCCTAGTGTGGCGATACTCAACATTGTCATCGCCGCAATCTGCAACAAAGCGACACCTAAAAGATATATCAGAGGGAGCAGCCACAGACCCGTCACCAGTTTCGAAATGACCGTCATGGCATCGGACACCGGCATCGATTTCCAGAATAAAATGCTACGGTCACGGCGTTCGTCGTACAACGAGTCCAACAGGTAAAAGAACATCACAAACCAAAGGATTCCCATTAACGGACCGCCCAGCGCCTGCAAGCCGGCATTGATATACCGAGCGCGCTCTTGGGCAGAGCGCCCCTCCAGTTGATACAACGCAAAAGCATAGATATTGTCTGCCTGCATCGAATCGCTGAAGAACGCTATGTCCTGGTCGCCCTGGATATCGACCTTGATATCAACATTTAGGTCGCCAGCAGCTTTCCCAGAGACTAAGAGTGTCAGCAGCATCATTAGCAGGAAAAAACCTGTGGTTACTGCCGGTAGGATCACAAAGGTATTCCGGTGCTCCCAGAACTCACGTCGGATCAGAACAGGTAGTTGATTCATCTAAGGCTCCTATTAGCGGTGCATTTTTGCAACAAAAAGATCAGCCACACTGGGGGCATGTAATTCACCCAGGGTTTTCAGTTCTTCCCTGGGTACGTTTTCGAAGATCATGGCTTTCTGACCAAGAATGTCCCGACTATGGATCGGTCCCAGCGCGTTCGCCTGCGTCAGGTTAATCGGTGGCACGAGTACCTCACTGTAAATTTCATCTATCTCATCCATTGGGCAATCGAGCACAATCCGGCCACCGTTGATAAACAACAAATGGGTCAGCAGGGATTCAATTTCCTCGACCTGATGGGTGCTGATGATGATGCTGGTTTGATTATCGAAGTAGTCGTTAAGCAGACGATCGTAGAAGGCCTTTCGAAACAGGATGTCCAGGCCGAGTGTTGGTTCATCGAGCACAAGCAGGTCGACTTCAATCGCCATCACCAACGCCAGGTGAAGCTGAGTCACCATGCCTTTACTCAGCTCTTTTACCTTACTGCGCTTGGGGATTTTGGTCTCTGCGAGCATGAATTCGGCGCGGTCACGATTAAAGCGAGGATGAATACCCTGTATGTAGTCCAGCGCGTCAGACACTCTGAGCCATCGTGGCAGGACACCCACGTCTGCGATAAAACAAACCCGCTCCATAATTTTATGGCGTCCACTTCTTGGGTCCTCGCCAAGCACTCTCATGTCCCCGTCAAAATCGGTCAAACCTAAAATAGATTTGAGTGTTGTGGTTTTCCCCGCGCCATTGGGTCCAATCAAACCGACGATAGACCCCGGTGAGATATTGAAGCTCACGTCATCAAGGGCCGCAAAATCACCAAAGTGTTTCGATACATTTCGTACTTCAACGACTTCGCTCATGACACCTCCCGCAGTAAATCTTTCAGTATAAAACCCAGCCTTTGCGCACGTTCTTGGAATTGAGGTAAGTCGGTATCGATAAAAACCCGTCGTTCGTCTTCCAGTAATTGTTCTCTCGCGCCATCGCCTACGTACATTCCGAGCCCCCTTTTTTTTTCGACCAGACCATCGACCACCAGGATCTGGAACGCTTTGGACACCGTGATCGGGTTGATTCGGTGCTCACTCGCAATCTGTCGAACCGAAGGCAATGCATCGCCATTTTGATAAACCCCTTCCAGAATCATCTCTCTAAGCCGCCCAGCCAACTGGCGGTAGATCGGACTTTTGTCATGAAAGCTGATTTGCACAGGTTCACCGCATTTAGTGTGACGACTTAGGTTGCATGGTGTGGTACATATGTATAACACTACTTTAGCATGCTGAATTTCCCAATGACAAGTCTATCGCACAAGAATTCGGACCTTAACCACCCAAATATTCAGAGCCGGTAACGACGCCCTGACAAGCCGGTCGCAGCTTTAATCAATCACACGAACCGCAAGGCCAAGCAGCGACGAGACTTGGCCGCGCCACGGTGGGCACTCATTTACCTTGGTCTTAATTTAATGAATAACTACTTAAGGCGGTAATCCAGCGGTGGCTCACGGTTCCCCAGTAATGATTTATAGCGGAAGTTCGCACCCCTTCGAAGCTCAAACTCTATCCGCCCGGCTTCGACAAGCTGGGGATTCAGAAACAGGTCGCGCGCTGTCAGCGACAACGCTTTTGCGGCTACCCGCATGCCTTTTGTGCCTATTGACGTTCCACCAGCAGCGATTGCCTGCCATGAGTGCGCCGCCGTCCCCGGCACCCAGGTTGAAGTGCGCAGACCTACAGTAGGCACTACCCAACTAACGTCGCCAACATCGGTAGAGCCCATACCCTGGCGCAATTCAAAAGGAAGAATTTCTTTTTCCGTGCCAACAAAATTGCCAACACCCAGTGAGCCACTGATTTTTTCAGCAAACGCCTGCTCTTCTGCGTTGTAACTGACGCCACCCACCTGTGTCAGGTTCGCATGCATCAGGCGTGACAGTTTTTCATTAGGCAACAGGGAGCGGTTACCGTGCATTACCTCGACGTCGACATCTGTCCCTGTACCGAGTGCCGCCGCACGAGAAATGTTGATCACTCTTTGCCATAGTTCATCCAGCTTTTCTGCTTGAGGATGGCGGACATAGTAATAAACCTCCGCAAAATCAGGGACCACATTGGGCGCCTCACCGCCCTGGGTAATGACATAGTGGATTCTTGTTTCCTGAGGCACGTGCTCACGCATCATGTTGACCATAAAGTTCATTGCTTCAACGCCATCAAGGGCCGAGCGACCTCTTTCAGGCGCGGCCGCGGCGTGCGCAGAAATACCCCGGAATTTAAACCTGGCAGACTTGTTGGCAAGACTTGTTTCAGCATTGGCGGAATTTCGATCAGACGGGTGCCAGTGAAGCACTGTATCCACATCCTCGAACAACCCTGCTCTGACCAGATAAACTTTACCGGAACCACCTTCTTCAGCAGGCGTGCCGTAAAGCCTAACGGTCCCCTTCACGTTGTTGTTTTCCATCCAGTGCCGCACAGCCATCGCCGCTGCTGTGGATCCAGCACCAAAAAGATGATGACCACAGGCATGCCCGTTCTCTTTACCTTCTAGCAGCTGACGGCTTGGCACCGCTGCCTGGCTGATACCTGGCAGCGCGTCGAACTCGGCGAGAATACCGATGACGGGTTTCCCCTCCCCAAAACTTGCTATAAACGCCGTTGGAATCCCGGCGACGCCGACCTGAATTTCAAAACCATCGTCGGCTAACACCTGTTGCAATTTGGAAGAACTACGAGATTCAAGGTACCCCAGTTCTGCGTAATCCCAGAGTTCCAGGGCAAGGCGGTCGAACTTTTCGCCATGCTGGTCTACATACCGAAGTAGTTCATTCGCGTCGTCCGCGAATGACGACGCGACAAAAAAATTCAAGACTGCGCCCAATAAAAAATTTTTCATGCGTTTATCCCTATTAAACCGATTCCTGAATGAGGTCGATGATCAGATTGACACTATCTTTGATTTCAAACGACTGCAGTCGGGCTGTGATTTGTTCCCTGCGCACAAACACGTCCTTAACGGATGCAACGAAGACATCGTCTGACTTTTCATCCCCCATTAGGGCTTCCTCGTGTAACACGCGGCTAAAGCCAAGGCCTGAAAAGACACGGGCGTTATCCAACTGGTCCCCACGGCTCGCAGCTTTTCCCAGCGGAATAAGTAAATGAGGTTTCCTTGTCATCAGTAGCTCATAGAGCGAATTTGCTCCCGCTCTGGAAACAACTATCGCTGCCGCCGCCAGCACATGACCAAAGAGTTCTCCAACAAATTCCTTTTGCACGTAGCCCGGCTGTTCAATAGAAGCCTTTATGTTTCCATTTCCCACGACATGAACAACATCAAAATCCTGGAGCAACACGGGCAGAGCCCTGCGAGTCTGGTTATTAATCGTTGCCGCCCCAAGGCTACCGCCAAATATCAACAAGACGGGCTTTTCACCTGAGAACCCAAGGAACGCCAACCCGGTGGCAGCATCACCGGCAACCAGTGATTGTCTGACCGGTGTACCGGTGACGTTTACTTTACCTTTGGGAAGGAAGGCCGCTGTTGCCTCGAAGGTGACACAGACTTTCCTACAGAACGGGTAGGTTAATCGGTTCGCAAGCCCTGGCGTTATATCCGATTCGTGACTGATGACTGGCACTCGCAATAACCAGGCCGCGACGACTAATGGTACAGAAACAAACCCGCCTTTCGAAAAGACCGCGTCCGGCCTCAAGCGAAGACACAACACTACGCTTTGCAGCATTCCCCAGAGGATGAAAAAAGGGTCAATGAAGTTTTGCCAGGAGAAATATCGCCGGAGCTTACCTGATGCGATCGCATAATAAGGAATCCCCAACGCGCCGATCATCTCTCGTTCAATACCGGCAACGGACCCAACGTAGGCGACTTCCCAGTTTCTTCCTGCAGCAGCTTCGAGCAAAGCGATGTTGGGTGTTACATGGCCTGCTGTCCCCCCCCCTGTAAACAGAACACTGGGCATTAAAGGCCCAACGCTGCCTTGACGAAGGGTATCGTAACTTTCTTCTGACGACGCAGGGTTTCTTCATCCAACTGATCAACCAGCCGGGCAAGATGGTGCATATCTCTCCGAGATCGACCCAGAATAAACCGACACACTTCCTCGCTCATCTCAAATCCGCGACGACGAGCCTTACGTCCCACCACCTCGAGCTTCTGCTCGTCGTCAAGTTGATCTGTCGACAACAGGTAGGCTCCTTTTATCCTTGAGTCGAGATCACCTAACTCAAGTTTTAAGGTTGAAACAGGGTGGGCCGAACTGACTATTAACGTATTACCAGCATCCTTTACGGCGTTAATTAGATGAAAAAGCGCCCGTTGCCAATCGGCCAATGCCAACACGTCGTCAACATCATCGAGACAGACCAGGTCCAGCTGCTCTAACCCTTCCAATACTCCCGACTCAAGTAGCGACAATGCATTCAGGTAAATAGTACTAAGCCCTTCTGACACGGCTCTATGACAGATACCCTGCAACAGGTGTGATTTCCCGGAGCCTTTTGAACCAGAAAGATAGATGAAACCAGAAAGATGAACGAGTTTCGAACCCGTCGCTCCAACATAATCGTCCAGGCGAGTGTGATCATCGAGCCTGAATTTCAACGCCAATTGCTGGGTCACTCCTTTATCACCGTCTCCTTCGTCTCCTTCGTCTCCTTCGTCTCCTTCGTCTCCACCATCACATCTTGATCTCTAGTGCCATCTCTAGTGCCATCTCTAGCGCCATAGTATTCACTGCCTAGGTAACGCGTGTATAAATACCTCACGAACACCATGACGACTGCGGCCAACGGCAAGGCTAATAGAATGCCGACAAACCCAAACAACTGCCCCCCTGCGAGCACAGCAAATATAACCGCAACAGGGTGCAATCCGATTTTGTCGCCAACCAGCCACGGCGTTAGTACCCAACCTTCAAGCGCCTGACCAATCAGGAAAACGATGCCTACGTACACCAGGTAGACCGGATCCTGAAACTGGAACATCGCGGCTACCGTTGCCGCAATAATACCAACAAAGAAACCCAGATAAGGAACAATAGAAGCGAGACCCGCCAGCATGCCGATCAGGATCGCCAGTTCCAAACCAACGGCATAAAGGCCTATCGCGTAGACAACCCCAAGAAGGAACATGATTAAGAGCTGGCCTCTAAGAAAGGCGCCAAGCACCTCATCACATTCCTTACACAACCGAATAAAGCTGGGTTCCATGTCCCGTGGCACCATCGCAACAATCCTAGCCATGACCAGGTCCCAGTCTCGCATCATATAAAACGCAACAACGGGTGTTAGCCCAAGAACCCCCAAGAAGCCCAAAAAGGCAAACCCTGATTGCGTCACCCGTGCAAGGACAGCACCGACAATACCGCCGGTTTTCTGCCAGCTTCCCATCACTCGATTGGCTACGTTATCCAGGTTCACGTCAAAGGGGTCTATACCAAACCGTGTTACCAGCCAGGGGCTGGCAGTTTCCTGCAGCCAGGCGAGAAACGACGGGATGCTGCCCACCAGATCGGCTAATTCACGAACCATCAACGGCAGGATCACAAGCGTTGCAGCACCGATGACCGCCGCAAACGCCAGAAAAACCAACAGCACGCCAATCGAACGATGAATGCGAACCTCTTCAAGCTTATCCACCAGCGGATCGCCAAGGTAGGCGATAATAATCCCAGCCAAAAACGGTGCGAGGATTGGATTTAAAAAATAGATAAGAACAAGGGCCACTACACACAGCAATAGCGCGGACGTTTTTTGGATTGTCGTCATTAGGTTGATTCCTTCCATCTGGGGTCGTCGATCAGCCGCAGGGTCCAAAGCCAGAGGTAAATAACGCCATCAAACGAAGTCATTATCGCCACTATCCAAAAGAATACATTAAAAAACAGCTCAGGCAGGGTGCCGGGAAAGCCCAAGTTTAGCAAAACACTGGCCAGTAAAAAAATCTGGGCGGCGGTTGTCCATTTACCCATGAGGTTGGGTTGTATCCTAGGGAACCCCGCCAGCGTCGTGTAGGGAAAAACACCGGCCAATATCGTCAGGTCTTTAACAATGATAAGTACCATCAGCATCTCTGGAAAGTGCCCCAGTAGCCCTAAAGTCAGTGTGGTCGTCATCATCATCAGCTTATCTGCAAGCGGATCAATCAACCTTCCAAGGGCGGATACCCACCCGTATCGCCGGGCGATAAATCCATCGAGTGCATCCGACAATCCCGAAATTGCGAACAACAGAAAGGCAGCGATGTAGTTTTCCTTAAAGATGGAAAAAGCGATGGGTAATACAAGGATCAAGCGCAACCCAGTAATTACGTTGGGGGTATAGCGAAGCGCGCTAGGGTCCATGGTTATTCGGCCCACCGATAACGCAACGTCTCATTACGTTCGTCTTCACTGAGAAGCAACAGCCTTTCGTCTAACTTTATGATTTCGATCAGTTGCAGGTATTGGCCTTCTATCTCCAACTCAAACTCAGCAGTATCACGATCCAAAGCGACAATTGAACTGTTCAGGACGGGCGTCAAGGCCTCAAGATACCGACTGACTGCAGCATACCGGGACACATCTCTTACATTCTCAATTTTTAACCGAATTCTTGCGCGGGATGATCCCAGCGCGAACCTTTCCGCCAATTCGTCAGCAAGTTGGTTCACCATACCGCGAACCAGTTCCTCTGCTGAATACCCCACCGACTCCAGTGATTGCCAGGCGTCATCGACCCGATAAGACCAACGAACCGACCACCTTTCTCCGGATTCACTGCGTATTCGCGCCGTGAGCACCGCATCAGGGTTGTATCGATCCGATGCACTATCAATCCGCTCCAAAAAGGCTCCCCACACTTCTGCCGTGCTGACTTGCGAGGCATCTTCAATATCCAGAATCGGGAAATTCAGTGGCAGCCCCCGCTGCCTTGCCTGGTCTACCAACGCTGCAACGACCTGACTCGAATCTGCTTCACCCAGGATCCTTCGGGACCGGGCTTCACTGACGGCAACCCAGAGCAGTACGGACGGCCGGTTACTTCCCCAGATTGGCAGATTAGCGTCACGTAACAATCGCGCAATGGCGCTCGGTTCGAAGTGCAAACGCAGGATCTTTGCATTAACCTCGTTTTCACCCAACAACAAGGTTTGATCCGTCGCTTCATAGCTATACTGGTAATAATAGGCAGCAGGATTGCGGAGCGAACTCCGGACCACGCTGCTCTCTTCAACCTTTAGGGAACCGGAAACCCGGACCAGAACCTGAAGCAGACCTGCCCTGGCGCCATTTCTGAGTTGTCGGGGGCTTTCACCTGCCACCAGAACCTCTGCGACATAGAGGTCATCCACAACGACTGGGTACACAACACCAAAGGGCATGACCAGCAGTATGAAACTGAACAATCGTTTAACGAACAGGGAACTTATCTTGTGATCAGGCATCTGCTTATTGTAACGTCTTTAGGTCTGAGGTCAGCGACAAACTTGAAAATTCCAATACTCATAATCATCGTACTTTGGCCGGCACTGGCTTTGGCTGAACCTGTCGCTAATCCCAGACTTTTCCGTGCGGAATATGTCGCTAAGTTTCAGGGATTACCAATCAAGGCAAAAGGCGTGCGAGAACTCCACAGGTTAGAGAATGGCGATTACCGACTAACATCATCGGCAACATCCATGATTGCCAAGGTGGTGGAAACAGCCATATTCAGCATTGCCGACGACCAACTGATGCCTAGCCGTTACGATTACGCTCGGGGTGGAATGGGCAAAAGCAAACAGGCTTTCATCACATTCAACTACGCCGACAAGTCTCTCCAGCATGAGGACGGTACCTCCGGGCTAGTTGAAGGGACACTCGACAAACTGTCATACCAATATCAGCTAAAACTGGACCTTGCTAACATGCCGCAGTCAGAGCGCTCATCAGGCACACTCGAATACACGGTTGCTGACGGAGACAAGCTCAAGCACTACGGGTTTAGGGTCGCGAGTGAGGAAGTGCTTACTACGCCCGCAGGGGAGTTGCTAACGGTAAAGCTCGAAAGAATCAGGGAAGATGACAGCGAGCCACAAACTACCTTTTGGCTCGCGAAGGATCATGACTATCTGCTTACAAAGTTCAAACAGCAGGGGAGCGGCAAAGGTTTTGAGTTGAGTCTCGAGTCATTCACCTTTACCGAATAACGCTTTGGAATTCGATGATGTTATTATCGCTCGCTTACCTATTTAAACTCGGCTATCCGCTTTAAGTATAATCACTGAATATCAGCACTAAATACAAGCACTAAACATGAGTACTAAATATGAGCATTAAATCTGACCATTGGATTCGCCGTATGGCGGGGAAAGAGGGCATGATCGAACCTTTCGAAGCTGAACAGGTCCGTTACGCCAGCAGCGGTGAACGCGTCATCTCCTATGGAACTTCCAGCTATGGCTACGATGTCAGGTGCTCAGATGAATTCAAGGTCTTCACCAACATTCACTCTGCCACCGTGGACCCGAAGGCATTCGACGAAAACAGTTTTGTCGATATCAAAAGTGATACCTGCATCATCCCGCCGAATTCTTTCGCGCTGGCTCGAACTATCGAATATTTTCGAATACCCCGCAGCGTTTTGACCATCTGCCTGGGAAAATCAACCTATGCTCGCTGTGGCATCATTGTGAATGTCACACCCCTTGAACCCGAGTGGGAAGGACACGTCACCCTGGAATTTTCGAACACAACAACGCTTCCAGCAAAAATTTACGCCAATGAAGGCGTCGCCCAAATGTTGTTCTTTGAGTCCGATGAAGTGTGCGGCACTTCTTATGCCGATAGAGGCGGAAAGTATCAGGGACAGACAGGGGTGACGCTGCCAAAAGCCTAGTTGTCTTCAACCACTACCCTGCAGCACCGGCTGCCGCAGCACCGGCTGCCGCAGCACCGGCTGCCGCAGCACCGGCTGCCGCAGCACCGGCTGCCGCAGCGCCGGCTGCAGCAACCCTATCGCTCAGGGCACGCAGGATGATTAGTCGTTGAAGATGTTTATTACTGGCGCTTTGGTGACATTTTGTGCAACGAAGGTTTGTACTTTCCCTGCAACTGCGCGGATTGTAACGCTGGTAGCAGCATCCGGGTCCGCAATCACGATCGGCGTTCCCGCGTCTGATTGTTCCCTGAGTTGCAGCGTCAGAGGTAACTGTCCGAGCAGTTCAGTTTCGTAGTCACCAGCGACCGCCTTGCCGCCGCCCTGACCAAAGATCGCTTCTTCGTGACCGCAACTACTGCAGACATGGACACTCATGTTCTCGACAATGCCGATGACCGGAACAGCAACCTTGCGAAACATTTCAATACCCTTACGGGCATCCAGCAGAGCAATATCCTGCGGCGTTGTTACTATTACCGCGCCTGCCAGTGGAACTTTCTGTGCCAGCGTCAGCTGAATATCACCAGTACCTGGCGGCATATCAACTATCAGGAAATCCAACTCACCCCAGTCGGTCTGCGTGAGCAGCTGCTGCAGGGCACCGCTAGCCATGGGTCCACGCCATATCGCGGGCGTTCTTTCGGACGTCACGAATCCCATAGACATACATCCCACACCGTGGGCCATCAACGGTTGCAGCAACTCATTGCTCACATCAGGCCGAGTGCCCTCTGGTATGCCCAGCAGCGCGCCCTGACTGGGACCGTAGATATCAGCGTCAAGTAACCCCACACGTTTACCCGAGGCCGCCAGCGCCACCGCAAGGTTAACTGAAACGGTAGATTTACCGACCCCCCCCTTACCCGAAGCAACGGCTACAATGTGTTTCACGCCGGGTAGTTCAAATTTCTCTATGGCCGAATTACTGATTTTTTATCTCCGAGTTATTTACGCGGGCTACCCGCGAATGAAAGCCTCCCACGAGACTGGCGGTAATTCAAGTGCTCCAGACCAGCAAAATACCGTTTCAAGGTGCAATTAGGTGCCTTCATCTATATATTTAGCACCCCAAATTCTGCAGCAAAAACACTTTCATGGAAAAGCGTCGTATTCTGGTTACCAGCGCCCTTCCGAATGCCAACGGGTCTATTCACCTGGGGCATTTGATGGAGCATATTCAAACAGATATCTGGGTTCGCTTTCAGCGTATGCGCGGTCACGAGTGTATCTACGTCTGCGCCGATGACACCCATGGCACAGCCACCATGCTGCGGGCCGAGGAACTTGGCATCACGCCGGAAAAACTCATCGAGGAAGTCAACGCTGAACATCGCAGCGACTTTGACGGTTTCATGATCAGCCACGACAACTATTACTCAACTCACTCGGAAGAGAACAAAGCGCTGAGTGAGCAGATCTACAATCGGCTGGTTGAAGCAAAGCAAATCAAAACCCGCTCGGTTGACCAGCTTTATGACCCTGAAAAAGAAATGTTCCTCGCAGACCGCTTCATTGTTGGCACCTGTCCCAAGTGCAAGACAGAGGGCCAATATGGCGATAACTGTGAAGCCTGCGGCGCAACTTATGACGCCACAGACCTGATCAACCCCGTATCGAAGCTCTCTGGCGCGACACCCGTGCTAAAGGAATCGACTCATTACTTTTTCGCGCTTTCTAACTTCACAGATTTTCTGACAAAGTGGACACGCAGCGGTGCCCTGCAGATTCAGGTCACCAACAAACTGTCTGAATGGCTTGACGCTGGTCTGCAAGACTGGGATATCAGCCGGGACGCACCCTATTTCGGGTTTGAAATTCCCGGGGCGCCCGGCAAATATTTTTATGTTTGGCTAGATGCGCCTATCGGATATATGGCGGCATTCCAGAAACACTGCGAAGCCAACGACCTGGTATTCGATGACTTCTGGAAAAAGGATTCAACCTGCGAAGTCCACCACTTTATTGGTAAGGACATTATTAATTTTCACGCCCTGTTCTGGCCCGCCGTGCTCGATACCGCAGGATACAGAACACCTACCCGGGTACACGCACATGGCTTTGCCACCATCAATGGCCTGAAGATGTCTAAATCACGCGGCACCTTTATCAATGCCCGAACCTACCTGGACCACCTGGACCCGGAGTACCTGCGCTATTACTTTGCAGCGAAAATGAGCGGTGGTGTCGATGACCTTGATATTAATCTTGATGACTTTGTTCAGAGGGTTAATTCTGACGTCGTTGGAAAAGTCGTGAACATCGCCTCCCGCTGCGCAGGTTTTATCAACAAACAATTTGATGGCCAACTGGCACTAACTTCAGACAATCCCATCCTGGCGGAATTTTCGGCAGCCAGCGACGATATCGCGCTGCACTACGAGAATAGCGACTACGGGAAAGCTCTTCGGGATATCATGGCGCTTGCGGACAAAGCGAATCAATATATTGACGAACATAAGCCCTGGGTGCTCATTAAGGAAGAGGACAAAAGGCACCTCGTTCAACAGGTCTGCTCAGACGGGTTGAATTTCTATCGCCTGCTGGTGACCTACCTGAAACCGGTACTGCCACGCTTAGCCGAAAAATCCGAAGCATTTCTTGGAATAGCGCCACTCGTATGGGGTGACCTGGACACTAGATTGACCGGACATACCATTAACAAATTCAAGCCCCTGATGACTCGAATCGAGCCAGAGAAGGTGGCTGCCATCGTTAACGCTTCAATGGCAGCAGAGGAACCCGCCGTGATCGCAGAACCTGAAAGCCCGACCATCGAGTTCGATGATTTCGCCAAGGTGGACTTAAGAATCGTAAAGATCGTCAAGGCCGAGCACGTGGAGGGCGCAGACAAGTTATTGCAGCTCACCCTGGACCTTGGAGACGACACCACAAGAAACGTCTTCGCAGGAATCAAAGCTGCTTATAACCCAGAGAACCTTGTCGGGAAGCTGACAGTTATGGTGGCCAACCTGGCACCGCGGAAGATGAAGTTTGGGATGAGCGAAGGCATGGTACTGGCGGCCGGACCCGGCGGCGAAGAAATCTATCTGCTTGAACCCGATAATGGCGCCCACCCGGGGATGAAAGTCAGCTAACATTAGCCCGATCCTCTCTGGGAAATAATCACCGCGGTGGTTATTTTCCGCCAAGTAATCGATTTTTAAACTAACGTTGTCCTGATGACGAATCTTAAAGGCACGGAACACGACTTTTCGGACGGTAACTAGCACTTGCCTGATACCTTGCTAATCCTACTGACGACCATGTTCGTCAACAATTTTGTGATGGTGCAATTCCTGGGCCTGTGTCCTTTTATGGGCGCAAGCCAGCGCCTTGAAACCGCCATCGGTATGTCCGCGGCAACGACGTTTGTACTGACACTGTCTTGCGGCATCAGCTACCTACTAGATACCTACCTGCTGACACCCTTTAACCTGGAGTACCTTCGAATCATCGCCTTTATTGTCGTTATCGGCACTATGGTGCAGTTCTCCGAAGTTGTCATGCGTGCAACCCAACCGCTGCTGCATGAGGTGCTAGGCATCTTTGTACCCCTGATTACCACCAACTGCGCTGTCCTTGGGGTTGCCCTGTTAAACACTCGACAGGCACATGGGTTTGCCGAAAGCCTTATCTATGGATTTGGCGCAGCGCTGGGTTTTTCTGGTCTTTTGATCGTGTTCTCAGCAATCAGAGAGAAGCAGGAAGCGGCAGATATCCCCGCACCGTTTAAAGGTGCAGCGATCAATATGATCACTGCTGGCATACTTTCACTCGCCTTTCTCGGCTTTACCGGTATGTCATGATGAACCTGGTGACGGACATATTACTGCTGACAGGCCTTGGCGCGTTTTCCGCGCTGCTGCTCGTCATCACCCGTGACAGGCTAGAACCCAAGACAACTTCGCTGATCACCCTGATCAATTCGCAATTGCCCCAGACACAGTGCGCGCAGTGCGGTTACCCCGGCTGTAAACCTTATGCCGAAGCGATCGCCAACGGTGAAGCGATCAATCGTTGTCCACCGGGAGGTGAACAAACTATTACAGCACTCGCGAACTTACTGGGACGCGAACCCCTCGCACTCAACGATGAATGTGGGGAATTCACACCAACCATGCTCGCGGTTATCCGGGAAGAGGAATGCATCGGCTGCACACTGTGCATTGCTGCCTGCCCGGTAGATGCTATCGTTGGTGCCCACCAATTGATGCACACCGTCATCGCAACTGACTGCACGGGCTGCGACCTTTGCAGGGATCCTTGTCCCGTAGACTGTATTGATCTGATCGAAGCCCCCGGTGAAGAAACTCACGCAGAGTTTCGTGAGCATGCGATTCCCTGTATAAACTGTGGCCAGTGTAACGAGGCATGTCCCCGAAACCTGCAACCACAACTTCTTTACTGGTTCCGGGAAAATGGCGACCAGACGAATGCTCTGAACCTGGACAGCTGCATCGTATGCGGACTGTGCGATAACGTGTGTCCAAGCGAGATACCCCTTACCCATACTTTTAAAGTCGCTAAACAAAGAAAAACAGCGGCAACGCAAAAGGCTCAACTGGCCACTGAAACAGAGCAGCGATACCTGGCCCGAGGAACTCGCCTTGCCAGCACCAGCAACCGCGTCGCCAATCGCCCCAGTCAATCAGCCCGACAGCTTTTGCTGGAAACAGCCTTGAGCCGGAGTAAACAGCCTTGAGCCCGAGTAAACAGCCTTGAGCCCGAGTAAACAACCTTGAGCGGGAATAAACAGCCTTGAAGGATAGAAAAAAATCAGGGAACGGCAATAAAACAGCGCAGATCATGCGCATCACATTGCTAGCCCTGCTACCGGGGTTCGCCGTTTTTACCTGGCACTTTGGTATCGGGGTGTTGCTGAACGTGGCCGCTGCATCGGTGACCGCCGTGATTTGTGAAGCACTGGTACTTAAGCTGCGTTCGCGACCCTTGGACTCACTGGCCGATGGTACGGCTGTGCTTGCCGGCGCCCTGCTAGGTCTTTGCCTGCCACCCCTGCTTCCCTTCTGGATGATCGCCATTGGCACAGGCTTCGCGGTGGTCTTTGGCAAACACCTTTACGGCGGTTCAGGAAATAATGTATTTAACCCGGCGATGGTCGGGTTTGCCATGCTGATTATTTCCTTCCCCCTAGCGATGTCTCACTGGCCCGCCCCCGGCTCCACAAATTTGGGGCTCAAAGACGCGGCCACCAGCTTCACGGCAAAATTGAGCACCAGCGCAACCCAGGAACACTATGACGGGATAACCGCTGCGACCCCGCTCGATGCCTATAAGTTCAGAATCGCCGCCACCAACGACGAATTCTTTGCGGCGTCAGGCACACAGGAAATCAACTGGCAAACCTGGGCAAGCATTAATCTGGCATTTCTCATCGGCGGCCTGTTCCTGCTTTACAGAAAGCTCATTCCCTGGCAAATACCGACTTCGTTTTTAGCAACACTCGGGCTACTTTCACTGGTATTTTATGATGGCGGCTCTTCGGCGAGCCTTGGCTCTCCCGCATTTACCTTGTTTGCGGGGGCCAGCATGTTTACCGCCTTTTTTATCGCAACAGATCCAGTGACCTGTCCCGGTCACAGAATTGGGCTGCTCGTGTTTGGGGCCGGCGTCGGCCTGATCGTCTTCATCATACGATCCTGGGGGGCATACCCTGAAGGGGTCGCATTTGCGATACTCCTGATGAATGCGACCGCACCATTGATTGACCATGTATTTACCCAGAGGGATCGGTCAACGATGAAGCCCAGTTGACTATTCGCATGGCCATTAACAAGACGCTTTTTAGGAAAATTCTGAAACCCACGCTGCTGGCACTGAGCTGTGCTTTTTTCCTGGCGTTTACCCATCAGATCACAAAAAAGACGATTGAATCTAACCAGCGTCAATATGAAGAACGACTACTCCGGGAAATGGTGAACGGCGCAGAGTTAGAGAAATCCTCTAGTGGTTACAACGTGTTCAGGGAAGGGACTCAAATCGGCACGATCGAGCAACTCACGACCAGCCATGGTTACAATGGCAAAATCGACCTGCTAATTGCGCTTACACTAACATCGTTAACCGGTGATAGAGAAGTCATTAGCGTTCGAGTCACTCATCATGAAGAAACCCCTGGCATCGGCGACAAAATTGAACCCGAAGTCTCTAACTGGATACACCAGTTCGTTGGAAAATCTGCCCACCACACCAACTGGACACTATCCCCTGAGGGTGACATCGATATTATTTCAGGCGCAACCATTACCTCCAGAGCCGTCACCAACGCCATTGCCGAGACCCTTGCTGAATGACTGCGATTAGCCTTGCGAAAGATGGTCTGTGGAAAAACAACCCTGCACTGGTCCAATTGCTGGGGCTTTGCCCCCTGCTGGCAACGTCCAATTCATTTGCGACAAGCCTTGGGCTTGGCCTGACCACGCTTGTCGTTTTAACCCTGTCAAACTTCACCATCAGCCTGATGCGTGGACTCCTGGATGACGAGACCCGGTTGCCGGTCCAGATCCTGGTGATCGCCACCTTTGTCACCCTGGCAGATCTCAGCCTACAGTACTGGTTCTTCGATATGCATCAGCGCATTGGGCTGTTCGTTGCCCTGATCGTCACAAACTGCACACTGCTAGGCAGGGCCGAGGCATTTGCTTCAAAAAACCCCATCATCCTGTCTACATTTGACGGTCTCATGATGGGTACCGGCTTCCTCTTGGTGCTACTACTGATGGGCACAATTCGTGAGATTGCTGGCAACGGAACCCTGTTCGCCAACCTGCACCTGCTAACGGGAACGCCCGACATGACTATCCAGATAGCGGACAGTGGATTTTTGTTAGTCGCCCTGCCTCCAGGGGCATTCCTGACCCTGGGCTGCCTGATCGCAGCTAAAAATGTCATCGATGGAGCCCTAAGATGAACGCTGAAAAAAGAGTCGAAATCCTGTCGCGACTGCGGGCAGAGAACCCGAACCCGAAGACAGAGCTCAACTATCAGTCTGACTTTGAACTTCTTATATCAGTCATCCTTTCCGCCCAGGCAACAGACGTCAGCGTCAACAAAGCCACAGAAAAACTCTACGCCGTTGCCAACACCCCGGAAGCCATCGTTGCACTCGGTCTGCCTAAGCTTAAAAGCTATGTTAAAACGATTGGTTTATATAACACCAAGGCGAACAACATCATCAAGACTTGCCGGATTCTCTTTGCTGAATATGGCTCTGAAGTACCAAGGACCAGAGAGGCATTGGAAGCACTGCCCGGCGTCGGCAGGAAGACCGCCAATGTTGTACTCAATACCGCCTTTGGCGAACCTACCATGGCAGTGGATACCCACATTTTTAGAATCTCGAACCGAACACGATTCGCGCCTGGTAAAAACGTACTGCAGGTCGAAAAGAAGCTGCTGAAGGTCATCCCGGACGAATTTATTCGGGACTCTCACCACTGGCTGATCCTGCACGGGCGATATATCTGCACCGCCAGAAAACCCAGATGCGGTGCTTGTGTCATCTCTGACCTTTGTGAGTTCAAAGACAAAACCGAACTAGACTGATCTCTCGAGGGACTTTTGATTAATGCCCTTTTTTATGGGGCTTTTCCACCAAGCGTCCCATAATTCCGTCAAGCGTCTCATAATTCTGTCAAGCGTCCCATCAAAAAAAGACCAACCCGCACCAAGACCATAAGGTTTAGGGTGTGGCTTCAACACTGCAATCACGACAAAACGTTAATCAGAAGTTGCCTAGGTTAGCTTGCGACCCAGTTTGCTCGCGAGTTTTAGTCGCAGCGCGTTCAGTTTGATAAACCCGCCGGCATCCGATTGGTCATAAGCACCGGCATCGTCCTCAAACGTAACAATGTCAGCGTCGTACAGGCTTTCAGTTGCCGATTCTCGCCCAACCAGCATCACGTTACCCTTATATAGCTTCAGCCTGACTGTGCCACTCACGTTCTCTTGAGAATCATCGATAAGCGCCTGCAGCGCCTTGCGCTCTGGCGACCACCAGTAGCCGTTATAGATGAGCGACGCATATCTTGGCATCAGTTCGTCTTTCAGGTGAGCAAGTTCACGATCCAGGGTGATGGACTCAATTGCACGATGTCCTTTCAGCAGGATTGTGCCACCCGGTGTCTCGTAACAGCCTCGGGCCTTCATTCCAACATAGCGATTTTCAACGATATCCACGCGGCCAATGCCGTTTGCGCCACCCACTGTGTTTAAGTGAGCCAGGACTTCTGCCGGAGAGAGCGCCTTGCCATCAATCGCGACCACATCACCTTGCAGGTACTCCAGTTCGATATAGGTCGGCGTATCCGGTGCGTCTTCCGGGGAAACCGACCACAACCACATGGACTCGTCCGGTTCCACTGAAGGATCCTCAAGAATCCCTCCTTCATAGGAGATGTGCAGCAGGTTAGCGTCCATCGAATAGGGTGATTTTTGGCCCTCGTGCTGCTGATCTACCTTGATCTGATGTTGTTCACAAAACGCCATCAACGATTCTCTAGAGTTAAGGTCCCACTCGCGCCAAGGCGCAATGACCGTGACATCTGGCTTTAACCCATAGACACCCAATTCAAATCTGACCTGATCGTTACCTTTACCGGTCGCACCATGGGCGATCGCCTGCGCACCGGTCTCGTTGGCAATATCTACCAGACGTTTGGCTATCAGGGGCCGTGCGATGCTGGTACCCAGAAGATACTCACCCTCGTAGATAGTATTGCAACGGAACATCGGGAAGACAAAATCTCGAACGAACTCTTCGCGCACGTCGTCGATGAATATTTCCTTCACCCCCATGCTCGCAGCCTTCTCTCGTGCGGGTTCAAGTTCCTCGCCCTGCCCCAGGTCAGCCGTGTAGGTAACTACCTCACAGTCATACGTCTCCTGCAGCCACTTAAGGATCACCGAAGTGTCCAGACCGCCGGAATATGAGAGTACGACTTTGTCGAATTCGGCCATGCTGAAGGTCTCGCGAAAAAGAGGCGTCATATTACATGTTTTTTCGCAAAATTCGAACTCCAGTGACTGACGGTTCAACACGGGTGCAGCCGACAGAATCCCGCATGCACCGGTGGGTAAAGATGATACAATGGCAAAGCCCGATGAAACCTGAGCCTTATGCAATCAATCACCCTGAAACGCCCTGACGACTGGCATATCCACCTTCGTGATGATGCATACCTAGCACGCACTGTGGGGGATGCCTCCCGCTATTTTGGCAGGGTACTGGTCATGCCAAATCTGGTCCCGCCAGTGACCACGGTCGCGCTTGCGGCGGCCTACCGCGAACGAATCCTAAAGCACGCCTCTGCCGGGTTCTCACCAATGATGGCTTTGTACCTGACGGATGAGACCAGCAAAGACACGGTGGCGGCCGCAGCCGAAACAACCTTTACACCCGCTTTCAAACTTTATCCTGCCGGTGCGACAACTAATTCCGCCTTCGGTATCAGTGCGATAGAGGAAATGTTCCCTATATTTGAAGCGATGCAGAAGCAGGATGTGATCCTTTCTATTCACGGCGAGGTGACTGACCAGGATGTTGATATCTTCGATCGGGAAGCCGTTTTTATCGACCGAATCCTCAGTCGAATTGCCGCCACCTTTCCTGCTCTGCGCATTATCCTTGAACACATCACGACCAAAGAGGCAGTAGCATTCGTCCGGGACGCCAGTGATAAAGTGGCGGCAACGATTACCGCTCACCACCTTTTGTACAACCGGAACGATATGCTGGCTGGCGGCCTGAAGCCAATACACTACTGCCTGCCGGTCCTAAAAAGAAATGTGCACCAGATTGCTCTGATTAGGGCCGCAACTTCTGGTGATTCGAGCTTCTTTATCGGCACAGACTCCGCGCCCCATCCACGTCACGCCAAAGAAAACGCATGTGGCTGCGCTGCAGGCTGCTACACGGCCCATGCAGCACTTGAGCTGTATACCGAGGTCTTTGAGGCGGAGGGAAAGCTAGACAGCCTTGAAGGCTTTACCAGCGAATTTGGCGCTGACTTTTATCAAGTCCCACACAATGAAGATTATATCGAGTTGGTTCGCGAGGACTGGCAGGTGGCATCAGCACTAACCTTCGGCAATGATGAGATAGTCCCTACCCGGGGCGGTGATGTGGTACGCTGGCAGGTCAGGATGGGGGATCGGCCCTCTTTAAGTGACGGTGACATTTGAGCTTTGATAAATTACCGATAGCGCATCGTTTTCGCGGCTATCTTCCCGTAGTACTCGACCTAGAAACTGGCGGCTTCAATCATAAAACTGATGCGTTGCTAGAAAGTGCGATCGTCATCCCAAAGATGAACGATGAGGGCGATCTGGTGCCCGGCGAGCGATTGTTTTTTAACATTGAGCCATTTCCAGGTTCCAATATCGAACCGTCGGCGCTGGAATTCACTGGCATTGACCCCTACCACCCTTTTCGAATGGCAGTGCCAGAGAAAGATGCTTTAGCAGATACTTTTAACGCAATCCGCGCAGAGATCAAACGTACCGGCTGCTCGCGTGCCATTATCGTCGCGCATAACGCTTCTTTCGATCAGGCGTTCCTGAACCAGGCCTCTAGCAGATGTGGCATCAAGCGAAACCCATTTCACCCCTTCTCGGCGTTCGATACCGCTACATTATGCGGTTTGGCATTCGGGCAGACGGTTCTTGCACGCGCCTGCCAGGTGGCCGGTATCCCTTTCGATAGCGAGGAAGCCCATTCTGCGAAGTACGACTGTGATAGGACGGCAGAATTGTTCTGCATGATCGTTAATCGCTGGCGGCAGCTGGGTGGCTTACCTGATGAACAATACGACTGAAATTCAGACAAAAAGCCAGCCAAAAAAAAGCCCGCTCAGCGGGCTTTTTTATTTCCGTTGGCCGATGAATATCCGACCAAGCTATCTCTATAAGCTATCTCTATAAGCTATCCATCCAAGCTATCCATCCAGGCTATCCAGAGCCTTCTGGAACCTGTTTGCATGTGAACGCTCTGCTTTAGCCAGGGTTTCCATCCAGTCAGCAATCTCGTCAAAGCCTTCATCCCGGGCTGTCTTCGCCATACCAGGATACATGTCAGTGTATTCATGGGTTTCACCGGCAATTGCCGCAGCCAGATTGTTGGCGGTTGAACCTATGGGCAGGCCCGTGGCAGGATCACCCGTTTCTTCAAGGTATTCCAGGTGGCCGTGGGCGTGGCCAGTTTCGCCTTCCGCAGTGGATCGAAATACAGCGGAGACGTCGTTGTAACCTTCGACATCAGCCTTTGCTGCAAAGTACAGATACCGTCGGTTTGCCTGAGACTCCCCGGCAAATGCATCCTTAAGATTCTGTTCTGTTTGACTATCTTTTAAGCTCATTGTTATTCCTCACCGATTGGTCATGAAAATGTTGGAGACAACCAGTATACCGATGCGCCTACAACAGTAAAACACTAACCAGCATCCGCTGGTACAGCTTCCTTGATCATCGGCTGAAGTTCACCCGCCTCGTGCATCTCGACGACAATATCGCAGCCTCCAACCAGTTCGCCGGCAATAAATAACTGCGGAAAAGTTGGCCATTCCGACACTTCAGGCAAATGGGACCGAATTTCTGGGTTCGTCAGTATATCGATGTAGGCAAAACGCTCACCGCATGCCATCAGCACCTGTGTTACCTGCGCCGAGAACCCGCACTGTGGTTGGTCAGGTGAGCCTTTCATATAGAGTAATACCGGATTAGCGGCAATTTGCTCACGGATGGTTTCGTGGATTTCCATTTCTTCGTCCCATTGGTTGGTCAGCGTTAACCATCGATTTTACCCTTTTTGAAGCACAGATAGGCAAGTGATTGGCAAACAATCTGGAATAAATGCGCTTTCCATCCGGAATAAGTACACCTGACAGGGAGGAGACACCCTTTTCGGACTCATAGATCTGGTTTATCATCGGCTCTTTTTCCAAAAGAAGGAGAACACCATGCCAGATGCAATCATGCCAACTTATGGACGACAGGACATCTCTTTCGTAAAAGGCGAAGGCGCCTGGCTGACCGATACAGAGGGTAAACGTTACCTGGATGCGCTTGCAGGTATCGCCGTCGTAGGGCTGGGCCACGCGAACCCCGAGGTTGCACAGACCATTAAAGAGCAATCCACCACGTTGCTCCATACGTCAAACCTATATCGCGTTCCCAAGCAGGAAGAACTCGCTGAAAAGCTGCAGCGAGTCTCGGGCATGGATAACATGTTTTTCGGCAACTCAGGCGCGGAAGCAAACGAATGTGCCATCAAAATCGCGCGACTTTACGGTAACAAAAAGAACATCGAGAACCCCACCATTATCGTCACAGATTCTGCTTTTCATGGTCGTACTCTCGCCACGCTAACCGCAACAGGGAACAGGAAAGTCCATGCCGGGTTTGAACCTCTGGTGCAAGGCTTTGCCCGCGTCCCGTATGACGACATAGACGCGGTTCGACGGATCGCCGGACACAACAAGTCAGTGGTCGCGGTGATGGTAGAGCCCATTCAGGGCGAGGGTGGCATTAAAGTTCCGAACCAGAATTACCTGGCGTCTCTTAGAGAGATTTGCAACGAAAACGACTGGCTACTGATTCTGGACGAGATCCAAACGGGTAACGGCAGAACAGGTGAGTACTTTTGTTACCAGTCATCCGGTATCAAACCCGATGTGGTGACACTCGCAAAAGGCCTTGGCAACGGCATACCCATTGGTGTTTGTCTTGCTAGCGGTAAGGCAGCAGAGGTACTTGCACCCGGCAATCATGGATCAACTTTTGGCGGTAATCCTCTCTCCTGCGCGGTGGGTATTACCGTGATAGACCAGATCGAGAAACTCGGTCTTGCTAAACGCGCGGGGGAACTCGGAGATCGCATGATGGGGCAATTCAGGGAACGACTGGGCCACCTTAACAGCGTAAAAGACATCCGCGGCATGGGATTGATGATTGGCATCGAGCTAAGTTCACCTTGCGGAGACCTGGTCGGAAAAGCCCTTGAGAAAGGCATCCTGATCAACGTCGCAGCAGACAGCGTGATTCGGTTATTGCCCCCACTAACGATTACAGATGAAGAAGCAGAACAGATCTGCGACATCGTCTGTGAACTGGTTGAAGCAGTTTAGCGCTTGCTTGAGACGTTCCATGGGCCCGTCTTTTGCCCATGCTTGACCGACTCACATCATGGACTTCACCATGGCGTCAACTTTGGTGCACTCCTTGATGTCCTTCACAAGAAGGCTGCCAGTCTTTGAGTTAGCCGGCTTTAGTCCGACGGTAGTCCAGACTGATCACTCAGGCATGCCAACACGTCCTTGTCTATCCCTTTCGGGAAATTGATACCGACGCCGGCATCCATCACCAGGACTATATGGCCCTCAAGCTTGAAGCGTTTGTCTTTGCCGCTGGTAGGGACGCTGAAGTGGATTCCGACATTCTCACCCTCGCTGATACCGGGCAAACTTCGCCGGGAACGGCCATTTCGTTCGACCAACAACATCCCGCGATCCGAAAAATTCTGGGTCTGACAGAGCCACGACCGCCCGACATTCGGATTCACCAGCGCATTCACCCTCACGGCGTGCCTGTTGCTAGCGCGCTTATCCATGACAACTGTCGTTCAAAAGCAACCAAGCAAGACCAAAAACCAATGATTTATCTAGCGCCATGGAGGTTCTCATTTGTAAGAGGGGATTCTGAACTGGTTGCCCTTGGCAGAAGGTTTGTCGCCAGCAACAACGATCTTGTTTCGCCCGTTGCGTTTAGCCTCGTAAAGCGCCATGTCCGCTCTATCGATAAGCTGCTGAACACTGTCACCTTGACGATATTCAGTTATTCCAACCGAGGTGGTCACTCGATAATCGGGTTCAACCAGCGTGACAGACATGTCTTTCAACCCGATGGCCAAACGCTCCGCACCGCGAACCGCATCGCACTGCCTTGTTCCAGCAAAGACCAGGACGAACTCCTCCCCCCCGATCCGGGCAATACAGTCGATCTCGCGGATAACATTTTCAGCAACACGGGAAAAGCTTCGAAGGACCTCATCGCCAGCCGAGTGGCCAAATCTATCGTTAACGTTCTTAAAATAATCAAGGTCAACGTAAGCTATCGAAAAGACATAATTTTTTCGGTCCGCCATCGCCTTCTCGCGTGCCAGTAATTCCATCAAGTGGCGGCGGTTATAAACACCGGTCATTTCGTCCCGAACAGCCATCTCTCTGATCTGCGCCAGGGCTTTGACCAGCTCCTCATTTTTCTCAGTAATGACACCTTCTATCGCCAGGTGTTCGAACCGATACAGCGCTGGCCCAAAAAGTAGCACAAATCCAAAAGCGATAATTAACAGTACCTCGGTCACCCAATCGAGCCCCTCGGGACTTGTTAGGTACACAACCGTTATGTAAAGCAGCAGACCATAGCCCGCCACCAGAAACTGTTGTGAGCGGGACAATCTGTTCGCGCCCATCACAATCATAGCCAGACCCGAGAACAGCACGACAGATTTGAGATCAATGACGAAATGGGAGGTGATAATGACGATGGTCAGCGCCCAGATCATCCGGGGAACGGCCATCTCAGGGTCTTCAAGCGTCAGGTTCCACTCGATACCGATCAGGAAGACAAGCACAAAGAAACCTGTAATTGCGAGTGACGACAGACCAAGCATTTGCAAGGCACTGATGTCCATATAGCCGACTGACAGAACGGTCCAGCACACAATCAGGTGCGCAAAAATACCTGCACCGAGCGTAGCCACCCGAAAGGTCCTTGCTTCTTGTTGTTTGACAGTGTCTGCGATCGTCTTCATGAGAACTTCATCAGTTAAGATGAAAAACATTGTAGACTCGCCAAGGCATCCAAATACTGAGAAAATCTGGGACTTTGTAACAAGTTGTAACTACTTTTCAGTATTCTCAGATACTTTTTAGGTACTTTTAGGTACTTTTAGGTACTTTTAGGTACTTTCAGGTACTTTCAGGTACTTCTTTACTTTCTTAACTTCTTACTTTGGCGACCGCGCTCTGCCAGCCCTTGTAGAGTTCTGCCGCGATTTCTGACTGCATAACCGGTTCAAACCTTCGCTCGAGTTGCCATTTCTCCGCAACGTCATCCAGTTCAGCAAAAATTCCTGCTCTTAGGCCCGCCAAGTAAGCAACGCCTAACGCTGTCGTTTCGATGACGCGGGGCCTGTCGATTGGTAACTGCAGGACATCTGCAAGATGCTGCGTAAGCCAGTTATTCTCAATCATACCACCATCGACCCTAAGGATCGTCGGTACCGCCCCATCCTGCTCCATCGCAGACAGCAAATCCAGTGTCTGGAAACACACTGACTGAAGCGTCGCAGTGACAATATCAGCAACGCCTGAATCACGGGTCAGACCAAGTATTGCACCCCTGGCGTTAGGGTCCCAGTAGGGCGCCCCTAACCCGGTAAAAGCAGGGACTAGATAAACACCATGATCTACGCGATGTCCCTTGGCAATAGATTCTGTTTCTGCTGCCTCGGAGACCAATTTAAGACCATCACGGAGCCATTGAACTGCAGCACCCGCAACGAAGATACTGCCTTCAAGGCCGTAGGTAACCTTTCCATCAATGCGGTATGCCACCGTTGTCAAGAGCTTGTTTTTTGACGCGATAGCTTCACCGCCAGTATTCATGATCACGAAACAACCGGTACCATAGGTACTCTTGATCATTCCCGGTGTGAAGCAACCCTGCCCGATCAATGCTGCCTGCTGGTCGCCTGCCATTCCCAGTATGGGTATCGCCGCACCAAACAAGGCAGGATCTGTGTGACCAAAATCGGCACTGCAATCTTCAACTTCCGGCAACATGCATGCCGGCACATCTAGTCTGGCCAGGATCTCCGCATCCCATTCCTGCTCATGAATGTTGAACAACATCGTTCTGGACGCATTAGTCGCATCCGTTTTATGACTTGCGCCACCCGTGAGGCGCCAAAGCAAAAACGTGTCTACTGTCCCGAACAGCAAGTCCCCGGCCTGCGCTCTTTGCAATGCGCCTTCGACATGATCGAGGATCCATTTCAATTTGGTACTTGAGAAATACGGGTCTAACAAAAGCCCAGTCTTGCCGGTGATCCAGGGTTCGAGTCCCTCATCGATCAGCGTTTCACAAAAGTCTGCGGTTCGACGATCCTGCCAGACGATGGCGTTGTACACGGGCTCACCGGTTTTTTTATCCCAGACGATGGTGGTTTCTCTTTGGTTGGTGATGCCGATACCGGCTATCTCGGAAGCCGACACGTCATTTTGCTTAAGCACTTTCTTGCAGACATCAATGGTCGACTGCCAGATGTCCTCGGGATCATGCTCGACCCACCCATCGTCAGGGAAATGCTGCTCAAACTCCTGCTGCGAAACACCGACTGGATTACCCTCACTGGAAAACAGAATAGCGCGTGAGCTTGTCGTTCCCTGGTCGATCGCTAGCAAGTAGGTCATACGTGAGTGCCTATAATTTCCCGAACCGGCACTATTAAGCATTTGTCGATCAAGATCAATCTTACCAACCGTGGCCAGCAAAAAACGTCTTTACACCACTAATCCGCCGGTGCTGGTGCTTGTGACCGAGATTCGATGTAGGCACAATAGCCCTCTTTTTAATCTTCCGAATGGAGAACCATATGCGCGACGTCGTCGTTGTAGATAGTGTAAGAACAGGACTGGCTAAATCATTCAGGGGGACTTTCAACCTGACAAGACCAGATGACATGGTAGCGCACTGCATTAATGCTTTGCTTGAGCGCAACCCAACGCTGGACCCAAGTGAAGTCGAAGACGTTATCGTTGGTGCAGCAAGCCAGACAGGTGAGCAGGGCGGAAACATCGCGCGACTCGCCGTTATTCTTTCACAACTGCCGGTTACCACGGCAGGATCCACGATTAGTCGGGCATGTTCATCCGGCCTGAACTCCATTGCATTCGCGGCTAACCAGATCGCCAGTGGTTGTTCAGAAGTCATGATCGCCGGTGGTGTTGAGTCTATTTCATCCAATCAAAGACAAACACCGGGAAAGTCAGACCCTCACCCAACGATTCGCGAGAAGTCTCCAGACATTTTCATGGCCATGGGTAACACCGCTGAAGTGGTTGCAAGACGCTACAACATATCGCGCGAGTACCAGGACGAATTTTCCCTTGAAAGCCAGAAGCGTACCGCCGCGGCACAGCAGGCTGGCCTGTTTGATGACGAAATCGTACCCATGAAGACCAAGTACGCAAAGATCGTCAACAAGGAAACCAAAGAAACTGAAATCGTTGATGGCGTTTGTGTCGGTGACGAATGCAACCGCCCGGGTACAACCCTTGAAGGCCTTGCGAGTCTGAAGCCTGTCTTCGAAGAAGACGGCACAGTGACTGCTGGTAACGCATCACAACTCTCTGACGGCGCATCCATGACACTCGTGATGAGCGCAGAACGTGCGCAACAACTTGGGCTTGAGCCAATGGCATACTTCCGCGGCTGGACTGTTGCTGGATGTGAGCCAGACGAAATGGGCATTGGGCCGGTATTTGCGGTACCCAAATTGCTCAAAGCCAATGGCCTGACCATGGCCGACATTGACCTGGTTGAACTGAACGAAGCCTTCGCTTCACAGTGCCTGTATAGCAGGGATGCGCTGGAAATTAATCCAGAGATCTACAACGTCAATGGCGGCTCAATCTCAATCGGCCATCCATTCGGTATGACGGGTTCTCGTCTAACAGGCCACATTCTTCGCGAGCTCAAGCGTCGCGAGAAGAAGTACGGCATTGTGTCGATGTGTATTGGCGGCGGTATGGGTGCGGCTGGTCTTTTCGAAGCCTGCTAAGCGCTATTTGGTGCCACCTGGATAGTGACATTAAAAAAGGGGCCGAAAGGCCCCTTTTTTTGGCTGAAATTCGGGCTACTTCCAGGCGTCGAGTTGCTTTGACAAACATTCCATAAAGGACACAGGCTGGTCAAGGAACAGGTGATGCTGAGCGTCTGGAAGTTCAGTGACTTCAAGGTTCGGGAGAAGTGATTTCATGTGCTGGGCACTTTTTAGGCTGAACGACGCGCTATCAGCGCCATAAATCAAAGCACACTTGATGGCGATTGACCTGAAGTCAGACTCAAGGTCTTCATAAGGCTTCATCCGGGAACGCTGTTCTTCATCAAACTTCCAGCCAAAGCCATCATCAATATATTCGATCGAGGTCCGAGCAATATGATCCACAACGTACTGGTTCTGACATTGCTGGGGCGGCTGCAGGCGGAATCTCGAGCGGGCGATTTCCGACGTAGGATAGCGTTTTGCCCTTGCCAGCCGGTCAGGCTCCTGGGATGTCACGTCATCGGGGTGTTTAACGCCTGAGTCCAGCAAGATCAGGCCCTTGAAACGATCAGGATATTGGGCCACCGCGCGAATCGACATGATCCCGCCATAGCTATGTGACGCTAAAATTGTCTCAGGCCCCATGTTGCACTTGTCGGCAACCGCAACAATCTCCTGGGCATAAAGGTCAGCCGAATACTCCTCCCGATGGTCACTGTCTCCCATACCGGACATATCCAGCGCTACGCTCTGATAGTCATCTTTATAGGATGGGGCGATAAAGTCCCACCAGTGGGAATGGGCGTTGTGCCCATGAACGAAGAGCAAACCAGGGTTTCCCGGTTCGCTCCAGTACAGGTAATTGATATCAGAGCCTTCGACATCGACAAACCCTGATTCGGGCTTGGTATCAATCGCTTTCCAGAACCAGTCAGGCGTCGTATAGGTCGAATCACTCATTAACTATTACTCTCCTGCGGGCCCTTTTTTAAGTACTTATGTTTTAAGTGCCTATGTTTCAAGTGCTTATGTTTCAAGTACCTAAGCTTCAAAGTACCTAAGCTTCAAAGTACCTAAGCTTCAAAGCACCTAAGCTTCAAAGCACCTAAGCTTCAAAGTACCTAAGCTTCAAAGCACCTAAGTTTCAAAGTACCTAAGCTTCAAAGCACCTAAGTTTCAAAGTACCTAAGTTTCAAAGTACCTAAGTTTCAAAGTACCTAAGTTTCAAAATACCTAAATTTCAAGTACCTAAGCTTCAAAGTACCTAGGCTTCAAAGTACCTATGGGATCAAGCTACCTGCGAATATTTCTTCAGGTGATGATCCACGTTACCAAACAGCGTCTCAATGGCAGTGATGCGTTTGAAGTAATGACCTACATTGAGCTCGTCAGTCATCCCCATGCCACCATGAAGTTGAATCGCGTTCTGGCCAACAAACCGGCCACCCTTGCCAATCTGGACCTTTAATGCAGACACTGCTTTACGCGCTTCAATGTCGTCATCCTCGCTCATGCGAAGAGCTGCCATGTAGAGCAGAGATTTCGCCTGCTCATGCTCCATGAACATATCTACCATACGGTGCTGTAACACCTGGAACTTTCCAATTGGCTGCCCGAACTGTTCGCGGGTCTTACAATATTCAACCGTCGCCTTGTACAGCACTTCCATTGCACCCACTGCTTCTGCACCAACGGCAAGAATACCGTTGTTAATCCCAAGCTCAAGCAGCCCGAAGCCGTTCCCGACTTCACCCAGAACGGCGCTTGCAGGCACCGATACGTTATCCAGGTCAATTTCAGAAGCCTGCATGCCGTCAATTGTCGGGTAATCGCGTTTCGATATCCCAGCAGATGAAGCATCAACCAAAAACATTGTGATTCCGGACTCATCCTTTTGATCACCGGATGTCCTTGCAGGAACAACTAGAACATCTGCTGATGGACCACCAAGCACAACACCCTTAAACCCGTTAATGACGTAGCCATCGCCTTCGACTTTCGCCGTTGTCGTGATGTCAGCAAGGTTAAATCTTGCCTGGGGCTCGACATAGGCCAGGGATGCTAATTTTGTTCCCGCCATAATCTCGGTAAGCACGCCCTCGATATGTTCGGTGGTTCCGCCGGCTTCAATCACTGAACCTGCCATGATCACCGTGGATACATAAGGCTCAACGACCAGACCTTTACCAAACTCTTCCATCATAATCATTGTCTCGACGGCAGTGCCACCGAAGCCACCTGACTCCTCTGTAAAAGGAAGCGCGAGCCAACCCAACTCAGCAAAACTTGCCCAATTCTCACGACTGAAGCCTTCTTCAGTCTTTAATAACTTTTGTCGAGCATCGAAAGTGTAACTATTCTGGATATATCGCTGGATACTATCCTGCAAAAGACCCTGCTCCTCTGAAAAAGAGAAATCCATACAAACAAACTCCTGAGATTGAACGCGCTGCGCCGGTGCAGATGCACCTGTAGAGCAGGGATAATAGGGTTTGTAACCCCTGTTTTCAAGGACACCGACGGAGGAATGAATTGACGCGGGCTGACTCTGTTCCTTATGCTGGGCCCATCTATCAATTCAGGTAAGGAAACATCCATGGCAGATCCAACTATTGCGCAAAAATCGCCCTACGGCGTAGACGTCGAGGAAGGAAAAACATACTTCTGGTGCTCCTGTGGCAAGAGCACAAACCAACCGCTCTGCGACGGGTCTCATCAGGATACTGAATTCCTGCCGATGAAATTCAAAGCGACGGAATCGAAAAAGGTGTTTTTCTGTGGCTGCAAGATGACCGCAGGTAAACCCATGTGCGACGGCTCCCATACTGGCCTGTAACGGCGGAGTGTCTTACTGAAGGGCTCTTTATCCAGGGCTCTTTATCCAGGACTCTTTATTCAAGGCTCTTTATTCAAGGCTCTGTCGACCGAGACGCTGAAGAGAAAACGGTTAACTAAACGGTTCCTATCCAAGCGAGGGGAATGCTGACGATTACCCTCGCGCCGCCCAAGTCTGAATCCCTAATCACGATCTGTCCATTGTAACGGTCTACGATCTCTGCGACGATCGCCAGTCCGATGCCCTGCCCTGCTTCCCTGCTATCCAGACGCAATCCACGCTCAAGGACCCGCGCTCTGTCGGACGCCGGAATGCCGGGACCATTGTCTTCCACCGTCAGTTGCACGCTGTCTTTAACAACCACAGCAATAATCTTTACCCTTCCCGAACCGTATTTACAGGCATTGTCCAGCAAGTTCCCCAACAACTCCATGAGGTCACGCTCATCACCGGGGAAGTCCGCTGGTGAAACTTGCTTCAAGAAATCGATGTTCTTTTCCTGGTATACCTTCTTTATCGTCGTGACCAGCTTGTCGATAACCGGCCCCACTGGGGTCAAGTTTCGGAACAGTTTGCTAGAACTCGACACCGCCCGCTCTAGCTGGTACGAGACGATATCGGTCATACGGGTCACCTGCTGGTCCATTGCCGCAGCGACTTGTTTAACGGTTTGGTCGGGCTTTTCGGCTTCAGCCTTTAGAATCGCCAGCGGCGTCTTCAGGCTGTGTGCAAGGTCCGCAAGCGTGGTTCGATAACGCTCTCGCTGCGCTCGCTCTTCTGATAAGAGCAGGTTAAGGCTGCGGGTGACACCATTTATCTCGGTTGGATACTGACCAACCAGATATTCCTGCCGGCCTTCTTCAATCGCTTTAAGGTCATGCTCCAGGCCCGCGATGGGCAGCAGTCCCCAATACATGATTGCCGCCTGCAGCACGACCAACACAACAACCGCAGCAATAAGCCATCCCCAGAGGCTTTCTCTAAAGGTCGCCACTTCATTGCTGTAGGACGTAAAGTCCTGCAGAACGACATAAAAAAAACGAGCGTCACCTAAAGCACTCTCCCAGATGACCGGGTAAGTCAGGTAAAAAAGCGGGCCACGACCCGCCGCGGCAGGCAATTCGCTGAATGTCACAACACCCGCCGTGTCTTGCGCTAATAAGACGGCTTTCTCAGCATCACCCAGATCAAGATCCAAGGTCGATCCACTGCGCCATACTTCATTACCGCCCCTTGTAAAAACGAATCCAAACAGACCAGAACCCATGGTATTAAAATCAGGTTCCTGCAGTTCTGTTGGCAGATACAGATCAACCGCACCGCTCTGGTCATCTTCGACACTGGCGGCAATCAAGGCGTAACTATGTAACTGGAGCCTTTCAGAAACGGCCTGCCCGGCGCTCTGGCGGAAGGCATTATCGACGACACCCCCAAGGACCCCCAGGAACACCATAAGGACCAAGGTCGCGGAGCACAGCATTCGTAAACGTAACGAGCCTCTCACGACACTAGCGCCCGAGTTCATTCAGCCAGTCCGAACCGATACCCCTGTCCACGCACTGTTTCGATCGGCCTGAGTTCATTGTCCGGATCGAGTTTTCTACGAAGTCGACCTACGAAGACTTCGATAACATTACTATCCCGATCAAAATCCTGATAATAAAGATGCTCCGTCAGCGCTGTCTTGGAGACAACATGACCGGGCCGCATCATAAGGTACTCCAACAAATTAAACTCAAAGGCGGTCAATTCCACAGCAGCACCGTTAACCCTTACGCTCTTTGCTTTGGTATCAAGACTTACAGGCCCAATGTTTATATCTCGGGTGATCGACCCCGATGCACGACGAATGAGCGCCTCAATTCTTGCCAGTAATTCTTGAACATGGAACGGTTTAACCAGATAGTCGTCAGCACCCGCCGATAGCCCTTCTACTTTGTCTTGCCAGTCTGCGCGGGCTGTAAGTATCAATACCGGGTAATCCTTTCCCCGCTCTCTCAGACGACTGATGACTTCCATGCCATTTAGCTTTGGGAGTCCAAGGTCAATTATCGCTAAGTCATAATGACCCGCTTCCCCCAGCGCCAGGGCCTGGGCACCGTCAGCAGCAGAATCCACTGAGTATCGATGCCGATCAAGCACCTCGACCAGTTGATCCCTGAGGGCTTCTTCATCTTCAGCTAGTAATATGTGTCGTGACATTCTTATCTCACTCAAATACTTCGCCGGAGTTACCGTCGACAAAAACAGATTTCACCACGCCATCCGCAGATAGGGTTCTGACTCGATAGACCGCCGGGCCTTGATCGTCCAGCAGAGAAACACCCAGAATTCTCGAAGAGGAATAGCGCTTTTTGACCAATGATGCAGCGCGTTTGTTAGAGATGGATGAACGATTACCCCGCACCAGTTGATTTGGCGCCAGACCCTGAGCCTCTGCCGGTCTTCTACCATCTTTTCCCCCATAGGCATCGGCCAGTGAATCCGATATCGCGATTGGACCCATGATGAACAGCAGTAAAATAAAAAATTGAGATGGCGTTCTCATAACCTTTTCTATCTCGTTCCTTTGTCGTTTACCTGAATGATTAGGATATCGCAGTTGATAACTCAGTATCTTAGCTACCGCAGACTGAATAGCGACTGAATAGCCGTTGAATTAGTTAACCTGCACATGCTCAATCGAATGATGCTCATCTAAAGAAACGACCACACTGGCTCGACCTGCCATTTCCAAGAGCATCCAGCGAGTAATCCGCTCATAGTAAGCAACGAACTGCCTGATCTCTATTTCGGTCATCATTTTGCTACCACCCCCGCGGCTTGCCAGTTCACGCTCCTGCTGAAAGCGCCAGCGTACTATCGCGTCAATTGATGGCGCCATAAAAAAGACCTGCGCACTGGCTCGAAACACTGACTGGTATTGAGAAAGTTGTTCGTTTACATACCGGCGCCAAACCCCATCCGGGTCATGGGTCCTCTCAAGATTATTGACAGGGTTCATCAACCTTTCTTGTGGTTCGGGAACAGCGCCCCAACACCAGCCTTCGCACAGGATAACCGTCGCTGGTTCAGCTTTTTGCCACCGGGCACTTCGGTCATCCTCGCCTTTGTCGAAAACAGGCATTTCAACCGACCTCCTCTGAAAAAGATCAGCCAACACTTTCTTCATCAGCACTAGATCATGGGTACCCGGCACACCCCGAACGCCCAGCAATGGATGAAAATCTGCGGCGACCTGCTGTCGTTTTCCCAGCGGCAAGTAAAAGTCATCAAGGGAAAGGGTGGTGGTACTCGTGCTGAAACAGTCTTGAAGTACTGACGACAACAGTCGACTCACCGTACTTTTACCGGTTCCCTGTGCACCGGCAATGGAAACAACTATTGTTTTATGGCTTGATTCGTTCGCAAGTCTTGCGATGTTCGCTGCCAGGTACGCGACCAGGCAAAAAACCGCATCATTGCTCAGTACACCCGCGAGCTTATCAAACGTGGGTCGATAAGACGCCAGCTCGGCAGGCAATTGATGAGTGTAATCAGGAAATTTCACGGGCAAAGGGCGGCAAAGAATTAAGAATGACTTTGCCGTAGGCCTTCGATACCACACGACGATCCAGTATCGTCACGGTGCCTCCATCGGTTTCAGTTCTGAGTAACCGCCCTGCAGCCTGGACTACCTTGATTGCTGCGTTCGGCAGCATCACTTCGTAAAACGAATTGCCACCTTTCTCCTCGATCCACTCTGACAGCGTTGCATCTACGGGGTCATCAGGTACCGAGAACGGAATCTTTGCAATCACGACATGACGGCAATAATCTCCGGGTAAGTCTACTCCTTCGGAAAAACTGGCTAGGCCAAAAATGCAGCTTGCGTTACCGCGGTCAATAGCGTCCCGATGGCGACTAAGGATTTCCATTTTGGATAGTTCGCCCTGCATCAGGATTCGCTCACGAAACGCTTCATCAATATCATCAAACACCCGCAACATTTGCCGCCACGAGGTGAATAATACCAACGCACCAATATCATCCATGAGCAGGCCCGGAAGCAGCTCCGCGATCTCTTTCGTGTGCTGGTCAGCCTGCCCAGGGTCAGTGCGCATCTTTGGCACCGAAAGAACCGCCTGTTCCTGATATCGAAACGGACTGGCAAGGCTGGTGAACACCGTCTCTGGCGGAATACCCGATTTGGCCTGAAAACTGGAGAAATCCCTGGCAACAGACAAGGTTGCCGACGTCAGTACCGCACCAGCGCAACGTGACCAAAGCCTCTCAAACAGTTCATCTGCCACCGAAACAGGATGACACGAGAGTTGAATTTCCATACCTTCCGCCGGGCTCTGGGACGAAAACCCAATCCACCTCGCATAGGGAGGAGAATGCTCCGCCACGGAAAAGTTATGCCAGAGCTCTGCCGCTGCAGACAAGCGCGTAGCAATCGAACCTACCAGCGACAACCAATATTCAACGCTCTCCCGCTGAGCCGCAGAAACGTCTTCGAGGGTACTTTCGATGAGTGGTAACACGCGGTCTACCAGGTCGTCCAACCTTTCGAAACTGTTCGCCAGCCCCTTCGAGACGTCGGAAATATCATTGCTGACCCGACCCCGAGGAAATCGATACTGCCAGCCGTCATCTTGTTCCTCTGCATCAACTTTAAGTATCTGCAGTACTTGCGCGGCATCATCCAGCCTCTGGCTTGCCTGCTCTACGATCGAATCAACATCGTTAATGAGCCCTGGATGAATAGCGGGCACTTCAGCGCTAGCGAGTTTCAAGCTGGTGGGGATTTGTTGTAACCAGGTTTTTGTCGAATAAAGCGCCAAGAAATGAGAAAAATGATTGCCAGCCTTTTCAGGCAGGTGATGACCCTCATCGAAGATGTAAATCGTATCTTCCGGGTCAGGCAGCACTGCACCTCCGCCCATCATCAGATCAGACAGCACCAGGTCCTGGTTAGTCACAATGCAATCTACCCGATGGATATTCTCCCGGGCTTTATAAAAATAGCAATTTTCATAATGACTGCATTGACGATGAGTACACTGGGCGTGGTCCGTCGAAACCTTCGCCCAGGTCGGATGGTTGATTTCTTCGGGCCAGCTGTCTCGTTCACCATCCCATTCCCCTTTGCCGAGCGCCGCCAGCATTGAATCAAAAATAACGGCGTCGACCTGGTCGCTATCGCCATCCGCTTGTTCAAAAAACGAAAAGGCCTGATTCACCTGGTTACTTCCCTGCAACGCGAGATCAAGGCGGGACAAACAAAGGTAACGCCGTCGGCCCTTCGCCAGAGCAAAAGAAAATTCAAGCCCTGAATGCCTGCGGATATCAGGTAGATCCTGGTAGACAATCTGTTCCTGCAACGCCACCGTGGCAGTCGCAATGACAATTTTCTTTTTTAGCTGCTTTGCTATCGGAATAGACGCCATCGCATAGGCAATTGTCTTACCGGTTCCTGTTCCGGCTTCAACAACGCAGATGCTATTATCCCCTGGCACATTACCGAGGGTCCGGGCTATTTCTGCAATCATGGTTTTCTGGCAGTGCCTGGGCCGATATCCTTTCTCTTCGAGCAACCGGGAAAATGCCGTCTGGATTTCTTCTTTGAGCGCTTCAGTCAACATACGAATTGGAAATCATCAGGAGCAGTAACATGTGGACCCAGATCATATCACCATTGAGCATAAGCCTGAGAGTGATCAAACTGATTCTTCCAGCCATCTTCAGCTTGCTCTTTCTTGCCCCATCGCTTGCCAGAAGCCATGATCTGCCACTCGAGACGTTAAGACTTCCTCCAGGGTTTCAGATATCTGTGTTCGCAGAACTGACTAATCCACGCCAGCTAGCCATTAGCGATTCAGGTATTGTCTACGCTGGAAGCTTTCGCGCCGGCAACCTATATGGCGTCATTGATGCCGATTCAGATGGCACCGCAGACAAGGTGGTCACGATCGACCGTGACCTGTTATTGCCAACCGGCGTGGCAGTCCGCAATGGCGACCTCTACGTCGGCGCTGTCAACAAACTCCTCGTTTATCGCAACATCGATCAGACCGTTGAAGCCACACCCGAACCCTTTGTCCTTTATGACGAACTGCCTGAAGAAACGACTCATGGATGGAAGTACCTGGGGTTCAGCCCGAAGGGCAACCTCTTTTTCAATGTTGGCGCCCCCTGCAACGTCTGCGAAAAGGAAAACCCCTGGTTCGCCACCATCATGAACCTGGATCTTGATCGCAAGCCATTACAACCCGAGATATTTGCCAGCGGGGTGCGCAATACGGTCGGTTTCACCTGGCACCCTGACACCGATGTCCTGTGGTTCACGGACAATGGCCGGGATCTTCTTGGCAACGACACACCGTCCTGCGAACTCAACCGGGCGCCTGAAGCTGGCTTACATTTCGGATTCCCCTATATGCACGCGAGTACTGTCATTGATCCCGAGTTTGGTGCTCCGACCTTTCCTGTTGAACCTCCGGTCGTAGAACTGGGCCCCCATGTCGCACCACTGGCCATCCGGTTCTATACCGGCACCATGTTTCCTGAACAATATCGGGGGAAAATATTCATTGCCGAGCATGGCTCCTGGAACCGAACGCCTGAAGCGGGGCACACTGGATATAACATCACCATGGTTAACCCTGAGACGGGCGCAACCACTATCCTGATTGATGGCTGGTTACAAGACAACGTGGCCTGGGGAAGACCCACGGACATCCTTGAGATGCCTGATGGCAGCCTGCTGATCGCAGACGATTATGGCAATGTTATTTACAGGCTAAGCTATGAAGCTCCGTGGCTACCTATGAAAACCCTGGAAGCCCCAGACGTCACTGAAAGCCCCTAAGAAAACAGGCCGCGGAACCACCCTCGATTAAACTTATCCTCACACTTGTTTAGCTGCGCCCGGTAGATGCCGGATCGCTTGGATACTTTTGTCGCCACATCCTTTAACCACTGCTTGTTCTTATAGCTACGCCGCGCAAAGCCGCCCTGCCCCTCGTGGTAGGCAAGGTACAAATGGTAGGCGTCCGACTTGCTGATTTTATTCTGGCGCTGACTTTGGTCGTTATACCAACCGATAAAGTCTATGGCGTCATCAAACTTGTTCCTGTCTGCACCGCCTCGACCTGTCGCGCGCTGATAAGCACGCCAGGTTTCATTAGTCGCCTGCGCGTAACCATAAGCGCTCGCCGGCCTGGGCCCAGGTAATACCCACAGTATTTTTGTTCTTGGTGGCTTAGCGCGCGCCATAAACGATGACTCTTGGTACATCATGGACATCATTACCGTGATGTCTGTTCCCCAACGACGTGATGATTTTTTAGCGTCTTTATACCAGGCACTTTTTTCGGAGAATATTTTGCAAATGTTATCCTTGTTCTCGGGCGGCGCGCTTGTGCAACCGGTCAAAGCGATAATCAGGATGAGCAGAAAACTTCCCCGCATCTTTACAAGCTGTGGGCTAAGCATCGTGAACTTCCAGGCGTTGCAGCAGATCTTCCTCTGAGAGAATGGCGACACCAAGCGCCTGAGCTTTGGTTAATTTAGAACCGGCAGCATCGCCCGCAACCACATAACTGGTCTTAACCGAGACCGAACCTGACACCTTCGCGCCGAGCGACATCAACCTCGCCTTGGCATCGTTTCTGGTTAGCGACGTCAGGGTTCCGGTCAGCACATAGGTCTCACCTGCCAGTGCATCACGGCCCGAAGAGGACGCTTGCTCCTGCCAGCGAACACCACTTTCCAGCAAGGTATCAATGACCTGATGGTTTATCTCCTGCTGAAAAAAGTGTGCCACCTTTTTCGCAACAATAGGACCGACATCAGGAACTTCCTGCAAAGAATCTTCATCCGCCTGCCGAAGCGGCTCGAGGCCAAGATAGTACTGAGCAAGGTTCCTTGCGGTCGATTCACCCACTTCCTGAATACCCAGCGCGTAAATGAACCGCGACAGGGTTGTTAATTTACTTTTTTCCAGCGCCTCAAGCAGGTTGTTAGCAGATTTCGGCGCCATGCGTTCCAGATTCACCAGCTGCTTTAAGGTCAACTGAAACAGATCTGCCGGACTATTAATCAGGCCTGCGTCCACGAGTTGGTTAACAAGCTTGTCACCGAGCCCCTCAATATCGAGCGCTAGCCTGGAAGAAAAGTGCCGGATGCTCTCTTTTCGTTGCGCTGAACAACTAAGACCGCCAGTGCAACGGGCAATGACTTCACCTTCCGTCTGAAGCACCTCTGACCCACAGGCGGGGCATTGCGCTGGCAGGATGATCTGCCGTATTGCTTGAGGACGCTTGTCCCTAACAACTGAAATAACCTTGGGAATAACATCCCCGGCTCTTTGGACAACAACTGTATCGCCGATAACCAGCCCCAACCGAGCGACCTCATCCATATTGTGCAGCGTTGCGTTACTGATCGTCACGCCACCCACTTGCACCGGTTTCAGTCTGGCTACCGGGGTAACAGCACCGGTTCGACCTACCTGGAATTCAACATCCTCAAGCACTGTGATGCCTTCTTCAGCTGGGAACTTGTGTGCAATTGCCCAGCGAGGCGTTCTGGTCAACATACCCAACTTTCGTTGTTCTGCGATCCCGTCAACCTTGAATACAACGCCATCAATTTCGTAACCCAGGGATGAGCGCAGCGCTAACAGTTTTTGGTAGTATTCAATGCATCCATCCACACCGACGACGGTTTCAATCAATGGATTGATTCTGATACCCCAGGAGGCAAGGGCAGCCAAGATCCCCGATTGTGTTTCCGGCAGTTCACTGCCTTCAACAATACCGACACTATAAGCAAACATCGTCAGTGGCCTGCGGGCAGTCTCACGAGAATCTAGCTGTCGAATTGTCCCGGCGGCGGCATTCCTGGGATTGGCAAAGACTTTATGCCCGGCTCTTTCTGCCTCTTGGTTCATCTTATCGAACGCTGGCCGGGGGAAATAAATCTCTCCCCTGACCTCGAGCCTGGAGGGATAGCCCTTGCCCATCAGGGACAGCGGTATCGATTCAATCGTGCGAACATTCCGCGTGATATCTTCACCCGTCGCGCCGTCCCCCCGGGTTGCCCCCCTGACCAAGGAGCCATTTTCATAGAGCAGCGATACGGCCACACCGTCAATCTTAGGTTCGCAGTCATAAGCGATATCGGCTGGCAACTCGAGTCTGGATTTGACGCGTCGGTCAAAATCCCACATATCATCTTTGCCAAAAGCGTTGTCGAGAGACAGCATAGGGAGTTCATGCTGCACCTGAGAAAAAGCAGGCAACGGAGCCGACCCTATGCGTTGCGTGGGTGAATCTTCCGACACCAGTTCCGGGTGTTCCCGCTCTAGTGCTTTTAGATCACGGAATAGACGATCAAACTCGGCATCTGAAACCTCAGGTTGGTCAAGTGTGTGATATTGGTGGTTGTGGTGATTAATTTGTTGCCGCAGCGAACTGGCCCGTTCAACGACTGCCAGGACGGGCGGCGAATTTTTCATGTCTTGATTCTTCTCGGGCATAGGTCACTGTAAAATAGCGTATTGCGTGTTGCGTCCGGTTTAGCCAGAGGCCAAATAATTGATCATGCAGAATGCTTGAAATGAAAGTCAGTAATGGATTGGCGACAGTGTTCTATGGTCTGCGGCGTCATCACGCTTCTGGTTTCATCCCGCACTTCCCCGTTCAGTTCCTGGGCAATCGTATTGGCGACAGACAACATTGAATCAAGTACCTGCAAGGGTGCCGCAAGCTCATGCACTCTCATGAACAGGCTGACCCCCGGTGTTGAGAATTGATCAATAGACGCCAGGTTAAAAGTTCCCGGCTCAACCGCACTGGCAAGGCTAAACAGCTGCACGGCGTTGTCGTCTAACTGGTGAAAGATGTCCATCTCACCAAAGCTCATGCCACTGTCTTGTAAAATATCCACAAGCTTCTGACCAAGAAACGGCTCGTCAAGCGTCAAAACGTAAATCACCACAAACTTTTCCGGCTTGCGGGTCGACGTGACCGTTTCTTCTACCGTTTGATCTTTGTCGACCTTGACTGCTTTTCTGGCAGGAGGCGCCTTGGCAGGTGCTGCCGGCTGCGGAATAGGTTCTAGGGTTTGCACCTTGGGTGCTTTCGCGACGACGTCGGCCTTGGTTGGCTCAACGGATGTCGCCGCACTTGTTGACGGGAGTTCGACGGATTCGATCAGTGTGGGAACATCATCCCCCGGGATGCCGGCATCTTCCTCTATTTCAATAATACGCGCGCCGCCATTTGGCAGTTCGGCTTTGAACATCCTTAACTCGTCGACATCCTCGCCCACGCCAGAGGTGCCCATGAAACTCCGGTCGAGTGTCATCTTGATCTCGTTCTGACCTGATCGCATACGAAAATACCCATGCAGCAGCACGCCGACGATAAATATCGGCCCCAAGATCAACAGCCATTGTCTTAAATCAAAATCCACAGCTTGAACCCCGAAGTTGGATTATCTTTATAAGTGGTTATACAGTCGCCATTGCTACGGCCTCTTCAACATCAACAGATACCAGCCTGGAGACACCGGGCTCGTGCATGGTGACGCCCATCAGTTGTTCTCCCATTTCCATCGCGACCTTATTATGAGTGATGTAGATAAATTGTACTGTACGAGACATTTCTTTTACCAGGTCGGAATATCGAACGACATTGGCATCGTCAAGCGGTGCATCGACCTCATCCAGCAAGCAGAAAGGTGCAGGGTTTAGACTAAAGATTGAAAACACCAGCGCGATGGCCGTGAGTGCTTTCTCCCCGCCCGACAACAAGTGGATGCTGGCATTACGTTTCCCCGGAGGCCTTGCCATGATGCCGACACCAGTGTCCAGCAGGTCTTCTCCGGTCATCTCAAGATAAGCGTGTCCGCCGCCAAACAATTTGGGGAACAGTTGCTGCAGCTTCGAATTAACCTTGTCGAAGGTTTCCTTGAACCGGGTTCTTGTCTCAATGTCGATTTTTCGGATGGCGTTCTCCAACGTTGCCAGCGCTTTCTCCAGGTCTTCGTTTTGCGCATCAAGGTATAGCTTACGCTCAGACTGCACCTTATACTCATCTATTGCCGCAAGATTAATAGCGCCCAGGCGTTGAATCCTGTTAGCCATGCGAGTCAGGCTCTGCTCCCATTCTTCCTCATTAGCTTCCTCTGGCATTCGGGCAAGCACTTCATCCAGAACCTGTTTTTCTTCCTCGAGTTGTTCCTCGATGGTCGTTCTTCGTACTTCAAGGGTCTGGCGTTCAAGCCTGACTCTTTCAAGGCTCGAACGCACGACTTCAATCTGTTCTTCAACGCTGGCGTGATTCTGGTTCAGTTCGCGAATCTGGTGTTCGGTCGCTTCTGTTTGCTGGCGAACAGTTGCCAACTGGTTCTCAACCGCGAGGCGTTTCTCGAGCTGTGAATCGAGTTCTGTTTTAAGCTGCCCCTGCGGTTCTTCACTGGTACGAATGCTCTCTTCAAGGCCAACCTTTCGACCTTTAAGGAGTTCTACCTGTTCCGACAACCGCGTCATCGCCTGCTCAGTCGATGATATTTTCGAGTTCAGCGACTGCACTCGCAACGCCAATTGATGGGCAGCGTTACTGTCGTTTTTAGCTTTTTCCCGGGCTTCATTCAGCTCAAATGTGATGGATTCCCTGCGTTTAACCAGTTCATCACGACGGAACGTATCAGTTTCCATTGCGTCCAATGCCAGCTGCAGCCGATTACGGGAACCACGCAATGATTCCTGGTCGGTTTCCATATGCTCGACCGTTGCACCAATTTCGGTGTTAGCCCGGACAAGGTCGTTACGAATCTGTTCCGCCTGAACTCGCTTGGTACCGAGTTGAGCACGGGTTTCTCCAAACGCTCTTTGCTGTTCAGACAATCGCTTCTGTTGCTGGTCGCGCTCAGACTCAGCCTGCTGAAGGCTGGCCATACCCGACTCCAACTCACCATTGAGCCGTTCAACATCGCCAGCGGCACGGCTGATTTTATCCGCCAACGATACAAGTTCCTGTTGACGCTTGATGATGCCCGCTTGCGCGTCCTTGTCCTTATTCACTCTTAGCCAGTTTTTACCCAGCCAAAGGCCGTCAGGCGTCACAACGGACTCGCCCAGACCCAGATTGCGACGCATCGCCATCGCAGAAACAAGGTCCGGTGCGGTTTTAATACCCTGCAGTAGCGGCCCCAATGCAGCGTCTCCTGATATACGGGACAACAATGATCCTGACGCGACGGATACCTGACTTGTTTCCTCGTCTGGACCAGCGCTGGTAATAAAGTTAAGCCGCCCTTTCCCAAAATCACCGAGTAACGCTGAAACGGCATCCAGCCCGTCAACACAAACAGCCTGCAAATGATCACCCAGTACGGTTTCAACCGCCGCATCCCAGCCGTCTTCTACCTGAATATTCTCGGCCAGACGGCCCTGCTCACCCAGACCATGTTTTTCAAGCCAGTTAACCTCTATATCATCCTGCTGACCTAACGCTGCCTGTTGCAGGGCTTCCAGAGAAGCCTGGCGACCTGACAGGGACTGCAGTGCACTTTTACGTTCGTCAAGCAACCGGGTTAATGCCAGGTTTTCCTCACGCTGCTTTTCGATCGTTCGAGACAGGCCACCAAGCTCAGCACTGATTCGCTCAAGCTGGGTTTCCTGGGTCTCTAGCATTACCTCCAGGGGACCGATTTCGCCCTCGATGGTATCGCCTGACAGCCGCGCTACATCAGCGCGAAGTACAGCAATGCGGGTGTTGGCACGATCAACAGACTGTTCCAGGCCTTCAATCCTTGATTGCTGGACCTCACCACTCTGCCTTGTTTCTGCGGCAGCCTGATTAAACTCATCCCACTCTTCCCGCCAGCCCTGCATGTTCTGTTCGGCAGACACCAACCGTTCAGCAGAGGCTATCTCGAGTGATTGTATTTCGCTCTCCTGCGGAGACGTTAACGCCAGTTCCTCGCGGAAAACAGCAAGCTGTCGCTCATCAGCATTAAGATCCGCGCCTACTTTCCCCAGGTTCCCTAGAACCTGATCAAGATCGCTACCCAACTGGCGTGTACGCTCGTTCTGGAATTGGATGCTGTCTTCTATGCGAGCAATTTCAGTACCGTGGTCGTAATAACGCTTTTGGACTTCATTTAGCTGATCTGAGAATTCAGTCAGGGCAGCTCTTTTAGATTCTATCTCTGCGTCGATACGCCGCTGGTCGGCGATTCGTGCTTCCTGCTCAATTGTCAGGCGATTGACCTCATCGTCCTGCTTCTTGATCTGGCTAGTCAGGCCATTCCACCTTAGCCCGGCCAGTCCTGCCTTGAGTTCACGTTCTTCTTTTTTTAACTCGGTATAACGCTCGGCAGATTTTGCCTGGCGCTCTAGATGGGTTAACTGCCGTTCCAACTCGTCGCGCAGGTCCGTCAGCCTGTCAAGGTTATCCTTGGTATGGCGTATACGTCGTTCGGTTTCCTTGCGACGCTCCTTGTACTTGGAGATACCAGCCGCTTCCTCAAGGTAACTACGAAGATCCTCTGGCTTGGCCTCGATCAGGTCACTGATCATGCCCTGCTCGATAATTGAGTAACTTCTGGGACCCAAACCGGTGCCCAGGAACAGATCGGTAATGTCTTTCCTTCGGCATTTTTGGTTGTTCAGAAAGTAGCCCGACTGAGCATCACGGGTAACGACCCGTTTCACAGAGATTTCACTGTATGCAGCAAATTCGCCGGCAAGCCTGCCCTCAGTATTGTCGAACATCAGCTCAATGCTAGCTTGCCCTACCGGCTTGCGCGTGTTGGAACCATTGAATATGACATCCGTCATTGATTCGCCACGCAGTGTCTTTGCCGACGACTCTCCCATCACCCAGCGCACCGCATCAATGATGTTTGATTTTCCGCAGCCGTTCGGGCCAACAACGGCACAAAGATTAGAAGGAAACGGGACTGTTGTAGGGTCTACAAATGATTTGAAACCAGCGAGCTTAATTGCCTGCAATCGCATAAAATTATTTTACTCCACAACACCTGTGCGCAACGTCCAGCTAACACTGGTGGAAAACCTTCATTTTATAAAAAATACTCGCGAGGCAATAGCTATTCTTGCTTTTTTCACTAATTAAATTTATCCATCACGGGTAAAAGAGCCAGGTATAAAATCTATGGAAGCCCTTGTTACGATTATTATTGCGATCGTTGTCCTGTTCGCGGCGGTTATGACTGCTGTTTTCTGGCTCGCTCCCCGACCCTTACTCGATTCACGGCCGCCCGGCACACAGGTTCCAGCCTCACTTGGACCGGTAGAACTTGAAACGTGGCTGACAGAACATGAAGCACGCTATGCCGGGGTCATCGACGGCACCGATGCCCGAATCGACTGGGCAACCAAACCAGGTGTTACTGACCTTTGCTTCCTTTACGTCCATGGGTTCTCTGCCAGCAGACAGGAGATAGTGCCCGTTACCGATCGTATTGCAGATCACTTTAACGCCAATGTCGTCTATGCCCGACTTGCCGGCCACGGACTTTCCGAGAACGCTATGCAAGCTACCGCAGAACAATGGCTCCAGTCGATGGAGGACAGCTGGGACATTGCTTCCAAGGTCGGCAAAAAAGTTGTTGTGATCGCAACGTCCACCGGCGCTCCACTTTGTGTCTGGCTAAATGAACACATTGCACGCCGCGACCAGATGCATGCCTTTATATTTTTATCGCCTAACTTCAAGCTCAAGAGCCCCTTCGGCTTCCTGTTGACCTGGCCCTGGGCCGAACAATGGGTGCACTATCTGGTCGGCAAAGAACATAGCTGGGAACCGGAGAGTGAACTGGTCGCAAGGTATTGGACCCATCGATATAGCTCGAACGCGATTATAGAAATGCAAAAGGTCGTAGACTGGGTCCGTAAACTGAAACCAGCATCAGGCCAGCCGCCCTTAGCGACGTTTTACATGAGAGGCGACCCAACCATTGATCACAACGCCGCAGTAGACTTTCACCAACGGTGGCGGTCGGACTATAAGTCGCTGCATCCTGTCGATATTGATATTGAAGTGCCACAACATGTATTCGTCGGCGATATTTCGGCCCCACAAAGGAATGACTGGTGCGTGGAAGCCAGCATCAAATTTATCCAGTCGCTGCCGGGCACGCCGCAGAATGTAGAATCTTCGGCCTGAGATACTAAAGCATTAAAGTTAAGATACACTGTCATCTTGACCAGCACTAATCGGAGTAACTGATGATACCAACACACCCTTTCGGCAATACAGGCCACCAAAGCAGCCGCATCATTTTTGGCGCTGCTGCGTTAGGTGGAATGCGACAGGAAAAAGCAGATAGCACCATAGATATGGTCAGGAAAGCTGGCATCAATCACTTTGATACCGCCGCTAGCTATGGCGACTCTGAACTAAGGCTGAGCGACTTCCTGCAGGACCACAGGCAGGATGTTTTTCTTGCTAGCAAGACCGGGGACCGTGATGGAGACATGGCGCGAAGAAGCATTGAACAATCTCTCGAGCGTATGAAAATAGACCAACTGGATCTGATCCAGTTCCACAACCTTGCCCAGGATGCAGACTGGAATACCGTGATGGCCGCTGGTGGCGCACTAGAAGCGGCAAAGCAAGCCCAGAAAGAAGGTCTTGTAAAGTTTATCGGCATCACCGGTCATGGCACGCGAATCGCCGAAATGCATTTAAAAAGTCTCGCAGCGTACGACTTTGCTTCAGTCCTGCTCCCCTACTACCACCTGATGATGCAGGATGAACAATATCAAACAGAGTTTGAAGCGCTCTACAAATTGTGCGTAGACAAGGGCATTGCTGTGCAGACCATCAAGGCGATTGCAAAAAGAAGATGGCGCGAAGATGACGCCTCACCAAAGTTCAGCTGGTACGAACCCTATCGTGACGAAGACGTTATCGAACGCGCCGTGCACTTTGTGCTGCGACGAGAACACCTGTTTCTAAACTCCACCAGCGACGCAACGCTGCTACCGCGGATCTTCGCAGCAGCTGAATCTTTTAACGGGGGCGTCGCAGATAACCTGGACGACCTGGTAGCGCAGGATAATGCCAGCGAAGGAGAAACGCTATTTGTGCGCGGCGTGTCAGACGACGTCGTACTGCAGGGACGCTAACTAAAACTATTCAGAATGCGTATGGCGGCGCAGGCTGCGCCGTAGCCATTATCAATGTTGGTGACTGTCACACCAGGCGCGCAGCTAACCAGCAATGAATGCAGGGCAGCCTCACCACCTTTCACCATCCCATATCCAACAGATGTTGGCACCGCAATCAGCGCAGCAGATACCAGACCACCCAGTACCGTTGGTAACGCCGCATCCATGCCCGCAACACAAATGATTATTTTGCAGGCTCTGAGTTCCTCAAGACGTTCAGTCATTCGCCACAGACCGGCGACGCCAACGTCATGCACCTCAAGAGGTTCATGACCATAGAATTCCAGGGTGCGGCAAGCTTCCCGCGCCACTGACAAATCCGAACTACCACCGGTTACTACGGCAACCGGCACTGATGTCCGCGAATCACCAGAAAGAAAAAACGCAGTCCCGGACACTTCATCATAAGAAAGCAAATCCGAATGAGACTCTTCCAGTTGCCGGTATTGCGTCTCTGATAAACGCGTAAACAACATTGGTTTTTCTACTGTCACGATTGTGTCGCAGATGGTTCTTAACTGGCTGATGCTTTTGCCCTGGCAGAAAACCGCCTCGGCAAGACCGGTACGGCTTTCTCGATCAAAGTCCAGGTTCACATCCTTGATATTCGACATTTAGCTAATTCCCATCAGAAATTTTGTTTCAAGGCGTCGATACACGCCATTACGACATTGTTGGTTTTGAATACAATCACTGGACATCGCATCGTCAGGGCGGTGACGATCTAACGGACAAGCACTAACTGACGTCCAGCGTTTCTATCAAGAAGGCGCTGCCTTTTTCATAGGGTTCAAACACTACGGTCTGCACCTGGTCCGGAAAACCCGCTTGTTCGAACAGTTTACGGACGACAACGGCAGATTCGTCAAACTGGCCAGACAAAAACCCAATGCCAACGCTGGATTCAAGCTGGATAGCAACTTCACCCTCACGGATTCTGCAGCGGACGCCTTCTAGCGAATACTGATCTGTCAGCTGTTTACGCAGGGCTTCCTCTACCTGATTGATGACCGGCAGCAGCGATGCATCAATCGCTATGCCTGTTGTCACGCGACTTGATAAGCAGGGCGCTGCAGGAAGATCCTTCAGGTCTACAAGACCAAGATCGTCTGCCACCGCTCTTAAGGTAGCCTTGTCTATGCCAACTTCGACATACGGATGACACACCTGATGTTCCTGCGCCGCAATCAGGCCCGGACGATAGTCGCCCAAATCATCAAGATTCGTTCCTGAAGCCACGGTTAAGGTCGTGTTCTCAACAACCCGATCGTAAAGATTTGTTTTGCAGAAATAGCACCGGTTTGCCGGGTTAGCGAGGTACTGGGGATCTTCCATCTCACCTGCATCAATGATCTTAAGCTGCCAGCCTTCGCGCTTGGCGTGCAATTCAACCCTGTCTGTTGCCTGGAACGGGACCGCCGGGGAAATCGCGTGAAAGATCTGCGTCGCTGGCTGGACACGATGTGCCAGCACAGCAAGCGTCATGCTATCGACCCCGCCACTGACGGCAACCGCCATCGGGGGCCGTTCCCTAAAATATTGTTCGAGTGCCAATCGTGCTTTCAATGATTTCCTACCTGTTCAATCGCCAGGCGCTGCGCCTGAACCCTTACGGACGCCTGTTCCTGCCGATTAAGCCCCGCAGCAAGCAGATCATCCATTTCCACCTTCGCAGTATAGCCCTCTGGTCGTCTGGATACTTTTACTCGATAGGTTTTTTCACCCACGGACACAACCACTTCTTCCCTTGGCAGGATCGCTCTGGTGATCATTTCTCGCCTGACCCCCAGCGTTGTGGTCACGGTAAAACATTCACTGGTTACCGGATCTGCCGCATCAGGTCGGCACAACACCGCAATTGAAAAACCCTGCCTCTGTTTCTTACCCCAATAAGCGTGCTGGGTAACATCCACAACCCCATCCATTGCCCGAAGGCGCTCGAGCGCGTCCGCGATACTCTCCGGCGTCTGGTCATCCAACTCAAACGATAATCGCATCACCTGATCCTGAGTCCACGACTGGCCAACCTTGGCAACCGAAAAAGACGCAACTCTTACGGTGTTGGAGATGCCTGGAAAAACTTTTCTGCCAAACCCGTAGCCAGTACCCTCGAGCACCAACCCAGGAGGTATACGCCGCTGCGGGGAAAGGAATTTGATGATCGCCGCACCGGTTGGTGTCACGCGCTCGCCGTCCAGCCCATCATCAAACAGCTCGAATCCCTCTAATAACCGCGCGGTTGCAGGCGCAGGGACAGGAAGACGTCCGTGAGCGGTCGCCACAAATCCGCTGCCTGCCGGTATCGCAGAAATGCTCCACGAATCGACACCCACAGAGGCTATTAAATGCGCCGCCAAAACAATATCGGCGATCGAATCCCAGGCCCCTACCTCATGAAAGGCAACGTCTTCAACTTTCTTACCATGGATCGCTGCTTCAACCTCGGCGATCAGCCGGAATATCTCCAATGCATTGTCCCGGGTCACCTTATTCAGGTTGGCGTCCTGCAGACGCCCCCGGATATCACTGTAATGTCGATGCTGGTGCTGATGGTGACCTTCCTGTTCAACAGCGTTTACCGTAAACCGGGTGCCGGTAAGCGTACCGTCATCATGATCAAGCGTTTCCAGTTCAACAAGGTCAGGAAACCCAGCATCGTTGATTACCTGTCCAAGGCCTTGCTTAAACTGAGGAAAAGCATCCAGCATACTGCTGATGAACATGTCACCAGATAAGCCGCCTACAAGATCAAGGTGGATATGATTTACCATGGAGTTACAACTCAGTTAGTCATCAGGTCAGCATCGTGTGGGTCGGGCCACACAGATCTGCAATTGGAATTTCATACGTACAGGCGTCTTTGCAGGGGCGCCCATCACAACTTAGACAGGGGCTGGCATTGGCATCAAGCTTTGCATATTCCTGCTTCGCAATCGAAAAATCGCCATAGTCAGTGGCGTACATCCGCATTCGAAGAACATCTGCAATCGGTACATTAAAGGGACAACTTCCCTCGCAGTCATTACAGACATGACGGCAGTAACTGGCATCAGTGATCTGCGCATACTGTTGTAGAAGATCCATATCCGTCTGCGAGACTTCACCGGCACCGGACGCACCAAGGTATTCGTCGATCTGGTCACGGTTTCGCATGGTCACAATCAGGTTATCAACCTGTGGCATATTGAGCACCCACTTAAAGGCTGCCTGGGAATAGGTGTAACCCTGTTGCTCGTATGGGCGCATATCATTGAGCTTGGCACCGCGGAGCACTTTCATGGCCACAATCCCCATATCCTTCTGCTTCGCTTTTGCCATAGAGGCACGCAAACCCTGCTGGTTAGCGACAAAATCAAACCCGCGGGTAAACCTTTCATAAAATGCAGGATCCTCACCAAAGTTGGTCGCCAGCAACAACACATCAAACATGTCCTGTTCCACCGCGTAATCCACACACTCGGTCAGATAACCGCCATGCCCTGACATCCCAAGGAACCGAACCTTGCCCTGGGACCTGGCTTTGTCGGCAAATGTTGACCATTCTTCATTTTTTAACCGCGACAGATCATTCACCGCATGGTTAAAAAAGATATCCACATAGTCAGTCTGTAATCGCGACAGGCTTTCATCCAGGCGCTGCATCATGGATGCTGCACTGTCACGGCTGCCGGCGCTTATTTTGGTCGCAACATAGACCTGGTCCCGCTTGCCTTTTAAAGCCCTACCCAGGACCGTCTCTGAGGTCCCGTCACCGTAACTTTCCGCGGTATCGAAATAGTTAATGCCTTGGTTCATCGCATGATGAACAACATGCTCTTCCCCATAACGAAGGGGGAAGGACCCAAAGGAAATATCAGACACCTTGAGCTCTGTTCTTCCCAGCCTGACGTAATGCTTTACCCCTGGGGATGAAGCGGAAGATGTGGGTAAAGATGAGGAAGACGCATCAACGGCCGCCTTAACTGGCATACCCGCAGCAAGACCTGTTACGGCCCCAAGTCTTAGGAAGGAACGACGATCAACTTTTTTCATATCCGGCACTCTCCATAGTCAGAAACCCAAAAAGACTAAGCCTACGCTAAATCGCGGGCAAACAGGTACAATGCACCGCTGATTTGATCATCGAAGGATTGACATGAAAATCGGCCTAATCGCTGATACTCACATGCCCGGAACCCTAGCGGACCTGTGGCCACAGGCCTCTCGTGCTTTTGAAGGCGTGGATGCCATCCTGCACGCAGGCGACCTGCACACGCTGGAGATTGTTGAACATTTGTCCGACATTGCCCCAACCTACGTCTCAAGGGGTAATGGCGACCTCGATATCATTGATCACAGACTGCAGGACACCTGGTTTATTGAACTCGGTGACGTCTCTATCGGCCTAATCCATCACTTCCCTTCGCCCATTCGTAAATCGCCGGATCGTCTGGAACGTCACCTGGACAAGCATTTCCCTAACCTAAACCCGGACGTTATTGTCTACGGGCATACCCACTATGAAGACGTCAGAAGCATCAATAACCGCCTATACATTAATCCAGGTTCACCAACCTTGCCCCGTAACCAGTCATTACGTCTTGGGACTATTGGCCTGATGGAGATTAACGAAGACCACATCAACACCAGTATCTTTCAACTGACTGATCAAGGCGTGGAACCGCACGCAGAACTTGAGCCCCACCAGCACCCCAAGTGATTGATTTTAGGGCTACGCTTCCGCCCGTTTGCCAGCAGTTGACTAGTAAATACATCGCTATATTTAAGCTCAATTACCTTGCACATATACTGACCCTATGGCAATTTCATTGCCTGAATTGAGGAACCCAATTGATACTAGATCTGCACACACACTCGATTAAGTCTGACGACGGACGCGCCAAAGTGGAAAACTACTGCCAGTGGATTAGATCGAAGGGCATGCCGCTTGACGGTTTTGTGCTCACCGAGCACCGGCAGCACGACTTCGAATCCGATTACTCTAGCCTGGCAGAAAAGCATGGCCTGGTGATACTTAAAGGTAGTGAAGTGGAAACCGAATACGGCCACGTGCTGGTATTTGGCGTGACAGAACCGTTAACCCAAGCATTCGACTTCAGTAGCATCAACCTGTCGCTCGAGAGCGTCATTGAAACCTGCGAAGCACACGGCGCAGTGGCGGTGCCTTGTCATCCTGGAAGACCAAGGGTTGGCATGTTCGCTCACACCGAAGAACTAGGCATTCCAAACGGCGTAAAGATCGTTGAAATATTTAATGGTGGTAGTCGCGATAACGAAGACCAGATTGCGATCAATAATGCCGAAGACCTGGGCTACCAGGGTATCGGCGGCAGCGACTCACATATCGTCAGCCACATAGGCCGCTGCGGCACAGAATTCACCCACGACATTAACGACATGGCTGATCTGGTATCTGCACTGCAGGCTGGGGAATTCAAGGCCATCAACTTCAAACATTAAATAACGCTTTTTTTAAAGCTTTTCAGTTTAGGGGATTACTTTTGGACGCTGATATCGAGGAGATTAGAGAAAAGTACCTCAATCTCGATTTTGATGAGAAACAATTTACGATCGACCCGGAAACAACCATTCAGTACGCAACGCTCTGCGGTGAAACTGCTGACCGTTTTCTGGATGCTAATCATGAGGACTTTCAGGCTCCGCCGACTTTCGTCGCCAGCCTGAGTGGCGGTCGCATGCTACCGAAGGACTTTCCGAGATTCGGGATTGGTATGGACGCGGGCAAAGGCGTTGAATGCCTGCAGCCCGTTCGCCCCGGTTCAACTCTGACCGGCAAGACACACTTGCACGATATTTATACCAAGACGGGCCGCTCAGGCCGTATGATTTTTGTCGTCACTCGAATAGAGTTCTACGACGCAGAAGGAAACCACCTGGTTAACTCGGATAGCCGTATGGTCATGAGGGAGCGAAGCTGATGGCGATTAAAACACTCGATGAAGTGGAGTTTGGTGTCGATCTACCAACTTTTGTACCCGATACATCACTCGCCATTACGACAAAATTCGCGAAGCTTGTAGGCTGGGACGGTCCACGGTTTACGGATCATGAAGCTGCCAAAAAAGAAGGCCTGGCAGGCGCCATGGTACCGGGTATTCTAAGCCAAGGTTACCTGGTGGCGATGATTCATAACTGGGCTCCCGTTGCAGAGGTACTCGCTGTTGATACTGTCTTTCGTGCACCGGTTATTGCCGACGAAGCACATACTATTACTGGCGTTGTGACCGATATTGACGAAGAGGACGGAAAGGTTGAAATCGATCTGACAGTTGCTAATGAGAAAGGGGAAACCCGAGTATTTGGCACTGCGACAGTGAAGTTGCCAAGGTAGCCACAACCCAAACCACAGTTCATGTCGACTGAAGTGGCGTGGGGTCATCTTGACCCTGCAGCAGTCACTTCGACCGTAGCAAAGCAAAGTGGAGACATCTCGTGCTCGCTAGGGTTTACGGGAGAGTTCCCTCCATTTCGGTCGCGATGACGGTTGGGTGAGATGACGACTGATAGAAATGAAGCAACGACGATCGCCACCCCTAACCCTTTCAGCACATGCGGATGCGTCTAACCCGACAGCAGTCATTTCGACCGTAGCAAAGCGAAGTGGAGAAATCTCCTGCTCGCTGGCATTTACGGGAGAGATCTCTCCACTGCGGTCGAGATGACGGTTGGGCGAGATACAAGCGTTTTAAACAGGCCTGAACAGCGGGATAAAAAGATCTTCGTGTTCTTCCCACTCCAGTTGGAGTTCCTGGCCGATTGAGACATCATTTAGCGGGTCATCCACGCCGATCACGTTACTCAAAATCCTTGGGCCTTCTTCCAGGTCAATCCAGGCGACTACGTAAGGAACCATGTTCCTAAAGAACGGGTGATAACTCTGGCGCACGACACTGTAGGTGTAAACACTTGCCTTTCCCGAGGCGGTCTTCCACACCAGTTTCCCAGAGGTGCAACCGGTACAGTGACGCCGAGGATAAAACACTACTTTGTGGCAGCTGTCACACTGCTGGTATTTAAATTCCTTATTTTTAGTCGCTGCCCAGAACTCCTGGGTATCAAGTTCCTTGGTATTGGGTAGCGGCCGGGTCGGGTTTTTTTTCTTTTCTGACATGATCTAGTCTCCCCCTAAAATAATTGTTCCAGCGCTATGACGACTTCCCAGCATGCCACCATTACCGTGCGCTACTGCCAGCTTCGCCCCTTCTACCTGCGAGGTTGACTCGCCCCTTAGTTGTCTAGTTGCTTCTATCAGCAGGAATATCCCGCGCATGCCCGGATGATTTGAGGAAAGACCTCCGCCATCAGTATTCAGCGCAGGACCATCGGAAGGCCTGTCAAAGCGCAGCCGCCCACCGGTAACCCAGTCACCGCCCTCGCCTTTTTTACAAAAACCAAGATCCTCAAGCATGGTCATAACGGTAATGCTAAATGAATCATAGATCATGGCAATATCCATTTCGGCCGCCGTTAACCCCGCTTCGCCAAAGGCAATCGGCGCTGATTGAGCCGCTGCGCTAGTGGTGATATCACCCCCGGGCTCAGGATATTTAGTCGCCTCACCCGTACCAATAATCCAGACCGGTGGTTTCTTGCAGTCCCTGGCCACCTCTGGAGAGGCGATCACCACGGCCCCACCGCCATCGGAAATCATGCAACATTCCAGCAAATGCAATGGGTCAGCAATCATTCTTGAATTCACAACATCGTTGATGGTAGTTTCACGAATATCCAGAAACTCAAGGTCTTCCATCGCCTGCACTGCTTCCGGGTTTCGCATAGCATGCAGGCGAGTTGCAATCGAAATTTCCGCCAACTGCTCGCTGGTCGTACCGTACTGATACATATGCCTTTGCGCCACCATGGCGTAGTTAGACACCAAGGTCTGGCCCGCAAAACTGTCCATATTCTCCGCCGGGTGCATGGAAGCGCCGCCTCTTGCCCCCACACCAATCGCAAAAGCATTACTGTGCGCGGTAGAGCCGTAAGTCAAAAGCGCCACCTTTGCCTTGCCTGCAGCGATGTCTCTTTTGGCATGCGCAGCGTGATACTCATATGAGCTACCACCAACGCCGGTGGTATCAATGACAGTGGGGTTTAACCCAAAATATTCGGCAATATTAAGGCCGCTCATGCCACCACCATCACCCGCATCATAAATCGCATCTACGTCGGACCAGTTCAGGCCTGCATCTTCCAGCGCCCGCGCAGCTGACTCTGCCTTGATCTGCAGCGGACTGACTTCGCCTTCCACATCACGGGTTGGATATTCATGGATACCGACGATTGCCGCATCTCTTTTCTGACTCATAGCTACACCTTTTCCAGACTGGCGAGCAATTTTTCATTGTCTCGCTTATGTTTTTCAAAATTTAACAGCGGTAATAACAACAAAAAGACTAAGTGGAGTCCAGCCATCACTAGAAACATTTGGGAATAGTCCATTAAATCCCCTAATGGCACCACCGCGCCACTGCCCACTGAACGCGTCAGATTAGCTAACGCCATATAGACCGCAAACTGTGTCGCGGCCACCTGAGGCAAGCATAATCGCATAAAGAGCCCGATTACTGTCATCGTGACGAATTGGCTCATGATACCTTCAGCCAGCACCATGGCCTTAAAGTATTGATCGTTCTGCCAGTACACCTCGGTGTAGGCAAGAACGACAAACCCGATCATTCTGAGCAGGATAAAAATAAAGAGTACTTTGACCAGACCGGCGCGATCCACCATTGCCCCAAACACAACCCCAATCACCGACGCAATGATGCCGGTAATCGCGACCCAATTAGCAAATTCGGTTTGCGCCCACCCGAGTTGCTGCACCGTGATCGAAGGGGTGATTGATACCAATATCCCGGCAGCAGCACGTTGTAACCCTTCAAGCAAGATCAACAAAAGACTCATTGGTAAAATAAGCGCCCGTACAAGGGGCACAACGATATCTCGCCACGATTCATTCACGCTGGCCAGCGCTTCGGCAGATGCTTCACCGGTCGACCAAGGAACCAGCCGCTCCCCGGGTCTTTCTCTTAACAAAAGCGGTAACAACATAATAAGCAGAACCGCGAGCGCCATAATGAATGCCGCAGTAGACAGACCAAAGTTCACCAGCGCCGCACTACCGACAGCGCCAGAGATGCTTATCCCGCCAACCTGCCCACCAAACATATAAGCATTCGCCTGGGCACGCTCATTTTCATCCAGGATATCGATAGCCATCCCGTCAACCGCGACATCCTGAGCTGCACCAAAAAAATTCGCCAGAAAGCCAAGTGCCGCCAACAGGTAGTAACTTTCTTTGGGATCAGGCGACAGTAAAGCGATCAGCAGAAAACTGGAAATGATCCCCATTTGAGCCAGGAGTATCCAGGGCCGGCGCCGTCCCATAGCAGGGAACGCAAACCGGTCCATGACAGGACCCGCCAATAGTTTAAAACCCCAGGGTAGAAAAACGATGGCAATAAACCCCCCAATTTCAGCCATCGAAAGCCCTTCGGCGGCAAACCATGCCGGTAGTGCCACCTGAAAGATACCAATGGGTAGCCCCTGACAAACATAGAGTAAGCAAAGGGTTGTAAACCGAAGCCATTTCGACTGCGATAATGCTGGGGGCTGCTGAAACATCCGTTATGTTATATCACATGATTAACCCGATGGCGTTCACAGATTAGTTGTGGCAGATTACCGCTTTTGATTCAGGAGACACCATTGAAAGTGATCTGTCTTACCGGAGGGCTTGCCTCTGGAAAATCTACTGCCGTGAAACATCTCGCCACCAAGGGCGCCGTTGTTATTGATGCAGACATCCTGGGTCACCAGGCCTATAACCCTGGCACCGCGGCATTCGATGAGGTCATCACCAGCTTCGGCGAGGAAGTTCGCGGTGGCGACGGTCAGATCGATCGGAAAGCACTTGGCGGCAAGGTCTTCGGTAAACCAGAGGCGCTAAGAAAGCTAACGGACATCGTATGGCCGGAAATTCGTCGACTCGCAGAATTGGAATTAGCCGCCATTGCAGCCAGCAACTCAGAGGCGATTGTCGTGCTTGAAGCTGCGGTGCTGTTTGAAGCAGGGTGGGAAGATATAGGCGAAGAAATTTGGGTTCTTACGGTTGACCGGGAGACCGCCATCGAGCGATCAATGGCTCGAGACAAGGCCCCGCGTGATGCCGTTGAGCGCCGGTTGGATTCTCAACTGTCCAATGAAGTTCGAACTTCGCGCGCCGATGTTGTGATCACCAATGACGACAGCGTTGCAAGGATGCTAGCGCAGATTGACAGCGCCTACGCCGAAAGCACAGGGTCATCAGGTGCGAGGTGAAAGGAACCACAAAAGCCCGCCACCGACGGCGAACGTCGCCCCGTAAACGGCGCATACAACACTCAGGTCAAAACTTGGCAGGATTGGCGCCATAAACATCAGCACATGCAGGCTGAAAAAAATAATCGCGACATTAAAATAGGCGAGCTCTCTTGCCACCGGCGTTGAAAGATCAGGGTCGAGTATTCTAAGCAGTAGCAGCCCGCTACCGGTTGAACCCGTGCAACAACCGAATAACGTAATTGCTCGCTCTATTGGCAAGGTATTAAGCATGCGCCCAAACAAAAAACACATTAATGCGGTGGTGGCGGCGGCCGCCAGACACACTGCCAGTATTGGCACAAGGTAATTCGCCAGCAGCGCGAACTGGATGCTCATCACCGTGCCCACCATCATCAGGTCAACAGACGAGCCGGTAATCCTTTTCTGGGTTTCGTTATCAATGCAGTGCCCATAACCAAGCCGGTTAATGGCTCCCCGTAAGATCAGGCACACCAGAAGCCCATGAATAAAGAACATGTTATGACTGAACAGCAAACCCATTGGCAGGCCTAAAAAGACCGCCCCATCAAGCAACGATTGCATCAGCAGCAGATACTCATTGGTTGCCAGGTACGCGACCCCAAGAATACTAAGATGGAATACCAGAGAGTCCACATTGGCAGAATGAGTCACCTGCCGGCCTGCTTCGGGCCGCGCCGACTCATCGTGGACACCCACCAGGAATTCTTCTGTTAGCCGAGCCGCCGTGTTCTGGTTTAAGCCATTTTTGATCGCATAACGGGCCGCAGGCACCCCAATCACAAAGGAAATTACAAACCCCATAGAGGCATAGATCAACCCAAAGTTAACCGCAGCGCTAACCCCGAATTCAGATTCCCAAATGGATCCTATCGCCATCGCCTGACCCGGGCCCTGGGTAAAGCCATGGGTCACCAGCATGCCAAGGTAATGCGACAATTCGCCCCCGGTCACCAGGTTGTATGTCACCAGCACCGACAATCCAACCAGGGCCTGCAACGCAAGGCTCATGGTCCAGCCAGTCGCGAGCCAAATACCGCCTGGCTGAATAGATTTATTGTCGGCGCTTGCTTCCTTGCCGGTTAGCACCAGCGACATAAAGCTCAGCGTGAAAAAATGGAAAGCGAAGGGGACAAAGTCTTGGCTGGTATACCCAAAAGCGTAGTCGGCGCTAACCAGCAAAAATCCAATTAACCCACCCAGCAAACTCGCTGGAATCAACGCAAACTGGAACCATGGAACGCGGGCACGAAGCACTGTGCCTACCAGGATCATAGAGGACATAAAGGCAAAGGCTATGACCCCTGAAAAAGAATCAGCCATTTTTAGAACTTGTTGGGATACTACCGATAAAGATCACGTTCACTGGATTCACCGCACAAGCCGTTAGTGTAGCGTGTTACGACACAAATGGCAGGAGAATGATAACCGTCAGCACGGCGACTGCAACGACGCCCAGATGATCTTTTAGGTATTCTATGATGTTTTCCATCACCCTATTGAACACGGGATTCGAGTCAACCAGAAGTATCTGTTGGGAATATCTAAATAACCGCAACCAGGGGTCTGGCCACCGGCGATAGCGCTAGCCGCCACCTGAGTGTCGTCCCCGTGTAAATCATAGGGCGTAAAACGTCGCGCGTAAAATAGTGACGATTTACGTTGGAATGTTTTACTCTGGCAATCTCTATAACCCCAGATAAGGTTTCCATGAACAACTATTGCCTTGAAGTCATCCGACAGGACCTAACACAATCCAGAACCATCGAGTTACCCGGGCCAGACGAGCTGATGCTGGCCCATGGCGAAGCGGTGATCCGTGTTGAGCGATTCGGACTCACCGCCAATAACATTACTTACGGCGTTGCTGGGGATATTATCGGTTACTGGCAGTTCTTTCCTGCTGAAGGTGACTACGGCCGCATTCCCGTCTGGGGTATGGGGACGGTCATAGATCCAGGTCAAACCGATCTGAGGGCGGGTGACGAATACTATGGTTATTATCCCATGGCGAGTTATCTGGTGGTGAAACCCGCTCATGTAACAGCTCGTGGATTTACCGATGGCGCGGAGCACCGCGGCGCACTGCCCCCGACTTATAACCAGTATTCACTCATGACCGCAGCAAACGGTTTTGACCGTAAGTACGATTCGCACCGAATGGTTTACTACCCGTTGTTTATTACGGGCTTCGTTCTGGACGACTACCTGTTTGACCATGATTTTTTCAACGCAGATAAAATTATACTGTCCAGCGCTTCAAGCAAGACCTCCTTTAGCCTTGCATTTCTGCTTAAACGGAACCGCGATCGCCATGTGGTAGGGCTGACTTCTAGCGGCAACAAAGACTTTGTGGAACGGATGGGGCTTTATGACGATGTTGTCACCTACGACACGGTCGAGACAATGGATGCGTCATCCAACATTGCCTATATCGACATGGCAGGAAACCGTAAGGTGCTGGAAAGCGTTCACCACCATTTTGGTGACAAGGTGACCTGCAGCGCCGGTGTCGGTATCACACACTGGGATTCGCGTGATGGCGCGGCACCTTCAAGCCTGCCAGGCGCTAAACCGACCATGTTTTTTGCGCCCACGCAGATTCAGAAAAGGCACCAGGAATGGGGCCCCGAAAAGCTCCAGGCAGAAATGCAAAATGCTTGGGCAGAGTTTCTTCGGTCGGTGGACGGTTGGGTCACCATTAATGAGCGCAAAGGCGCAGGCGAGATGCAGGAAACCTACCAGGAAGTGTTGCACGGCGCAGCGCCGGATCAGTCGTTTGCGATTTCATTATAGGGTAGACGCGCGCGATTGCGGCGACGCGATAGGCTGGCTGTGAATCGCCGCAATTTCGACTACTATGACAATACGTTTCAGGTGCAGGTGCTCGGATGAGCGGCGAAATTTATGCCATCGTTTTCAAAGGCGCAATCGTAGAAGGTTTTACCGCGGATGCGGTCAAGTCGCAGCTGGCAAAAATACTAAAGACAGATATAAAAAAGACTGCTGCGTTGTTTTCAGGCAAACAAATCGTCCTTAAAAAAACCACTGACCGAGCCGAAGCTACAAGGTACGGCAAAGCCCTAAGGAAAGTCGGTGCTGATGTCGGTATCAGGGTCGTCAAGGCTGCATCCAGGAACACCGGCCATGTACGGGCATTTCACACCGCAGATCAACCACCAACGCAACAACTTACCGCCGAAGCACGGTCATCAGAAGTGTCTGTATCGGAACTGCCTGAATCAGAAAGGACCGCATCAAAAAGCGCCGCAGCAGAAAGGGCCGTATCAGAAGTGCCCGTCGTCGACACTTCAGGTATTACTCTCGCGCTGAATGAAGGCGATTTATTCGACCCTGTTCCCAAGGTCGCAAGTCCAGAAATCGACCTAAGCAGATTATCGGTCGCAGAGAACGACGGCACCCCTTTGGTCGAACCAGCCGACCCCATTGTGATAACCATGGATCTCTCCGAGTTCAGCATTAAAGACAATGACGGGACGGCACTTGTAGAGCACCCAGATCAGCACATATCCAAAGTAGTGGTACCCGACTTCAGTTTAGATGCGCCGGGCGCGTTACTGGAAACACTCCCGAAAGAAAAAGCACGCCTCCACCCAAGCACCACTGGCATAACACTTGCGATCGCCGGCGCAGCGTTACTGGCAAACGAACCGCCGCAGCCACCTGCACCGGCAGCGCCTGATACCAGCAATATCAATTTGGCACCAAACATCGACGTTTGAGATCTTGCCAGACCGGTACAAATGACAGGTTAAAAATCTCTTTAGCGCGGTTGCAGCACAACCACCGGGATGACCCGATCGCCGGCAGTTTGCTGATAAGCAATGTAGGGCGGATACACTTCGGCCAACTGATCCCAAAGCGCTTGCCGCTCATCACCGGCTGCATCCCTGGCCGTCACCGCAAGACCCAAGGTACCGACCTGAATTTCACAATCTGCAGTCGCCTGCAGATTGAGATACCAGGCAGGGTGAGTGGGCGCACCACCCTTGGACGCAATCACCACGTAGACATCACCCACTTTTTTGTAAATTAACGGCAACATCTTTTGCTCGCCCGATTTTCGGCCCTTCGTCGTCAACAGCAATGTCGGTAATATCCCTGGACCGCCGAGCGAAGATGAATCCCACATGTGAGCCGCCTCCGGATCGCTCAGGTACTGTTCAATATGTTGGCTTATCCAGCCAGGCAAGTTTGCAGGTAAATCTGCCATAGGTTTCTCTCTTTTGTGGTTGGGATTATCTTTATATAAGACGTTATATAAGACGTTATATCAGGCCTTATATAAGGCCGCGATTTTTCAGTAGCGGCGCTACGTCTGGGTCACGTCCGCGAAACTTCCGATATAGTTCCATAGGCGGCACCGTGCCGCCCTTCTCCAGAATGTTTGATCTGAAGGATCGAGCGGTTTCCTGATCAAATATGCCTTTTTGCTTGAACGCTTCAAAGCCATCGGCATCCAGTACCTCTGCCCAGATATAAACGTAATAGCCGGCGGAATAATGCTCACCTTCAAAGACGTGCCTGAAGTAAGCTGACCGGTATCGTGGATCTACCATCTTGATTTTATGAATGTCTTCCATGGCCTTGCGTTCAAAGCCATCGACGTCCTCCGGCGCCTTCCCTGTCTGCGTGTGCCACGCAAGATCCAGGTAACAGGCAGCCAGATACTCTGTTGTGGCAAAGCCCTGGTTGAATGTTTGCGCTGTTTTTAACTTACCGATCAGCTCATCAGGGATCGGCTCACCGGTGTCATGATGAATCGCATAGGACTTTAAAACTTCTGGTTCAAGCGCCCAGTGCTCCATGATCTGGGACGGCAACTCAACAAAGTCCTGCTTCACATTGGTACCCGAGAGCCTTGGGTATCGAACCTTGCTAAGCAGACCATGCAATCCATGGCCAAATTCATGGAACAACGTTCGCACTTCATCCATGCCAAGAAGACAAAGGTCCGATTTGGGAAAGTTACAACAATTAACGATCACCGGACGCACGTATTCATCCAGATTAGATTGGCAACGAAAGTCGCTCATCCACGCGCCACCTTGCTTGGAGGGACGCATAAAAAAATCAAACAGAAAAATACCAATGATTGAGCCATCGGCATCAGTCACCTCGTACGCAACCACGTCCGGGTGGTAGACCGGCACATCGACTTCCTTGAACCTAATGCCATAAAGTTTGCGGGCCACTTCAAACGCCCCGTCTCTGACGTTCTCCAGTTTGAAATACGGCTTTACTTCTTCTTCATCCAGATCGAATCGTTCCTGCCTTACCTTTTCCGTGTAGTACCACCAGTCCCAAGGCTGCAGTTCAAAATTACCACCGTCGTCCTGGATGCTTGACTGTAGGTCTTGTGCTTCTTTTGCAACCTTTTCCTGACACGGCGCCCAAACGCGATCCAGCAGACCTTTAACAGCTTCAGGGGTCTTCGCCATCCTGTCGTCAAGCATAAAGTCAGCGTGAGTATCAAAGCCAAGGATCCTTGCTCGCTCTGCACGAAGCTCGACAACTTGCTGTATGACAGGATGATTGTTCGTCGTCATCGTGCCGCAGTCTGTGTAGGCCCTGTATAGCTTTTCCCGAAGACGTCGGCTATCAGCATATTGAAGAAATGGTGTGATCGATGACCTGGAAATCGTAAAAACATATTGCCCGGACTTACCACGGGACTCAGCCTCGGACTTTGCCGCATTCAGAACAGAGTCGGGCAAACCAGAAAGGTCCTCTGCCGCACCCACCACCAGTTCAAATTCATTAACGTCCCGCAGGACGTTCTGCCCGAACTGGGTGGTTAAACCCGCCAGAGCCTCTGTAATTTCATTAACCCGCTCGCGTTCTGGTCCCGATAGATGCGCGCCCGCGCGCACAAATGACTGGTGAATTTCTTCTCGTAGCTGCAATGCTTCCGGGTCCAGCGTTTGGTCACTTGCAGTGACCGACTGCACGCGCTTAAACAGCTCCGGGTTTGAATAGATTTGACTGTTGTGGGCCGCAACTCGCGGGCTTAACTTCAATTCCAGTGCCTGTAACTCATCGCTGGTGTCAGAGGACGTCAGATTCCAAAAGACATTACCGACTCGTTCTAGGAGGGCCCCTGAACGCTCCATGGCCTCGATTGTATTCAGGAAAGTTGGTGCTTCACTGTTAGCCGTAATCGCCTGAATCTCCTGGTTTTGTTCCTTAAAACCAAGCTCAAACGCGGCCTCGTAATGACTGGTCAAGATTCGCTTGAATTCAGGCACCCCGTTTTCAGGTAGCGGTTCAAAGAAAGGATTCGTCATTTTGATGCTCCAACGCGGTTATCCAGTATTCTAACACTAACCCGAGCTGGGCTTAAGATGCCGGACGCTTGTGATGCAGAACATCAACCGCCACGCTGGTACTTGCCACGCTGGTACTTGCCACGCCAGTAATTGCCATGCCAGTAATTGCCATGCCAGCATCGACCCTTTTTGTGATCGGCGCATCTGGATTCATCGGGCTTCATTGTTTACTGGATTGGCGCCTACCATCCAACCAAGAAACCCAGCAGACTTTATTGAATCTGCCAGGCGCTCAACGTGAGAAGGTCGTTAAGCTGTTAGACAACTCAGGGGCTAGTAATCCCGGGTGGAAGCCAAGGTCACCACAGGCGGCGATGTTAAGCGGCGCGAAAAGCGTCAGGAATCAAAGCATTGCGGAAAAGTACTTGTCTAGGCATCAGCGTCTAGCCATGCGTTGTATCGCTGAAGGTCGCGGGGCCGGTCCACATCCCAGATAAGGGGCAGCAAGCTGTAATCCAGCCCTTTACTGTTTAGCCGGGCACAGGTCTGCGACAGGACCCGTTCAGTGCCCCACTCGATATCAGAAAACATGTCAAAGGTTTCTGCTTTAACCCCGACTAGCCCGTATCCGCCGTCTTCAGCAGGACCAAGCACCACGTCATGATCCCTAAGGGAACTGACGGCTCGCTCGATGTACGACCTGTTAATAAGCGGTAAATCAGTTCCTACAAGAATCACCGATGCGTATCTGGCCAGACCATCGCGCAGTGCCGCGCTCATTCTGACGCCAAGGTCAGCACCCGTTTGTTGAAATCTAGGCACCGCGTACTGCTCAAAGAACACGTGGTCTTTGTCCGGTGATACCCAAAGCTCGGTCGGCGAAGTACCCTGCAATAAATCCGCCATCAGGCGTTCAAACATCTGCTGGTATAGGTCTAACGCGCGGTCTTCACCCACGGCTGGGATAAGGCGCGTTTTTACCTTACCCGACACCGGCGACTTACAAAAAATCTGAATTAACGGTTCTCGGTTTTTCATGGAATTATTCTGTTAATATCGCGTTCACGCCCTGGTAGCTCAGTTGGATAGAGCATCCGCCTCCTAAGCGGAGGGTCACAGGTTCGACTCCTGTCCAGGGCACCATTTAGTTAGGGACATCAGTTGGGGTACGTCAGTTAAAGCACTTCAGTTAGAGCACTTCAATTAAAGCACTTCAGTTAAAGCACTTCAGTTAAAGCACTTCAGTTAGAGCACTTTAGTTAAGACACCCTCTTTGAGAGCGCCATTTGGTGAAAGGACCAGCGATCTATCGCAGTCGCTATTATGGGCAGCAGATACTAATGACACTATGTCTCGGCTCTTATATCACGCACACCTTATATCAAGAACGCCTGATATAAAAAACCTTCACATAAGGGGTTGGTGAATTTTCGACTTTTTGAACCAACGCTAGGCCAGACATTTGTCTGAGGGGGGTATCTGTAAGGCATCGCTGTAAGTGATGGCCAGGCGGCGCAACTCAATACCAGCGCGCCCATGTCAGGCTTTCGACATCACTTTCGGCCATTGGAAACCCTGAGTGCATCCCGATAGAGGTCCATATCTTTTTGGTGGAATTGTTCCAACCTGGATCTTAGGTATTCGTCTTCGACGTAGCGGTCCGTGGTCTTTTGCGGGTTCACATTAGCCGCGGACATGGGCAGTTCACTACCCAATATTTCCGCCGCAAAGTAACTCAGGTCCGATGCGTAGTTTTCGGTAATCCCTACAAAGTCAAAACGACTGATTGGGAAG